>CEVM01042400.1_pt1 | contig 63405 bp, 58 predicted proteins | sample 531481 | NCBI WGS metagenome assembly CEVM01 (sample SAMEA2623649, study PRJEB7988) | marine metagenome | biome: marine biome (ENVO:00000447); feature: mesopelagic zone (ENVO:00000213) & marine oxygen minimum zone (ENVO:01000065); material: "saline water (ENVO:00002010), including plankton...
AAAAGATCATCCATATCTTGTTTGAATTTTTTTACATCAGTAAATGCATCAATCGAATATGCAGCAAAGAAATCTGATCCTTCATGCATTAATATTGGTGCGGGTCCCATTCCAGAAAGTTCATTTGTCATAATTTCCACAACCATTCCTAATCCAAAACCTTTATGTGACCCATTTTCCCTTGTTCCTCCAAATGGTAATAAATGATAATTTGATTCACCGTGTCTACCTGTTCTTTCAGGAGCATCCACTTCTTCGAGTATGGGCTCTCCATTTTTATCAGTAATCCATCCAGGTAATAATTTAGCTCCCGTTCTACGAGCAAGACCGATTTTATTTGACGCGATTTGAGTTGTAGCAACGTCAAACAAAAAGGGAGGCATATCTTTAGTAGGTACAGCCCAAGCAATTGGGTTCGTTCCTAAAATTGGTTCAGATCCCCAAGTTGGTACGGTTAGTCCAGCCCCTCCAGAAGTCATTGCTTGACCGATCATGTCTTTTTCCACTGCTTGAAGAGGATAATAACCGCACCCCGCTAAATGACCTGTATTACTAACAACAACTGCACCCATACCATATTTTTCAGCTTTTTCTATTGCTAATTCCATAGCCATAGGTCCAATTTCTGCACCTAATCCTCCATCTCCATCAATATTCGCAGTTGTAGCAGATTCTTTTATTACTTTTATATTTGGTTTGGCATTATATTTTCCTGAAGCATAGCTTTCTACGTATAACCTTAAGCCGTTTGAGACACCGTGAGTTTCTACACCTCTCAAGTCATTCCCTATAAGTACAGCTGTGGAATTTTTTGCTCCCTGTTCTGTTACTCCAGATGTTTTTAAAATATTCTCAGTGACTTTTGTGATTTTATCAACTGGTACATAAATTTTATCCTGCTCAGGAACTTTAAATCTATCTAACATTTTCTCTCCTTATTTTCTATATATTGTTCTAAATCCCAAATTACCTGTGGAGGAATCAAGGGTATTTTGTGATCTTGCTGCAACTCTGTATCGATTACAGTAAGAATCATGGCATAAATAAGATCCACCTTTCATAACTTTTGTGTCCCCAGTATCTGGCCCTTTTGGATTAATCCTTGTAGCATCTCTTTTTATTTGATGAAATGAGGAAGAAAACCAATCAGAACACCATTCCCATACATTCCCTAATGTATCATGAATGCCATAATCGTTGGGAGCAAAATTAGATACTGGAGATGTACCTAACCATCCATCTTCCATGGTGTTTTTTTTGGGGAATTGTCCTTGCCAAGTATTACACTTTTCATTTAGGTTTTTATCATTATTACCCCAGGAAAACAATTTGTTGTCTAAACCTCCTCTTGCAGCCATTTCCCATTCAGCTTCTGTGGGTAATTCTTTTCCAGACCAACTTGCATAAGCAACAGCATCATTCCATGATATGTGTACAACAGGATGATTTTCAAGTTCTTTAATATTAGAATCTGGACCTAAGGGAGCCCTCCAGTAAGCTTTCTCAACTTTCCACCACCAAGGAGCACCAGAAACTGATTCAGAAACATTTTTTTTTGTTTTTTCCGATATCAAAAGATGAAATACAAATGACCATTGAAATCTTTCGGCTTCAGTTATATACCCAGAATTTTGACAAAATTCGTCGAATTCCAAATTACTGACAGGAAATTTGTCAAAATAGAATTGATCTACCTCTACCAATCTAGTTGGGCCTTCACCATCAGACATAAAAGCACTTGGGTCATCTGTACCCATAGAAAAAACACCACCTTTTACGAGAACCATCGAATTATTTTTCTGATTATAAGATTTATTTAATTCTATATTATGTGTAAATTTTACTTGATCGCCAACTTCATTCCTTTGAGGAGAGCAACATTTCTTTTGATTCATAGTGATTATTCTCTATTTACTTAAAAATAATTTATGTCTATATTACATATATTAGGTACTTGGAGTAAAGATATGAAAATAGAATCTATTGAAACTTATGTTGTAGATGCTGGATGGAGACCATGGCAATTCACGGAAATAAAGACTGATTCAGGGATAACGGGATTTGGAGAAATGTCTGATGGAAGAAATCCTTGGGGGATAGTAGGAGCAGTCGAAGATTTCAGGCCATTACTTATAGGAAAAGATCCATTAAATATTCAGTCAATTTATTGGGACTTACAAAGAATGGCAATACAATCAAAGGGTGGTATAGCCTCAAAAGCTATCGCTGGCATTGAACTGGCATTATGGGACATTAAGGGGAAACATCATGGAATACCCGTGTACGAGTTATTCGGAGGGAAGGTAAGAGATACGCAAAAGATTTATTGGTCTCATTGTGGAACTTCGAGGGCAAGAAGTTACGAGTTGTTAGGAGTAAGCCCTTTGAACACACGACAAGATATTGTTAACCTTGGGAAAGAAGTTGCAGATAAAGGATATACTTCACTAAAAACTAATATTATAGTTAGACCTGATTCTCCACTAAGTCATCCTCCAAAAAATACATACGTATTTTTTGGAGGGTTTGGTGGGGGAAATGGATCTACAGATCAGGGTTTGGAATATACAACAGAAAACCAAACTTTTGTTAACTATGAACTTTTAGATGTTATAGAAGATCATATAAGTGCTTTGCAAGAAGGTTCCAAAGGGAAAGTAACTATTGGTTTAGACTTAAATTTCAATTTTAAACCTCAAGCTGCAAAGAAAATCTGCTCAAGACTTGAAAAATATAATATGATGTGGGTAGAAATTGACATGTATGAACCAGAGGGACTGAGAGAAATCAAAGATTCAACTTCCATTCCAATTACATCAGGAGAAAATTTACTTGGAATAACTGATTACAGACCTTATTTTAATCTTAGATCAATGGATGTTGCAATGATAGATATCGCTTGGCAAGGATTCGGAAATTCTAGAGATGTGGCGGCATTAGCAGCGAGTCATCAAATTAATATCGCTCCACATAATTACTATTCTCATTTATCTACCATGATCTCATTAAATTTATGTGCCAATGTACCTAATGTAAGAATTATGGAAATTGATATTGATGACGTCCCATGGAAAGACGAAATGATTGGCGGACCTCTCAATATAAAAAAAGGTGTAGTCGACATTCCTACTGCCCCAGGTTGGGGAGTAAATATAGATACTGAAGTTTTAATCGAACATGCTTGGCAAAAAGGAAAAGGTCCTGGATATACTAATAAAATGAAATAAAATAAAATAAATACTAAAAGGAGAAATAGAAATGCGTAACAATAAAGTAAAAGAAAAACTAAAAAATGGTGAAAGAGCTTATATCGCTTCAGGAAATGCGCATGCAAGTGACATTGATGCTTTTGGAAATGCAGCAGTTGAAGCCGGAATCGACGGAATTTGGTTAGAAGGAGAGCATGGCCTAGTAGGTCCAAACAATATCGGAGATCTGACAAGAGCATGTGACCTTTGGGACCTGACTTCAGTAGTCAGAATAAACGAAAATTCACAAGGCCAAATATATAGGACTTTAGATCTTGGAGCACAAGGAATTGTAGTGCCTCACGTCAACACAAAAGAAGAAGCAGAAAATGTAGTTGCAGGAGGAAAATTTGCTCCAATAGGACAAAGAGGAATGACTACTTCTAGACAAGGATACGGAGTTACAAATTTCCTAGAAATTGCTAACGATAAAAGTTTACTTGTGATACTTATTGAAGATATTGTTGCTTATAAAAACCTTGATTCTATTTTGGAAGTAGATGATATCGATGTGTTCTTTGTGGCACCAGGTGATTTTGCACAATCAATGGGTTATATCAATGACATGCAAAATAAAGAAGTTACATCTACAATTGATAATGCTTTGAAAAAAATAATAGATTCAGGCAAAACTGCTGGAACAATGTGTAATTTATCAAATACTAATAAGTTTGCAAGAATGGGTGTTCAATTTTTATTCGCTGGTACAGGTGAATGGATGGCTAATGGAGCAAAACAATTTGTTGATGCTGGAGAAGGATAGGATTGCATTATTTAAAAATACCATTTTTTTTTGCAATTATAATAATTTTTGGATGTAGAGGTGGAGGAGCAGATCCTTCAAAAAATATCCAAATTCCCATTATCGAACCAACTCCTTCAGAAATGTATTGTCAAAATATGTATTATTCAAATGCATCTCCTCAACTTGAAGCGTTAGAAAGCGAACCAAGAGAAATAGACTTAGATGGATTGGAATATTTTATTCTCGAAGATGGTGAAGTAGAAAAACCTGATTTGAATAGTCTAGTTGTAACAAATTACACTGGATGGTTAGAAAATGGATGTGTTTTTGATTCCTCTTATATTAGAGCAGAACCAGGAGTTTTCCCATTGGGGGGTGTTATACAAGGATGGCAAAAAGGAATATCCAAAATAGGAGAAAATGGAAAAATTTTTATAAAAATACCTTATAGCCTAGGCTATGGTTCTCAAGGAGCACCGCCAAGAATTCCTGGGAATAGTAATTTATACTTCTATGTAGAATTGTTGGAAATAACAACAGTAGAAGAATATTTAAAAGATAAAAATGATAAAAAATAATTCCAAATCATTGGTGAGGAGAAATCATGTATTTCATCCCTTCTCCTTTAGATGTAGCGACTAAAGCTTCGTTTATTTCATCTAGTGAAAATATTTTTGACACTAGTTTATCCAAGCCAAAGTTAGAAATTCGTTCAGGCGTTTCATTAAAATAGTCTCCTCTACCATATGCCCCAAAAAGTTTTATTTCTTTATAATGAAAATCATATAGATCACTTGGCAAATGAGATTTTTCAGGATGAACACCAATCATTAAAGCTTGACCCCTAGGTCTTAATTTAGAAATTCCATAATCAAGCAAGCTAGGTTTTCCAACTGCTTCAACACATATATCAAAACCCTGTGAATTTGTTAATTCTTCCAATTGTTTATTAGACATTTTATTATTAGGATCTATGACGAAATCTGCTCCTAATTTCATTGCCATTTTTCTTCGTAAAGGATTTGGCTCAGAAACTACAACAAAATCTATATCTTTTTGTTTTATAAATAACATACATAATATTCCCATAATTCCTGAACCAATTATTAAAATTTTCGGTTTATTCTTATAATGGATCATTTCTGTACCAGAAAAACAACAAGATGCAGGTTCTGTCATCGCACCAACTTCAAACGACATTTTTTTTGGTATCTCTATAGTAGATGAAAGTGGCATCACTGAAAATTCAGCAAATCCACCAGAAGATTCTACTGAATTTAAACATCTTGAAATATTCCAATTTAGACAATTTTCACATATCCCACAACTTGAAGTTGTATTACATGTAACTCTTTTATCCAGATTTGATGTATCAACCTTTGATCCTACGTCTACTATTACACCACTAAATTCATGACCTAATATTTTTGGTGGGGTAGCTGGAAATAATCCTTGTGTTATATGAACATCTGTTCCGCATAATCCTACCTTTTCTACCCTAACTAACACTTCTTCTTCATTTAGTTTTGGAATTTCTACATTTATGATTTCAAATTTATCTTCACCCAACCAAATAGATGCTTTCATTTTTCTCTTTTTTGTTATATTTTCTCTGATATATATCAAAATTATTCAGAAACAAAATGTGCATTGATGGAGATAATCATGAAAACACCAAAAATCAAGGATATAAAAGTAATATTTACAGAACCAGATAATATAAGACTAGTAGTAGTAAAAGTTTTAACAGATCAAGATGGTTTATATGGTGTGGGATGTGCCACTTTCACTCAAAGACCAATCCCTGTGAAGTCCGCCATAGAAGACTACTTAAAACCATTTCTAATTGGGAGAGAGGTTTCCAACATAGAAGATATCTGGCAATCATCTTATGTGTCTTCTTACTGGAGAAATGGTCCAGTTCTTAATAATGCTTTATCAGGAATAGATCAGGCTCTATGGGATATAAAAGGGAAAATGGCGAATATGCCTGTCTATGAACTTTTAGGAGGTAAATCGAGAGAAGCTGCAGCAGTTTATGTCCATACATCTGGAGATTCAAATGAGGAAGTTGGTGATAAAATGCAAGCTTATATGGAACAAGGATTTCATCATATAAGAGTACAAGTTTCGACCCCTGGTTACTCTACCTATGGTAACAAATCCGCTCAAACTGGCAGAAGCACAGCAAAAAATAAAGATGTAAGTAAAGGTCCCATACCCATAACTTCATGGATTAAAGATTATGACACAAAAAAAAATTACGCTCATCCAGGTGGAATATTCGAACCTAAACCTTACATGCGATCAGCGATCTCTCTTTTCGATTATATTAGAAACAGATTTGGATATGGAGTAGAAATTTTACATGACGTTCATGAGAGAATCCCACCAATTTTAGGGCTATGGTTTGCTAAAGAAGTTGAAAAATATCAACTGTTCTTTTTGGAAGATCTATTTAGCCCTGAAGATAATGAATATTTTAGAATGGTCAGGGCGCAAACATCTACCCCGATTGCTATGGGAGAACTCTACAGTTCTCCTCACGAAATAATCCCAATGATAAAAGATAGACTTATAGATTTTATTAGGATACATATTTCTGACATAGGCGGGATAACTCCTGCAAAAAAATTAGCAGCAATTGGAGAATTGTTTTCTATAAGAACTGCTTGGCATGGGCCAGGAGATACATCTCCAATTGGACATGCTGCAAATTTAGCATTAGATATTAATTGTTATAACTTTGGAATTCAAGAATATTCTATTTTTGGTGAAAAAACAAAAGAAGTTTTTCCAGGATGCCCTGAAATAAAAGATGGAATGATGTGGCCTAATTCAAAACCAGGTTTAGGAATTGATATTGATGAAAAAATAGCTAAAAAATTTCCATTTAAGGAAAGAGAATATGGTGGAGCTTGGGACACTGTTAGAAGATCTGATGGATCTATGGTAAAGCCATAGAACTAAACAAATCTACCGTTTAACTCCAAGTTATTTTTTCCACTTTCGAATGAAATTTTTCCATTAACTAAAACTTGACTTATTCCTACTGAAAGAATTTCAGGATCTTCAAAGGTTGCTAAATCATTTATAATATTGGGATCAAAAATAACTAAGTCAGCGAAATAACCTTCTTTCAATATCCCTCTATTTTTCAGACCAAAGGTTTCAGCAGGTAATTTTGTCATTCGATTAATCATCAGTTCAATAGGAACATTAAATCTTCTTCTCAGCCTGCCCAAAAATCTTGTAAAACATCCATATGATCTAGGATGAATCATTTGCCCAGTAGGCACAGCATCAGATCCTACCATATAGTCAGGTCTTTTCATCAGTTCAATGATATCTTCTTCAACTTGTCTCCAAATAGATACGCTGGAAGGGGGTACCCCTCTAAATCCACAATTTAAATTGGTTCTATACATCATATCTAAAATATGTTGAATAGGAGATAATCCGTCTTTTTTTGCAGCATCTTTTACTGTTAAACCAGCATAATCTTTCCATTCTTTCAAACCTATTGAAGTCCACATAATTTCTTCAATTCCAGCTCTTTGCGGATCTTTTAGAAGTTCTTTCTCCCAAAAATCTCTTGTTTGTTGGTTAGATAAATTTGAGATTATTTTTTTTGTTCCGCCAATATGAAAAGAACCAGGGAAAAAAATAATAGGAACTGTACAACCTACTGGATATGAATAGGTTTCCATTGTTATGTTAATTCCTTCATTTTTTGCTTTATCTATAGGTTCTAGTATCTTATCTATCTCTCCTGCAGTCTCTTCAGCTGTTCTGTAATGCTCTACATGCAAAGATACTCCAGATTTCCTAGCTATTTCTATAGCTTCCAGGATGCCCCCATTAGCAAATGCTCTATCTTTCTCGTGGCTTCGAAGATGAACAGAATATATAGAATTTTTTTTAGCTACCACTTTACATAATTCAATCAATTCATCTGTATCAGAAAAGGATTGGGGATAATAATCCAAACCTGTTGCAAAGCCTGAAGCTCCTTGCTCTAATGCTAATTCTAGATTATATTTAGCTTGAGTTAGTAAATCTCCTTTTAAAGGGATATCTTCCATTCCACATATATCAATCCTTAAAGGTCCATGTCCTGCAAACATAGCAACATTTATTTTACATTTTTTATCATAAGAAACTTTTGCAGTTTCAAATGTAGTTCCATCAAAATCATCAGTTGGAAATCCTAAAATCCCAGACAAATAAGCCATGTAATCTTTAGATTTACTCTTAGTCAACGGTACTAAACCGATTCCATCTGGTGACATAATTTCAGTAGTAACGCCCTGAGAAATTCCATATTCATGCTGTGGGTTTCTCAATATTTCAAAATCAGCATGTGAGTGAGTGTCTATAAAACCAGGTGATACTATCTGCCCTTTCGCATCTATTATTTTTTTAGATTCAGCATTAGACAAATTTCCAATTGATGATATTTTATCTTTAGTAATTCCAATATCTTTATTTGTAGGTGATGAACCTGTTCCATCAACCATAAGAGCATTCTTTATTATTAAATCAAACATTTTAAAATCCTAATTACTACTATCAGCTTATTTTGAGATAATTATAATTTATTTACTCAAATATGCAATATCCAGTTCAATTAGGGGACTTTATGGAATTTATTTTTTAATTGACTACAAATTTGACTACACTTTTGGAGATTAAATGCTAAATAATTGAACAATTAGTCTGGCTGATTCATGATTTGAGTATTATATTTTTGATTAAATATATAAAAACGAATATTACAGAAAGAGTAATTTAAAAAAAGTAGGAGCATCTAATGTCAATTCCAATCAACGATATCGTGACTATGCCAGCATTCTCTTCTTATTATCCAATGCCTCCAGCTAGGTATATTGGAGTTCGTAAGCATATCGTGTTTTTCAGGGCTAAAATCGATGCGGTAAATCGCATTTTACCTGATTGTTTTGAGCCTTCAGAGGATGGTTTATGTTCAGTAAGTGGTTTAACCGTACCTTGGTCTGCTAACTATGGAGAATTTCAAGAAAGTTACCTGACAGTTAAGTGTAGCTACAATGGAATGACAGGATATTTTACTCCGGTAGCTTTTTTGAATTCTCGGTCTAGTATACCTGCAGGGCGTGAGATTTATGGAACACCTAAAGTATTTGCCAATATTGATGTTGGAATGGATGAAAGGGTTATGTACACCGATACATTCATAGCAAAGTCTTCTGTACTTAGCATACGTTCTACTATGGATAAGAAGGTTGCAATGAGTGATGTTCCTGAATTAAATCCATCTTGGAGGCTTAAGGTTATACCAAAGGTAGATGGGAAAGGTGTAGATGTTATGCAAATAATTGATGGTTCGAAAGTTGCAACTGATGTATCAGTGCGAATTAGTCGCAAAGGAGATGGTGTAGTGGAGTTTTCACCATCTCCAGTATATGATTTATCAGATTTTAAACCTGTCGAATATTTTGACGCATATTATTTTGAAATGGATTTTACTGAGGGTTATGGAGAGATTATCCATGACTTTTTAAAATAAGAAAATATGTTTTTGGATATTTTTTTGTTGTGGTGTTATATATTTTTATTGAGTTCATCATCGTAAAATATTCAAACATTGATAATTTTACTTTTCTTTGGGTTTTTCAGGCTACTTGGCTTCTTGTTGGAGTAGTATTATTTCTTTACCTTTTTATTTCTTGGTTTCGGAATAAAGATGAAAAACCTAAATGATGAAATTTTTTACTTTTTTTTAGAAAATAGCTATTGTAGGAATTTCAGGCATGAAAAAGATCTATAAAAAATCCTTAACTACAGTATTGACTACATTTATACACACATTAAGTACATACTTTATAATAGTGGGTAGATGAGAATTTGCTCAAAAAATAATTATGATTTATTACAAATAATAAACATCAATAAAATCAACATAATTAGAGTTTTTGAATATAAATCTTAATATAAAATATAATAAAAGTTAGAATTTTAATGGTTATAGAAAAAGATAAAGAGTATTTACCTCGAAATATAGAAAAAAAGTGGCAAAATGTTTGGAAAGAAACAAAGCTATATAAAACTGAAGATTATGTTGAAACCAAAAAAAATTGGTACGCATTATCAATGTTCCCATACCCATCAGGCGATCTTCATATAGGGCACTGGTTCGCCTTCACACCAGCAGATGCACATGCACGATTCATGAGATTAAAAGGATATAATGTCTTACATCCTCAAGGTTTTGATGCCTTCGGTTTACCAGCTGAAAATGCAGCTATAGAGAGAAATATCAATCCTAAAAAATGGACTTTTAATAATGTTAGAAACATGCAAGGCCAATTTGACATAATGGGAAATTCTTACGATTGGGATAGAAAACTAGTAACTTGTACTCCTGAATATTATCAATGGAATCAAAAGTTTTTTCTAGATATGTATAAAAACGGAATAGCTTATAGGAAAAATGGTCCCGTCTGGTGGGATCCAATTGATCAAACTACTTTAGCAAATGAGCAAGTCAGAGATGGTAAATCAGAAAGATCTGGTGGTGAGGTAATTAGAAAAATGATGCCTCAATGGTATTTTAAAATAACTGACTATGCAGAAGAATTGTTAGACATGGATAGTTTGGAGTGGCCATCAAAGATTAAACAGATGCAAACAAATTGGATAGGAAAGTCTGAAGGAGTGACTATAAATTTTCAGATTGAAAATACAAACTTTAAAATAAATACATTCACAACACGAATAGATACACTTTTTGGGGTGACATTTTTAGTTATATCTCCCGAACATCCTATTATAAATCAACTAGATTTAACCAAAAAAAACAATAATCTTCAACAATACATAAAAAATGCAAACAAATTATCTGAAATTGATAGAACTTCAACAACTAGAGATAAAACGGGAGTTCTTTTAGGTGTCAATTGTATTAATCCTATAAATAATGAAAAGGTTCCTGTATTTGTAGGAGATTATGTTTTATCAACTTACGGCACTGGTGCAGTGATGGGTGTCCCAGCTCATGATGAAAGAGATTTTGCTTTTGCAAAAAAATACGATTTACCTATAAGAGTAGTGATTTCTGAAGATGGATCAAAAGTTAACAATTTAGATAAAGCATATACTGGCCATGGAATACAAATAAATTCTGGAGAATTTAATGGGATTAATAATATAGAGGGACAAAAAAGAATAACAAACTTGATTGAAAGTAAACAATTTGGAGAAAAAACCATTACTTATCACCTTAGAGATTGGCTTATATCAAGACAAAGATATTGGGGGACTCCTATTCCAATTTGTTATGACAAAAACGAAAATATAATTCCCTTAGAAGCAAGTGATTTACCAGTAATACTACCTGAAGCTAAAGAATTTATGCCTACTGGACAATCACCTTTAACTCTTGATGAAAAGTTCCTTTATTTTAATCATCCCAAATATGGGAAATTAAGGAGAGAAACAGATACTATGGATACTTTTATGGATTCCTCTTGGTATCATTTGAAATTTGCAAGTCCTGATGTTCAATCTGCATTTGAAAAAGAAAAGATTGACAAATGGTCCCCTGTAGATCAATATATGGGAGGTGCTGAACACGCTGTAATGCATCTTTTATATGCAAGATTTTTCAATAAAGTATTAAGAGACTTAGGATATTTGAATTTTGACGAACCTTATAAGAGGCTCTTTAATCAAGGGGTCATGCTTGCAAGACATATGAAAATTTCTAAAAGAAACAATCCATTAAATCCGCAACCTCTTATAGAAAAATATGGAACTGATTCAGTAAGGGCATATTTAATGTTTCTAGGACCCTGGGACAAGGGGGGAGATTGGTCTGATTCCGGAATCAATGGTATTCATAGATGGTTAAAGAGATTATGGAATTTAATTATGGAAAAATACGAATTTAAACATATAGAAGAGTCTGAAACAAAAAATTTGGAACAAATATCAAATTTGACAACAAAGAACATCATAAATGATATGTCTAATTTCAAATTTAACACTTCTATTTCATATTTAATGGAATATACAAATACCTTACAAAAAATAAAACAAAAAAGAACGATCTCCTATTCTACTTGGATCGAAGCATGTAAAAGGTTATTAATACATCTTTCACCTATATGTCCTCATATAACTGAAGAATTATGGAATAGATTAGGAGAAAAAGGATCAATACATCTACAAAACAATCCCACATTCAATGAAAAATTGATAGAAAGAAATGATTATACTCTAATAGTACAAATTAATGGTAAATTAAGAGACCAAATAAAATTAGAAGTTAACACTTCCATTGAAGAAATAATGGAAAATATTATTACCTCAAAAAAAATATCTAAATATTTATCTGATAAAGAAATAATAAAAAAAATTTACATTGAAAATAAATTGCTAAACTTAGTTGTTAGATAATTTTTCCCAAACCCTAAAACTCGCCATTTCTCGAGGTGGATCTAACGTTCTACCTACTTCTACAAAAGATACTTCTGCAACGTAAATTGTACCCTTCGAATTAACTGCTATAGAATGTGGCCATAAAAACTGATCATGTTTTTCACCTGGTAATTCTGATCCTAATCTCTCAATGAGTTGTCCTTTATCGTTCCATATGCCTACACTATGACCTAGATTTTTTACACCTTTTTGAACAGGTGGAGGGCCTTGTTCAGCTATGTAAATTTTTCCTTCCTTATCGACGGTAACTGCAACAGCTTTATGTACATGCCATTCTCTAATAAATTCTCCGTTAATATGAAAAATTTGTACTCTATGATTTTCTCTATCACAAACAAGCAATTCCTGATCGTTTATCATAACTAAATTGTGAGGCAAAGAAAATTCTCCAGGCATGGTACCTGATTCACCCCAGCTTTTAATTAATTTTCCTTCTGGATCGAAGTGATGAATTCTTGAATTTCCGTAACCATCGCTGATGAAAATTTCTCCTGTAGATTCCCTTATTGTCACATCAGTAGGTCGATTGAAAGGGATTCCACTCTCTCTTTCTGAAGGATTTCCGTCGCCAATTTGTAATTTCAAGTTGAATGATAGATCATATTTAGAAATCATATTTCCGCTATCATCCACAAGCCACATATGATCATCATGATCTATTCGAATCGAATGAGGCCTAGTAAAATTAGAACCACTCCAAGATTGGAGCTTTACTCCAGGCCTTAATTCTTTGGTTGTTATTTCACTGTAAGGATCTTCGGTTCCCCATTTATCAATAAGGTTTCCATAAGTATCAAACTTCAATATAGGAATATTTCCTCTATTAAAAATATAGACATTATCCATACTGTCTACTGAAACACTAGTGGCTTCTCTAATCCATATACCATGAGGAATTTTAGCCCAAAATCCTCTTGGTTTATAGTTTTTGTTTCTTATATTCATACTTATATATATCTAACTCAAATTAATTTTATTTGAAAGAGATTTATTTATTAATTTGTTTATTAACGCATTATCTTTAGAAATCAAATCTGGATCATTTTTTATAATAATTTCTGATTCTTTATTGACCGATTCAATTAAATTTATGTCACTTGGATCTGCTATTCTAAATTCAGGCCAACCACTTTGCTTTGTTCTCTCTATTTCTCCTGGACCCCTTATTTTCAAATCTTCTTCAGATAATTGAAATCCATCATTAGAGTTAACGATAGCATTAAGTCTCATTTCTGAAAATTCATTTAATTCTTCATTAGTATAAAGAATACATTTTCCTTGTTTTTCACCTCTACCAATTCTACCTCTTAGTTGATGTAATTGAGAAATTCCAAATCTATCGGCTGAATAAATAATCATGAGCGTAGCATTATGTATATCCACTCCTACTTCTATTATTGGTGTGGTCACTAAAATATCTATGTCCCCATTTCTTAGTTTTTCCATTATTCTTTGCTTTTCTTCCATCTTCATTTTCCCATGCAATAATGCAATCCTATATTTAGACAAAAAACTTTTTGTTATTTTGTCAAATTCTTCTACAACGGACGCTACATTTAAGACATTTGAATTTTCAATGAAGGGACAAACATAAAATACCTGTGATTTTTTTTCTATTTCTTTTTCAATAAGTTCAAAAATTCGGTTTTCTTCATTTCCTTTCAACCATATAGTATCAACTGAAGCTCTAGATTGAATTGGTAGAGTTTTTATGGTAGACAAAGATAAATCCCCATATACTGTCAATGCTAAAGTACGAGGGATTGGTGTAGCAGACATTGCTAACATGTTTGGTATTGGATCATAATCCAACAAAGCTGTTCTTTGTTGTACTCCAAATCTCTGCTGCTCATCGATTACTACTAAACCTGAGTGTTTTATTGATAAATCTTCATTTAATAAAGCATGCGTTCCTATAATAATGTCAATTTCATGATCCTCAATCATTTTTCTCGTTTGATATTTTAACTTTTCATTTAAAGAACCAGTTAAGAGTCCTATTTTTAATTGTTTTTCAGATTTAATTGTGGCTATTTTAATATTTTCTTGTGTTCCGAAATTATTTTTGGCTCCAAGTAAGTTACAAATATTCATGAAGTGTTGTTCTGATAAAACTTCAGTTGGAGCAAGTAGAATCCCCTGTTGATTTTCCATAGAAGTACAAATAAGGGCTAATAAAGCAATTATTGTTTTCCCAGAACCAACTTCACCTTGTAATAATCTTGCCATTGGAATATTTGATGATAAATCTTCTCCTATTTCTTTTAAAGATTTTTTTTGATCAATAGTTAATTCGTAAGGGAAAAAATTAATTATCTTTTTTAAATTGGATTCAAAATTTAAAATCAACTTTGAATTTAAAGTTTCCTCTCTTATTTTTTTTCGTAGTTTGACTGATAGCTGAGACAAAAAAAACTCATGAAATGCAAAGCTCTTTAATGCTTTTTCTTTTTGTTCATTATTTTTAGGGAAATGAGCGTTTAAAACGGATTTTTTTAATGTAAATAAATCATTTCTTTTAAGTATTCCACTGGGCAAAAAATCATCTAATTGTGCCAAGCCTGTTTTTAATGCCATTGAAATAGCCTTTCTTATTGATAATTGAGGCAATCTTTCTGTGGAATGGTAATAAGGTAGTAAATATTTTGCATATTTTATATTTCCATTGCTATCAAAATCATTGATATTTTCAAAATATGGGTTGTCAAATTGTAAATAGTTCTTCCATTTTGTTACTCTCCCTGCTAATGCTACTTTGGTGCCTATTTTAAAGTTTTTTATTAGATAGGGTTGCCTAAACCAAGTAGCAGATATAAACCCACTACCATCTGAAACACTAATTCTAGTAGCTCTTGGACCTTTTTTATTTGGTAATAAAATAGACTTTTTCACTTCACCTATTATGGATACTGAGTCGTTTTCTTTTAGATGTACAATTTTTCTTATATTTGTATAGTCTTCATATCTATAAGGAAAATGATATATAAGATCAAGTAAATTAAATATGTTGATATTTGGAAATTTATTTATAAATTTTTTGGGAATAAAAGGTATTTCATCAACTGGTGTTTCAAGAGAAAGATTTTCAAGTTTTTCTTTTTTTTCTTCTTCAAATAGTAGTCTACGTGTTTCATATTGTATTTTTGCTAAACTATTTTTTATCCAAATATGACGTTCGCCTATCCCTAAATTTTTATATTTTTTGTTAGAAAGAGGATAAATAGATTTTACCCAATAAAAATTATCATCCAAATTATTAAGATAAGCATCAAGTCCTTGCTCAACAGATTCATCATTCAATCCATTTTCATATTCATTCACAAGAATTGAATGAAATTTTTTCAATTCAACTATAGTATTAGACATCTAAAATAATTATTCGATGATAAAACCTATTCCAAAAGCTCCTGGCCCAACGTGAGTCCCTACAACAGGTCCAAATTCAGCAATTTCTATTTTTGCAGGATCTATAGACTCTTTTGCTTTATCAAAAAGTATTTTTGCTCTATCTTCAGAATTTGCATGAACAATAAAAAGTGATTCTACTTTGTGATCATTCATTTTTTCAATTAGAAATTCCATCCCTTTTTCTAATGTCCTCACTTTACCAACCGAATCTATTAAACCATCAACACAGGACAGCATCGGTTTTACTTTTAATAAAGAGCCCATAAATGCACGAGCTTTTCCGATTCTGCCTCCTTTAGCTAGATATTCTAACGTAGGAACAAATCCAAAAAATTCATTTTTACTAAATAAACTATTAGATTCTTGAATTAAATTTTCCATAGATTCATTTTCTTTATTCATTTTAGCTATTTTTGTAACGATAGCTCCTAGTGCTACAGTTCCAGTTAAACTATCCAAAACTGTAATATTTTTATTAGTCGAAGACAATTCATTACTTGCTTGTAAGGCAGAATTATAAGTTGCACTAAGTTTACTTGAAATATGAATGGAAAGAATACTATCATAATTCTTCAACAGAGTTTCATAAGTTTTTAAAAAAGTTCCAACTGATGGTTGAGAAGTTTGGGGATGATATTCTGATTCAACTAATTTATGAAAAAACTGATTAGAATTGATATCAATTCCGTCTAAAAGTGTTTCATCTCCAAAATGTACATTTAATGGAACAATCGTTATATTATATTTTTTTGCTATTTCTTTAGGTAAATCTGATGTACTATCAGTAACTATTGCTATTTTGGGCATTTTTTACTCCTGTCATTCAGCTAATAAAAGATAATTATAATATTTTTGATTTCCATCTAAAATTACAATTTCTTTACTGTCAAAATCATTATTTAGTTTCTCTTCAATATCATTATAGTTGTCTTTAATAGATTGATCACCAACAAACAAAGTTATAAGATCTTTTCTTGAATATAGATCTACTATAATTTCATGAAGTGCTTGTTCCAAATTTTTATAAGATCCATTTATATTTGAATTCTTAAAAACCATATAATCATTTTTATCTATTTTGATATCATTTATAGTTACATCTCTTGTCGCCTTGGTTATAGAGGCGTATTCTGAAGATTTTACTGCTTCTTCCATGTTTTTTATGTTTTCATCATAATTAAGTTCTGAATCATAGTTAAAGGTTGCAACAATTCCTTCTTGGATTGATGTAGTTTCTAGTATAAAAATATTTTTATCCAAGTTCATGTTAATTACCTCTTTTACTACTGGAATTACGTTGGAATCATTAGGTAAAATTATTATGTTATATGATTTGATTTTAGATACAACATCTAGAATTTCCTTAACACTAGGGTTATTTGTTCCCCCTCCTATGACAATCTTTACTCCTCCCATTCCAGCGTCTAAAAACGAATTAACTATTCCATTCCCTTCACATACGCTTATTAATGCTGTTTCGACTTCCAAATTATTGGATTCATCAATATCTAATTGATTATTTTGTAGATTCCTAGTTTGTTCATCCATATTTTGAATAAATAGATTGTCAACTTCTCCAATGGATTTTGCATATTTTAGAATGCTTTCAGTTTCTTCAACATGAATATGAATTTTAAGTAAATTTTTATCACCAGTTATAACAGTAGATTCTCCAAAATTAGCTATTTTTTTTCTTTCTTTCTTTATATCTAAATCCGAGCCTTTTATAGTGAAAACTGTACAATTCCCCCATTCTAATTCCTCGACATTTGAAAGAAAAGATTCAGAAACTTTGCGAGACATTCCTTCTATCATTTTTTCGTAAACTTTTTCTAGTTGGTATTCTATAGAAATATCTTTATCAATTGAAAAATACCAAGAATTAAACATTATAGCTAATCCTAATGCTCCAGAATCTACCACTCCAGCATCTTTTAAAATTTTCAGTTTATTAGGTGTTTCTTTGACTGATTTGATTGACGCATCAGCAACAATTTTTAGTAATTCAGAAAAATTATCAATCTTTCCTTTTTTTTCTTGTATCGTTTTACCTATATCTTCATAAATGGTTAACATTGTTCCTTCTACTGGATTAGGCAGTGATTCTCTAGTTATCTGAGCCGCTATTAAAAAGGTTTCAGAAAAAGAATTTAAAGTAAGTGAATCATTTTTTTCGTAAGAATTTAATAAAGCCTTAAAAAACTGAGATAAAATCACACCAGAGTTTCCTCTGGCTCCCATAAGTGTTGTATGAGCAATATCTTTTAAAAAATCCGGAAGTCTTGTTGGAGTTTCTATTATTTTATCTAGATCTTTCAAAGTTAAATGCATGTTTGTTCCGGTATCACCATCTGGTACCGGGAATACATTTAGGTCATTAATTCTTTCTTTGAATAAATTTAAATAGAAAATAAAATTTTTTATAGCACTTGCTAGGTCATTTGGTTGTATTTCTTTATTTAATTTCATAATTTTTATATTTTAGATTATAATTTTGGTGATAAACTAAAGATATACAAAAAAGATATTTTAACAGATTATATAAAATTTTAAAAGAGAACAAATAATGGCTATAAATCCTAGAAAACATTTGGGGCTGGGTCCACTAAAAAAACCCCTGTTCGGACATAACCGATCACACGCATTGAATGCAACACAAAAAATTTCAAAACCAAATATACAAAAAAGAAAAATTACAATAAATGATAAGGTTTATGTCGTTAAATTAACCGCTAGAGAAATTAGAACACTAGATAAAAAAGGTGTTAGTTTAAAGTAGCTCTTCTCATTTGATCTATTGCTCCATAATATCCCAATTCATTATCAAGAATCCCAGTTCCAGAAATAAATAATCTAGCCCCTGCGTTGTAGGCTCCTCTGATTGTTTCAGATTTTATCCCACCATCAACACCCAAGAGTATATTTTTATTTCTATTTAAAGATAAAAATTCTATCATTTTATCTTCAATTGACTGAATATATTTTTGTCCTCCTTTACCAGGGTAAACTGACATAAAAATTATTCTATCTATGTAATCAATATATTTTTGAAGTAGTGAAATTGAAGAATCAGGATTAATAGCAATCCCAACTTTAAGGTTTTGTTTTTTTATTAATTCAATCGTTTTCATAATTGGTGATTTTGATTCGATATGAAAAGTAAATATGTCAATACCTGCATCTGCAAAAGATTTGACATATTTAATTGGATGATTAACCATCATATGTGCTTCTAAGGGCAATCTGGTACTTGATCTTACAGTTTTTATTATAGGGAGTCCAAAAGACAAATTTTCAACAAATTCTCCATCCATAACATCTATGTGAATTTCATCCGTTCCACAAGTCTCTATATCTTTTATTTCACTATGTAAATTCTTGAAATTAGATGAAAGTATTGAAGTACTTATAATACATTGGTTTTTCATTTTATTAATTGCAAATCTATTTTGTTGATTTTTGTATCTGCTATTATCTTTTTCTCCTTAGATTTTATTTCATTGATTATAATTTCATCATATTCTTTATCCAAATAAATCCATTTAGCATATTGATCGTTTAAAATTTTTATATGTTCATTTGGAATATAATCAACTGCCATTTCTAATTTTGAAGAAGTATCTACCACTCTTCTTCTTACATCCCAAAATTTAGAAACCAGTCCCAATAAAATAGCATTCTTGTAAAGATTATATTTTCCTAAATTTTCAGAAATAACTTCAAAAATTCCTGGATTTAACTCATTAATTGAAATTAATAATTTTGTCTCAACATTATCAAATAATTTAACCAATTTTTCAAAAAAAACTTCTATAGAACTTAAAACAATCTCACTATTAGTTGTTGGAGTAAAAACAAATTCATCATCTTTTTTTTGCAAATTTACATATATGCTATAACCTTGGCATAAAACATCGTAAATTTGATCTAAATTTTTTATTTCTAAATTATTAAATTTATTAGAAATTACTAAGTTATTTGATTTCATTACTTATTTTATTCAAAAGATTTTTTGAATCTATTATCTGATTTTTTATTGACTTAGTAGAAGTCCCGCCAAATGAATTTCTTTTTTCTATGGAGCTTTTTATTGTTATTTTCATCACATCTTTTGTAAATATCGGAGAAATCTTTTGAAAATCTTCAAGACTTAGATCATTAATATTCTTATTCGTTTTTTTCAAGGTATTGGAAACTTCTTTCATTAAGTTGTAGGCCTCTCTAAATGGAATATTTTTAGAAGCTAAATAATCTGCAAAATCGGTCGCTAAAATATTTGAATTTTCTGCTGATTCAAACATATTTTCAGAATTAAACTTCATTTCGCTTAAAATTTCTTTAATAATTTTTATAGATTCAATTACTGTTTTTGTTGTTTGAATTGCTCCCTGTCTATCTTCTTGTAAGTCTCTATTATAAGTAAAAGGGAGGCCTTTTAAAGTAGTAAAGAGCGATATGAGTGTGCCTAAATTCGTTCCTGCTTTAGCTCTTATTAATTCCAAAAAGTCAGGGTTCTTCTTTTGAGGCATAATACTTGAGCCAGTAGTAAATTTTTCAGGTAAAGTTATAAAATTAAATTCGTAGGTATTCCAAATTATAAACTCTTCACAAATCCTTGAAAAATTTATCATTAAGGAAGAAGAAGCATAAAGTAAGTCTAAAATAAAATCTCTAGAAGATACAGCATCAATAGAATTAGATGTTTTTTGGCTAAAGCCTAATTCATTTTGAAGAAAATCTTGATCAATAGGGATATTAACACCTGCAAAAGCTCCGGAACCTAAAGGCATAAAATCAATATTTATGAGAGCTTTTCTAAATCTTTCATAATCTCGGTAAAGAATAGAAAAATACGCTAAAATGGAATGTGATAATAAAACCGGTTGGCCTTTTTGCAAATGAGTATAGCCTGGCATAATTATTTCTTTATTCTTATCTGCTATATCAACTAATACTTCCAGTAAGTCGAATAATTCCTGAATAATGATTTTGGTTTTTTTCTTAAAATATAGTCTTGAATCTGTGACAATTTGGTCATTTCTAGATCTTCCAGTGTGTAATTTACCGGCTACATTACCGATCTTAGCATAGAGTGAACTTTCGATATTCATGTGAATATCTTCTAAAGAATAATCCCATTTAAATGTCCCTTCTAAAATCTCGGACTTTATTTCCTTTAATCCATCTATAATCTTAAGATTTTCAGATTGATTTAAAACCCCAATTTTCTTTAGCATTTTGGAGTAGGCTATAGATACTTCAATATCTTCTTCATACAAATGGATATCTGTTTCAAATGAACTGGTAAAGTTACCGAAGATTTCTTCTCCTTGGACAGAATAGGTAAAGTTATTTTTCTTTTTATTATGAGTCAAATTCTTATAAATCGTTAAATTTTTGTTTTTTTGCTTGTATTCTTGATGGTAAAGAATAGATATCTATAAATCCTACAGCGGAACTATGATTAAAACTATCCGTTGAGGAATAGGTAGACATATCATAATCATATAGAGAAAACTTTGATTTTCTTCCAATAACATTACATGACCCTTTATAAAGTTTCAATTTAATATCTCCGGTTGAAAATTCTTGAACACTATTCATAAATGTTTGAATATTTTCTCTCAACATAGTAAACCATCTTCCATCGTAAACTAAGTCAGAATAATTTTGTGATAAAAAAGATTTTATTCTTTGTTGTTCTCTTGATAGGGTAGCTGTTTCCAATGCAATAATAGAATTATATAAAACCACCGCGGCTGGAGTTTCATAGACTTCCCTACTTTTTATCCCTACTAGCCTATTTTCTAAATGATCAACTCTACCTATACCATGTCTACCTGCTAAATTATTTAATAATTCAATTAGTTTAACTCCTGACATATTTTTTTGATTAATTGAAACAGGAATACCTTTTATAAATTGAATATCTATTATTTCGGGTTTATCAGGTGTTTTTTCTAAACTATTTGTCCAAGAGAAGGCATCTTCAGGAGGCTCAGCCCAAGTGTCCTCTAAATCTTCTCCTTCAATTGCTAATCCCCATAAATTTCTATCTATTGAATATACTCTTTGGTTACTACCTATTTCTCTAAGCTCTAGACCAGCTTTTTTTGCGTATTCTTTTTCTTCATCTCTTGTCATACCCCATTCTCTTGCAGGAGCTATAATTTCGATAGATTCTCCATTACCTGACAAAGTTTTTATTGCTGAATCAAACCTAACTTGATCATTTCCTTTCCCTGTACATCCATGTGATACATATCCTGCTCCAAATTTTCTGGCTGTTTCTACTAATTTTTTTGCCATCAAAGGTCTGGCTAATGCAGTAGATAAAGCATATACATTTTCGTACATAGCACCTGCTTTTAGAGCGGGGAAAATATAGTCTGCTACAAATTCTTCTTTTACATCTAAAACAATAGACTCAACAGCACCTGCTTGCTTCGCTTTTTCCTTTACTCCTTCTATTTCAGGACCTGCACCAAGATCGACAGTTAAGGTAATAACATCTAAATCGTACTTTTCCTTTATCCAAACAACAGAAATGGTTGAATCCATTCCTCCACTATAAGCTAATATACATTTCCCTTTTGACATAATTTTTCTTATAAAGTTTTATATATTGATTCTAATATAGAAATGGCTTGATCAATTTCTTCTTTTGAAACATTTAATGGAGGCATAAATCTAATCATATTAGGTCTTACTGCATTAATTAATAATCCTTTATTTACTGCTTCTCCAACTATTTTCGCTGAAATTTCCTGTTGCATTTCTACGCCTATCAATAATCCCATTCCCCTTATTTCTGTAATCTGATCAACTGTTTCCTTTAAATTTGTTAGTTTTTCTCTCATATAAATTCCTGAATTGAGAGCCATTGCTGGAATATTGTTTTTTACCATATAATCTGCTGCTGCTGCTCCTGCAGAGGTCGTTAAAGCATTTCCTCCAAATGTAGAACCATGGTCTCCTGGTTCTAGAACTGAGCAGAAGTCTTTTGTACAAAAAGCTCCTAATGGAGCACCTGATCCTAAAGCCTTTGCTAATGTCATAACATCTGGTTCAACTCCCTCAAAGCTCTGATAACCAAATAAAGTCCCCAATCTACCCATACCCGTTTGAACTTCATCCAACATAAATAATATATTCTTTGATCTGCAAAATTCTTGAACAGATTTTAAATATCCTTCATCCGGGATATTCACTCCCCCTTCTCCTTGAACTGGTTCGATTAATATTGCACAAGTATTTTTGTTATATGCATTCTTGATTTCATCTAGATTATTATATTCAACATTTACAAATCCAGGCATTAAGGGTTTCCAATTATTTTGATAATGAGGCTGACCAGTAGCCGCCATCATTGCTTGGGTTCTACCATGAAAGGAATTTAATGTAGTAATAATTTCATATGCCCCATTTAATTTTATTTTTCCCCATTTTCTTGCTAATTTGGAAGCTCCCTCATTCGCTTCAGCACCAGAATTACAAAAGAATACTTTATCTACGTCTGAATTGTCTACAATTGTTTTAGCTAAAGATAATTGGGGAATAGTATAGAAAAGGTTACTCATTTGCATAATCTTCCCAGCTTGCTCACTCACTGCTTTAGTTACTGATTCATGAGAATGTCCTAAATTTAAAACCGCCCATCCTGCAGTAAAATCTAGATAATCATTTCCATCAGTATCTGTAACGATAGTCCCCTTCCCTTTGATCAAAACGGGAGGCATCCTATTAACCACTTGCATGTAGTATTTTTTTTCTAAATCTTTATATTCTTGGGAAGAAAGCATGTAACACTCCAAATATATTTCAACTTTATACTATTCTAGTACCAATATTATCATTAGTGAATGCACTTAATAAGTTTCCAGGAATAGTTCCATCAATAATTTTCCCTGTTGAAACCGTCCCCAAAGCATCAACACAAGCTCTGATTTTAGGGATCATTCCTCCTTGAACTATTCCAGAATTAATTAAATCTAATGCTTGTAATCTTGTCATGTGTGGAATTGTTCTTCTATTTGAATCTAGCACTCCCGATACATCTGTCTGAAATATAATATTATTTGCATTTAAATTCTTAGCCAAAACTCCCGCTGCTGTATCAGCATTAATGTTATAAATTTGTTTCTTCTTATCACAAGCCAATGCTAAAGGAGAAACTACTGGTAAAAAACCCTTTTCAAATAAAGAAAATAAAAGCTCAGAATTGCAAGAAACAATCTCACCAACGAAACCAAGTTTTTTGCTGAGCTGTTTTGCAGAAATAAGACCAGAAGAACCTGAAATACCAACTGCTTTTATGTTTAAATTTTGTAATTCAATGACTATTTCGGAGTTAATTTTCCCTGAAAGAACCGAAATAACCACGTCAAGAGTTCTTTTGTCTGTTCTCCTCAATCCATCTACAAATTCTGGTTCAACACCCTGTTTGTTTAACCAATTTGAAATCTCTCTACCTCCACCATGAACAAGTACAATGTTCCACCCTTTTTTGTAAAGCTTTTCTATATCTTCAAAGGTGCTATCATTTTCACCCAGTGTTGAACCACCAATTTTTATGACTGAAATATTATTTTTTGAAGTTTTCATTATTTAATTTAGGTCGTATAAGCAGAATTAAATATTACATATTCTTCTGTAAATTCACTCCCCCATGCTTTAGCAGATTTATTCCCGATATTAAGGTTAATTTTAAATCTAATTACTTCCTCTCCCATAGCAATTACAATACTTTGATGATTATATGATATAGCAACCCCCTCAGCTACTATTTGAATGTCATTGACAAAAATATCTATTTTGGATTCAATCAGGTCTATTTGAGAAGCTCCTATAGCCATAATAATTCTACCCCAGTTAGGATCTCTTCCGTATACAGCTGTTTTAACTAAATTAGATGATATTACATACCTTGAAGCTAAAAGTGCATCATGTATTGTTTTTGCACCGATAACTTCAGTTTCTATTAATCTATTATTGCCTTCTCCATCTCTAGCTATTTCTTTTGCTAAAAAAGTACAGACTTTTTGAACTGCATCTGAAAACAATTTAGTATCGTCACTACTTAAATCTTTTAATTTATTATTATTCGCCAATCCATTAGCAATAATTAATACAGTATCATTTGTCGACTGGTCTCCATCAACGCTTATTTGATTGAAAGATTTTTTAACTGCAGATTTTATAATTTTCTGAAGAGATATTTTTTCTATATCAGCATCTGTTGTAATAAAAGATAACATGGTCGCCATATTAGGGTGAATCATCCCTGAACCTTTTGCGACTCCTCCTACTTTCACTTCTTTATTATGAATTTTGATAGAAAAAGCTATTTCTTTTGTCCTTTTATCAGTTGTTAAAATAGAATTTGCAAAACCGTGCCCTCCATTAAAAGATAGTTCTATTTTTGGTATATATTTCCTCATCAAAGCCATTGGTAATTCTACTCCAATTATTCCTGTCGATGCTACGGCAACTGAATTTATATTAATATTTAGTTTTTTTGATGTAATGTTAGCCATTTCTTCCGCATCTTTTAACCCTTGAATTCCAACTGCGGTATTAGCACATCCAGAATTTGCAACAATAGCTTGAATATTCTCTGTATTTATAATATTTCTTGTCCAACTAACTGATGGAGAAACAATTGAATTTTGAGTAAAAGTTCCAGCTGAGACACATGGTCTTTCTGAAAAAATAATTCCAATATCTTTTTTGTCTAGACCTGGTGATTTGATACCAGAGAAAATTGATCCCGAAGTAAATCCCTTAGGAGAACAAACATTTCCTTTATCTATAACTTTTATTTTATTATTCATCAAATTTACTCCAATATAAAAAAATTAATTAGAAACCTGTTATTAAATCTTTATAAAAAGATTTAGTGCTCCATAACTGATCCCCCGTTTTGATTAATTGATTGTCCATGAATCCATGAAGCTGCTTCGGTACACAGATATGCACAGAACTCTCCAACTTCATCATCTGTTCCGTTTCTACCAATGGGAGTGACTTGAGCCATATTTGTCCATGTTTCACCTCTACCGAGTATATCCATTCTGTGGGTATCAACAGCACCTGGGCAAACAGCATTTACATTTATATTGTATGGTCCTAACTCCCTAGCCATTGATTGAGTCATTCCTACTATCGCAAAATTAGCCCCATTGTATGCCAAAGTATTTGCTGATCCTTTTTTTCCAGCTGTAGAAGAAATGTTAACTATTTTGCCTCCTTCTCCTTGATCTATCATGTGTCTAATAACAGCTTTTGTGCAAAAGAATGTGCCTGTAACCTTAATGTCCATTACTTTAGCAAAAGATTCTTCACTTAATTCTAAGATTGGAACTCTATCTTCTGCTCTCGCGTAAGCAGCATTATTTATTAAAATATCAATTCTCCCAAATTCTTTTATAGTATTATCTACCATCCTTAGTACATCGCTCTTATTTGTAACATCAGACACCAATGGAAGAGCCCTGACGCCTAAAGCCCTTACCTGTTCAGCAACACTCTCAATGTCTTTCCAGCCTATAGCCTTTTCATCATCTGGAAATGTTTCAGGATTTCTACCTGTTCCTGTAACCACTATGTCCGCACCTAGTTTAGCTAATGCTACAGCCGCAGCTCTTCCTATCCCTCTCAATCTGCCGGCTCCAGTAACTATAGCAACTTTACCATTAAGTTCCCCCATGTTAAATCTGCTCCTCTACTACAATTTATAGTAATTATAATATAATTAGTATTCTAAACTTGCAAAATACATATTCAAAAATTATCTTTTATTATCTAAAATAAGAAAAGTTTTATGAAAAATTCAAATAATAAATCAATAGACTTGTTAATTGCCGGTCAGGGAGCTGCAGGATACGCTGCAGGGCTTTATGCTGCAAGATATCAAATGAAAACAGTAATTGTAGGTCAAGAATTCGGAGGTGAAACTGCAATAGGAGGCATTATAGAAAATTACCCTGGAAACGCAGAAATTGATGGATTTGATCTAATGCTTGAGTTTAAAAATCAGGTAATAAATTTAGATGTTCCAATTATAGAATCAAATGTAAGTTCTATTGAAAAAAATGAAGAGTCATTTACCTGTTATCTTGAAAATGACGAAATAATATATGCCAAATCAGTTATTTTAGCTATAGGAAGAGAAAGAAGAAAATTAGGTCTAAAAAATGAAGAAGAATGGATAGGAAAAGGAATTTCTTATTGTTCAACTTGTGATGCACCTTTATATAAAAACAAAGATATGGCGATAGTTATTGGTGGAGGAAATGCTGCAGTAGAAGGTTCAATTTTACTTTCGAAATATGCTAAAACTGTTTTCTTAGTATATAGAGGAGAAAAACTATGGAGGCCAGAACCAATATTGATTGATACTCTGAATAGAACTCATAATATTAAACTAATCCTAAATAATACTGTTGTTGAATTGATTGGAGATGAAATAAAAGGATTAGTGGAAGTAAAACTAGAGAATGAATTTAAGGGTGAAAAAATTTTTGCTACAGATGGGTTGATGATTGAAGCAGGGGCTGATCCTAGAATTGAAATACCGAAAAAATTAAATATAAAATTAGATTCACAAACTAATGAAATCATAGTTGATAAAGATCAAAGAACAAATATTGAAGGCATCTATGCGGCAGGAGACATCACAAACAGTTCTAATTTAAAACAAACAATTACTGCTGCATCTCAAGGGGCGATAGCAGCATTAAGTTCGTATAATTTCTTAATGGAAACTTCATAATAAAATTGAACTATTGATCTCATTATGGTTTTATGATTTTATAGTTTTTTAGTAGTTTTCCCCACTGAGTATCAAAAGCATCTCGTATTCTTCGTTTTCCTATAAATTTTAACCAGTAAACATTATGATATAAATTTGAAGCCATAAATGAAAAGTTAACCAAAAATGTTCGTAATAAAATTTTTTCCAAAGGCCTCAATGGCCCCCAATAAATTAATTTTTGAATTCGACTTGCGAATGTGTTCTTCGTATCAGTAAATCCCCAATTTATTTTTTCTATAGAATTTCCTATAATTTTTATATCCCTCGGGTTCCCAATTCCTAATTCATTTTCATGTGCGATTCTGATTTTCGGAATACTCATTGGATCAAAACCCATTAATTTGGCAGCAATTGCGTCAATAGCTACTTGGTCATAAGAGGCCAAAAGTATGTTTTTCTCCTTAAAATTCATCGCTCTAGGACCTGGCCCATCTCCAGCAAATGTACCATCCATTACAGCAAATATATTCTCATGAATTTCATACTGAATTTTTAAAAGATCAACCAAAGTATTGTGTATATCTCTATGTGCCCAGTGTCTATTTTGGTGTAATAGTCCTCCAAATGCATTCTTCATAGCACCTGTTATTGTCGTAAAAACATGTGTTTTTACTGTTGGAAGGTGAATTATATTGGTTCCGATTAGTTTCTTAGGTATTAATATTCCGTCTTTATATATTTTATCCAACACAATCATTTTCTCTTTTGGTCTATACTGTACCCATTCTTGATTAGGTTGATCTAGAATTGTACTGGGAATAGACAAATCATTTTCAATTGCATAAAAACCATTGTTTATTTTACCTTCTATTGCATCTACAACTACTGTTCCATTATGTGCAACTTCTAGTTTCTTGAAATTAAGAGCCCTGAGTCCTCGTATCACTCCATCTAATTGCCAAGGAGCGGTTGAACAAGCAGGAAAATAATGTTGCCAAGAAATATTAGCTTTAAGTAAAGTATGGGTATTAAGGTTAAATTTCTTATGTATTTTAGTTTTAGAGAGCAATTCATGATAATCATTAATAACATTTTCAGATGAAGTTTTTGTGATAAAAACTTCACCGAATTTACTGCTATCAATTTTATTTTTTGTCATAATTATTAAATTATAAATAAAAAAAAGAATAATAAAATGATAATTGATTCACTTACTCACATACTCCCTGAAGAAATTTCAAAAAATTTAAATCAATTTAAAAAATTAGATTCTATTTTTAATGATTTTTTTGATAAAAACACCAAAATTATTCAAGCAGAACAATTAATTAATCAAATGAAAAAAAATGGTATAAATAAATCAGTAACAGCTGGTTTTGGTTGGACTAATCACGAATTAGCAATCATGGTTAATGATTATATCTTACTTTCAAAAAAACAATTCCCAGAAGAAATAATACCTTTTTGTAGTTTAGATATAAATTCAAAAAAATCTGAAGAAGAACTTTTAAGATGTATATCCAAAGGTATAAAAGGGATAGGAGAATTACACATTAATAATTTAGAAAATATTTTGGATAACAAAATTTTTAATAATATTTTAAAAATAGCTTTACATTATAATTTGCCAATAATTATTCATGGTTCCGAACCTATAGGTCATAAATATAGAGGAAAGGGAAGATCATATCCTAAATTTTTGTTTAAATTGGTCGAAAAAAATCAAGATAATATTTTCATATTTTCTCATTTTGGTGGTGGTTTAGTTTTTTATGAACAAATGCCAGAAATAAAAAAAATATCCACCAATGTATATTATGATAGTGCTGCTCAACCTTATCTTTATGATAAAAGTATATATAGAACATCAATCCTAAGTTCATCTATTAACAAAATCTTATTTGCTTCTGATTTTCCATTAATAGATTTGAATAAATGTTTGAAACAAACAGATTATTTAACTGACATAGAAAAAAAACATATTTTTTCTTACAATCCAATATCAGTATTTAATTTATAGTATTTTCATACCATTCAATTGTAAAATTATAAAATACATATGAAATCTTTAGAAAACAAAAAATATTATCCAGAAATTGAATCTTCTGTTTCTTTTCCTGAAATTGAGGAAGAAATTCTTATTAAATGGAATAAAGAAAAAACTTTTAAGGAATCCTTATCAAATAGAAAGGGTTCTAAAGAGTTTGTATTTTATGATGGCCCTCCTTTTGCAAATGGACTTCCTCATTATGGTCATTTACTGACGGGATTTGTAAAAGATATAATCCCGAGATTTCAAACTATGATGGGTAGTAAAGTTGATAGAAGATTTGGTTGGGATTGTCATGGATTACCCGCTGAGATGGAATCAGAGAAAGAATTAGGTATTTCTGGTCGAAAACAGATACAAGAATTTGGAGTGGAAGATTTCAATAATCATTGCAAAGAATCTGTTATGAAATATACAAAAGAATGGGAAATAACGGTAGGAAGACAGGCTAGATGGGTAGATTTTGACGATGATTATAAAACTATGGATTTGAATTATATGGAATCCGTACTATGGGCATTTAAACAACTGTGGGATAAAGGATTGATTTATGAAAAAGATAGAGTTATGCCATATTCGTGGAAAGCAGAAACTCCACTGTCAAATTTTGAAACAAGACTGGATGATTCATACAGAGAGAGAACCGATCCTGCAGTAACTGTTAAATTTGAAATCACAGAAACAAATTTAGATTTTAACAATAATCATAAATCCTACTTATTAGCATGGACTACCACACCCTGGACTTTGCCTTCGAATCTAGCATGTGCCGTTGGGAAAAATATAGATTATTCACTAATCACCAAAAACAATCAAAATTTTGTCATTGCTTCAAATGTTTTAGAAAATTTCTCTGAAGAACTTAAAGATATAAAAATTATTAAAAAAATCAAAGGAGAAAAGATCTTAGGAACAAAGTATGAACCTATTTTCTCTTATTTTAAAACCAATAAAAATTCATTTCGCGTATTATCTGCGGATTTTGTTAATACTGAAGAAGGGACAGGAATTGTCCACATGGCACCAGGCTTTGGTGAAGATGATCAAATAGTTTGTGAAGAAAATAATATACAATTAGTGTGTCCTGTTGATGATCAGGGTAAATTTACCAATGAAGTAACTGATTATAACGGAATCAATGTTTTTGATGCAAATGAAAAAATAATTTTGTATCTAAAAGAAAGAAATATACTTTTTAAAAAAGAAAAATACACACATAATTATCCTCATAGTTGGAGAACTGACGAACCTTTAATATATAAATCTGTAAATTCTTGGTATGTAAATGTTTCTTCTTTTAAAGAAAGGATGGTTGAATTGAACCAAGGGATTAATTGGGTCCCAAATCATATAAAAGATGGTACATTTGGGAAATGGCTTGAAGGTGCAAAAGATTGGTCAATAAGTAGAAACAGGTTTTGGGGTTCACCTATCCCAGTTTGGAAATCAGATGATCCCAAATATCCTCGAGTTGATGTATATGGAAGTTTAGAGGATCTTGAAAAAGATTTTGGAATAAGACCTACAAATCTTCATAGACCTTTTATAGATAAATTAACTAGGCCAAATCCAGATGATCCAACTGGAAAAAGTACAATGAAGAGAGTCTCTGAAGTATTTGATTGCTGGTTTGAATCTGGTTCTATGCCTTTTGCACAAGTACATTATCCTTTCGAAAATAAGAGTTGGTTCGAATCCCATTTTCCTGCAGATTTTATAGTCGAATACATAGGTCAAACACGAGGATGGTTTTATACTATGATGGTATTAAGTACAGCAATTTTTGATAAACCCCCATTCAAAAATTGTATATGTCATGGAATAGTTTTAGATACAAATGGAGTAAAGTTATCAAAAAAACTTAGAAATTATCCTGAACCTGAATTAATTTGGAAAAAATTTGGATCAGATTCCTTAAGGTGGTTTTTTGCAGCATCTCCAATTCTTAGGGGTCAAAATCTACAAATAGATATGGAAGGTAAGGGGATTTCTGATACACAAAGATTGATAATAACACCTTTATGGAATGCTTTCTATTTCTTCTGTTTGTATGCAAATGCAGAAGGGATAAAGGCGAAGGAAAATTATACATCTGAAAATCCTTTAGATTTATATGCTTTGCTGAAAACTAAGGAATTAATAAATTCTATTGAAAATAATCTTTCAAATTATGATATCGCAGGTGCATGCCAATCAGTCCCAAATTTCATAGATGCGATAAACAATTGGTATATACGCAGAAGTAGACCAAGATTTTGGAAACATGCAGATAATAAAGATTCAAGAAATGCTTATGATACTTTATTCACCGTATTATTAAATATAACCAAAGTGTTATCTCCATTAATGCCATTGATTTCTGAAGAAATTTATACTAAATTAACAGGTGGAAAAAGTGTGCATCTGTTGAATTGGCCAACTACTAATTTATTCCCTAAGGATGATGATTTTTTAAATAAAATGGACACCATTAGGGAAATATGTTCAGCAGGTCTATCTATAAGAAAATCTAATAATATTCGAGTCAGGCAACCATTAGAAGAAATTATTCTTGTAGGAGAAAATTTAGAATGGATTTTGGGATTTAAAGATTACATTTTAGAAGAAATAAATATAAAAAACATAATTATCCAGAAAGATTCTGATTCTTTATATAGGGAAAAATTAATTATCGATCTTAGAAAATTAGGACCTAAATTAGGCAAGAACATTAAAGATTGTTTAGAAGGTGCTAACAATTATGAATGGAAAATCAACGAAGATGGAACAGCCAAAATAAGAAAATATATTTTATTAGAGGATGAATATTCAATAGAAAAAGAATCAATACCAGGTACACAGTCTGAAGAAATAAATAAAGGAGAAATTGTAACATCCCTAAAGCTAGAATTAAATCAAGAATTAAAAAAAGAAGGAATAGCAAGAGATGTACTTAGAACGATTCAAAATAAAAGAAAAGATTTAAATTTTGATATTTCTGATGAAATAAATGTAATTATTTGGGGAGACATAGAAGTTCAAAATTCGATCAAACAGTTTAAGAATTACATATCAACAAATTCGCTTGCTAAATCGATAAAAATTCAAGAAACCAAAGAAACTGAAGAAATTAATATTTCAGAAGAAAAAAAAATTAGGATATTCATCGAAAAAACTTAATTTAACCTATTTAAACTTAATTTTATTATTTTATTTTGTTTATTTAGTTTTCTTACAGAAAGATAAACAGTAAATCTTGCGGAAACTTGCACTGCGATTAACAAAATAATTGCTGATATATAAATAAAAGCCATCAAAACTATAATTGCACTGACTCCACCGTAAATCGAACCAGAAATTCCACTAAAGTTTCTCAAATATAATATGAAAACCATTTTGTTTATTTCTTCAACAATTGCACCAAGAAAAGCTGCAGGAAATATTTCTATAAATCTTAACTTTACATTTGGTAGCCACCATAAACAAATAAAAAATACAAAAAAGGTCAATAAAGGTGGAATCAATAACGTTAATCTACTCCAAATAGTTGGATCTCTGAGTGGTGAATCAGGAAAGGTTATTGTTATTAATTCACTCAGAAAACTTAAACCAGTAGTAAGAATAAATGAAATCAAAAGTAATACCAAAGCAAAAAAAATTAAAGTGAAATCAATAGCTCTTTCTTGAATAAATGTTCGTTTCTTTTCTATACCCCATATAAGATTTATACTTTTTCTAACACTACTAAATACGGCGGTAGAAGCAATCAAGAGACCAATTGCTGCAATTGCACTTGTTATAAACCTTTTTGAAGTCAAACTATCAAAAAAAGTTTTAATAAAAGCATCATCTTGTTCTTCAAGAATTGGAATAAAGTATTTTACCGTGTCAATTAATAGCTGATCAAAACCTTTTATACCAACAAATAAAGAGAAAATAATGATCAATGCTAATAATAAAGGAAACAATGAAAAAAAGGCATAAAAAGAAATAGATGCAGACATGAAAGGGACATTTTTATCAAGGAATTCATTCGTTATATCGCCGATGAAACCCAATAACCATATTATATATCTAATAAAAAACATTTATTTAAAGTTTATTTTTTCTATAAGCTGACAGATACTCCGTACAAAATTCGTCATTGCCTTCTAACATATTTTTTGTTATTTTAAACTGATTTACATTTTGGTCCATATTGATTATTCTATCTAATTTTGATTCTATTGGGTTTATAATTCCAGAATTAGCTCCATTTTTAATAGCTAAGTGTATGAAGACATCATTTATCAATCTTCTTTTCGGTAACCCAAAAGAAATATTACTCATTCCACCAGTAATGTTCACTTTAGGCCAAATGTTTCTAATTTTTTTTATCGCTTCTAGGGCATCATTTCCGTAGTTTGAAGCCACTGAAATAGGAAAAATTAATGGATCTATAAATATATCTTCTTCTTTTATACCTTTTAATAGAGAAATATTCATAATTTTTGACAAATTTGAAATTCTTTCATCTGAAGATTCTGGCATGCTACTTTCACTTGCAGCACTCACAATAACTTTACAATTCTGCTCTACAATAATATCTAATAAATCAACTCTTTCCAAAGACAATGAATTAACCAGAGGTCTTTTTAAATTATTATATTCAATAAGTCCCTCCTTAATAATATCTATATTTGAAGAGTCGATTGAAAGAGGAACATCAGAAAATTCTTTCATAATACCTATAAGCCATTTCATTGCAATAATTTGCTGATCAAGTTTATAGCTGTACTCGTCAACATTAATATCTAAAAAAGTTGCTCCGTTATTTATTTGTTTTTTAATTTCAGATTTTATATAACTTATTCCTTGGTTCTTTCCTTCTTGATCACCATTAATTCCTTGCCATATAGCAATCATGAAATGCTTAAGTTGACCTTGTTGATAAGGTTGGGTATTTTTAAATACCTCAGGTATGTCCATATAATCAAAACTGTCATTTTTTTTGTTAAATATAAGTACTTCTTTATCATCAACTACAGCTGTACGAATACCTCCTCTTTTAACTGATCTAGTTGTATGAATATTTTCACCAATTATTATAAAGTCTGACATTATGATTTCACCTTTTCATCAAACCAATTACATATTTCTTTAATCCCTCCAAAAGGGAAAAAATGTAAACTATCATAATTTCTCAATCCATCAATTATTTCTGTGGGATTATGTCTGATCAAATTTCGTAGTCCTAATTTTTTGTTTTTTATTATTAAAGTAGTTGCGTTAACTCCACATATCTTTGCATAATTTATCAAAGTTGTTAGCTTTGCAGGTCCTGCAATACCAATAATAATGGACATTTTATTATCAAATTTACTTTTAATCATGTCTTTTGTATCAAGAATCCATTTATTGGTTGATTCTACATTAGTCGTCCACTGGGTCACAATTGAAGAATTGAAATTATGTTGGAGCAACCACTGACATTTTAATTGAAGATTTTTATCTGATTCTGGATCCATTGGGTTTCCCTCTGGGTGGCCAGCTATATTTATTTGTTCGAATTGATATTTTTCAAACAATCCTGTTTCTAACATTTCTATTGTATTCGAAAAATTATTATTAGCGTTTTCTGTGCTTTCAAAGTGATTATTACCACTTCCAGCAATAGTTAAGATTTTTTTTACTCCAACAGATGATAATTGTGAAAGATAAGAATCAAGATCTTTCTTGGATGGTATAGTTCTTGCAGGGCAATGAGGTATGACATTAAATCCATTTTTTATTAAACTTTTAGATGCTTTAACAATATTTTCAAATCTATCTCCAGGTATATATGCAACATACACTTCATTGAAAATATCTCTGGGTAAATATTTCAAAAGTTCGATTTGTTTTGGAATTATTTCTATAGAATATTTTTGCATTCACAAATTAACTAATAAGCTTAATATAACCTAAATAAGTATAATCTATGTATTAGATAAAAAAAATATAAAATGGCAATCGAAGATAATAATCTTTATTCGGGAGAAAAAATACATCGAGTAAAAAGATCACAAGAATTATCTCCCGAAATATTAAGTATTCAAAAAAGACAAAATTCTACAAGAGGAATATATTCTCCTCTTTTAATTTTCTATGGTCTTATTTTCTTAATTATCTTAGGAACAATTGGTTTGTCTTTACCTTTTTCCAAGTCAGGTTTAGTAGAATATTCTTTTGTTGATTACATTTTTGTTTCTACTTCCGCCGTTACGGTAACAGGATTGGTTCCGTTTGAAACGGAATTAGGTTGGACATTATTTGGGCAATCAATTATTCTTTTCTTGAGTTTTATAGGTGGTATTGGATTTATGGTAGGTGCTGGTTTTTTGTTACTAATCATAACTGGAAGGAAACTTAACTTAGAACAGAGATTACTAATTAGAGAAGGTTTGTCTGACAGTAGTCCAACAAAGCTGGAAACGGGGAATACTCCAAACTTTTTGTTAAATGTTGTGTATCTAGCAATTGTTTTTCAGATAGTAGGAATAATCATGTTGTACTTTTTGATGGGTGAAAACATTCACTTTAATGATTATGGAAGAATATATAATTCAATTTTTCATTCTGTGGCAGCATTCAATGGATCTGGTTTTGATATCATCAATGACGCAAATGGAGGAAGTATAGGTTCTATAACAGGTGATTCTTATTTTTTAATTATTACCATGGTTCTTATTTTCTTTGGAAGCATTGGCTATCCAATAGTTTTTGAATTGTTGAGGAATACAAAGATGGCATATCTATCAAAATTTAAAGAAATACATTTATCTCTAAATTCAAAAATTGTAATTATTGCAACTTTTCTAATTCTAATTTTTGGATCTGCACAATTTTTGTTTGGTGAATGGAATAATACTTACACAATTTATGGAAGTTCATTTAATAGCAAAATAACTCATTCTATTTTCCATGCAATAACGCGAACAGCTGGATTCTCATTAATCGACTATGACCTTATACATAATAGTACAACATTCACTACAATTGTATTAATGCTTATTGGTGGAAGCAGTCTTTCAGTTGCTGGAGGTATTAAGGTTGGGACCTTGACAGTTATTATAGTAGCTCTCATATCAAATATAAGAGGAGGAGAAGAAGTCACTATCTTCAAAAGAACAATCTCAGCACAAGTAGTTAGAAGGTCTTTTGTAATTTTTGTTTTTAGTATAATTTTACTAAGTGTAGGTTTTATAATAATGGCTTCTTTTGAACCAGATAATTTATTTAAAGAATTACTTTTTGAAAGTGTAAGCGCTTTTGGAAACGTTGGTTTATCTACAGGAATAACAAAAGACTTAAATCATCTTTCAAAAATTATACTTTCAATTTTAATGATAATTGGAAGATTTGGACCATTGCTTTTAGCAACTTTATTATTAGGTAATAAAGAGCAAGGAAAAATAAGACAACCCTACGAATCAGTAAGAATAGGATAATTATGAAATTAAAACCTCAAGTTGTTGTTGTAGGTCTAGGAAGATTTGGAAAAAGTTTTGCTTCAAAAATGTATAATCTAGGTCATGATGTAATGGCCATTGATATAGATCCTGACAAAGTCCAATCAATGGTAGGACAAGTAACCTACCCAGTGACTACCGATGCTTCCTCTGAAATGTCATTACGTGAATTAGGAGTGCAAGATTTCGATGTGGGTGTTGTAGCCTTAGCAGATGTAGAAGTATCCATTATGGTATCTGTGCTTTTCAAAACTCTGAACATAAACAACATAATTGCTAGAGCATCTTCAGATCTACATAAAGATACTTTAATTAGATTGGGTTGCAATCGAGTTGTGTTTGCTGAAGATGAAATGGGAGAGCAACTAGCAAATACAATTTTTTCTCCAAACGTAACAGAATATTTAGAATTAACCCCGAATATGGGAATAAGTAAATTATCTATTCCTAAAAGGATTGTTGGTATGTCTTTATCAGAAGCGGGATTTATAAATCATCCTGGTAATCAAAAATTGACTGTCATATCAATCAAAAGAGGAGATAATATTATCCTATATCCATCAAATCAAGAGATACTAAATGAAGATGATGAAATATCAATAATTGGGAATAATTCCAATATTACTAAACTACTCATATAATAATGAAATCAAAAAGATATTTAGTTTTACTTAATCATGAAATTAATGATTTACTAATTGATTTTATTTGTTCTTTTATAAAACAAAATAAATCTAAAGCTTATTTTGTTTATGTAATAGAAATTCCTCCAAAATATCCAATCGATCATGAAGAACAAAATTTGATTCTTATCGGGCAATCTGCTCTTAAAAAAGTCCATGAAACATTGTTAGATTTTAAGATAGATTATGATATAAATGGAGAGAATTTTATATTAATACAATCAAGAAGTATTGGTGTAGGAATAGTAAAAGAAGCAAAGAGATTGGATATAGATATCATTGCATATTCAAAAGAAGTCAACGTTGAATTAAACGAACATAACTACATAAAAAAGTACGCAAACACAACTATTTTAGAATTAAATAATTTATGAAAATCACGATAATAGGGATTAATGAAATTACAGAACACGTACTACGTTATATTGAAGATATTTCTGAAAATATTGTAATTTATGATATGCACATCCCTGCAGACTTTAAAAACAAATATAAAAGTAAAAACAATATTACAATTATAGAAAATAACTACATTGAAAAGGATTTATTTTCCATTAGTGAAGAAGCAGAAAGATTGTTGATTCTAACCAAAGATGATGTAACAAATATATATTTTTACTATAAGATCAGAAATTATAATAATGATTTGAAATTACTTGTTCTTATCAATGATTTTAGTTTATACGAAATATATTTTGAAAAACAAATTAACGTTATTAATCAAATTGATTTAGAAAAAGAAAATTTGCTAACAAAGTTGAATGTATAGAAAGGAATGCAATTGTATATAATAATTTCTGGAATAAATGAAATATCAAAAAATTTGGCTATAAATTTATTAGAACATGGTGATGAATTTATATTTGTTGATAATAACAAAAAGAAAATAAAAAAAAATGAGGGGATTTTCGGATTTGTTAATCAGCATGGGAACTCTTATTCAAAAGAGACTCTGATAGATGCAGGGGTAGAAAGAGCAAATTTTTTTATAGCAGCGAACAGAGATGATAAAATCAACTTTGTCTCTTCGCAAATAGCGAAAAATATTAATTCCAAAATTTTCAATATAGTTTTAATCAATGATCAAAGCAACATTGACATATTTAAGGGTGATGATTTTGATTTTATTATAAAATCTAATCAAATCACTGCAGACTCAATTTCCTCAGTTATTGAAAATAATAATGTATTACATTTGTTTACTAATACTGACAGTCATACAGAAATCTTAATGATAATCATTTCAGAAGATTCAAATTATATAGGAAAAAATCCTAATGAAATATCTTTACCTAACAATTCAAAAATAATTGCTGTTATAAATTCATCAGGAAACATAAATTATGATTATTCAACAGATCTGAGAGTTCTTGATAAAATATTAATACAAATTCCATTAAAACATGAAAAAACTGAATTGAAATTTCTAAATGAAAAAAGAAATTGATAATCGAATAAGTTATTTAGGTCCGAAAGGAACATATTCTGAACAGGCTGCATTAATACATAAAAATCAGAAAGAAAATTTAATTGTTCCTAAAAAAAATCTTTTCGAGGTTTTAGAAAGTGTTGAAAAAAAGATAAATATTGAAGGAATAATCCCAATTGAAAATTCTAGAGTTGGGACAATAATTGAAGTTATAGATTATCTTATAAAATCAAAAAATCTATTCTTGAATGAAGAAATTTTAGTTCCTATAGAAGCTTGCTTAATAACAAAAAATAAAATAGATAGTTTGGATTATATTACCGAAATTATTAGTAAACCCGAAGCAATTAATCAATGTAATGAATGGATTAGAAAGAATCTCAATGAAGATGTTATTTTAACTGAATCTACCTCAACAGGTGATGCTGTTATTTCTTTAAATAATCATGATTCTAGTGTCGCTGCGATAGGAACTGAAAGAGCTGCAATAATTAATGAGTATTATATTTTTGAAAAAGGAATTCAGGATTTTAAAAATAACATTACTAGATTTGTTGTTATATCTAATAATCCCTCAAAAAAAAGTGGTAAAGATAAAACTTCTATTGCATTTGATTTTAAAATCAAAGACAAGTCAGGATTACTGTTATCCGCTCTAGAATGTTTTTCAAAAAGAAATATAAACTTACAAAAGATAGAAAGTAGACCCAAAGGAACTCAAATAGGTGAATATATATTCATTATAGATTTCAATGGGCACATAGAGGATAAATTAGTAATTGATGCATTAAATGAACTTTCAAAAATAACAACCCTACTTAAAGTTCTGGGTTCTTACCCTAGAAGTTATTAATCGTCGTATAAATCATATTTTGGTCTTTTCGAAGCTTCAACACCTTCTTCAACTGCATCTATCAATCTGTCTTTAGCAGAGTCTACTAGATCATTAGCCTTTTCTTTCCAATCATTAATGTTATTAGAAAGAATATCTCTAGTTTCATCACCTGGCTTGGGAGCAAAAATAATCCCTGCTAAAAAACCTAATGTTGAACCATAAAAAAAACCTTTATAAAAAGCATCTTCTTTAGACATATATACCTACCTATTTTTTCTTTTTACCCTTTTTCTCTTTATTAGAAGTACTGAATATTGATTTAACAATAGAAATTGTTTTATTTATAGCATTTAATGACTCACGAAAGTCTTCTACTTTTTCATTTGCCTTATCTAATTGATTTTTTACATTAGCCAAACGTCTATAAACAACAACAAAAATAAATGTCCAAATCAAACCAACAATGATAAATATTACAAAAAAACTTATCATCAAAACATCTCTCAAATTATCTAATGTTATTACCAAAATATACCTATTTTTTTAATCTATATATATAAATATAGCTAATAAATAGAATTTAATCAAAATTAGATATCATTTAGTTAATAACTAAATGATTTATAAGGATAGGTAGTCTTTGAGACTAAAGGACCTGGTTGGGTGTCGTAATTTTCTCAATGCTTTGGCTTCAATTTGCCTTATTCTTTCTCGAGTAACTCCAAATGTAGATCCTACTTCTTCTAGTGTTCTGGGCCTACTATCGTTAATGCCAAACCTTAATTCGATTACCTGTCTTTCTCTTGGAGAAAGAGTATCTAGAACTTCAATAATTTGAGATTTTAGTAGACTCTTAGACGCAGAATTTTGCGGAGATTCCGCATTCTGATCTTCTATCAAATCAGATAAATTCAAATCTTGCTCTTCTCCTATAGGAGCTTCTAAAGATATCGGATCTTGAGATGCTTTTAATATTTCATTCACTTTATCACCATCCATGTCCAATTCTTTTCCTATATCATCAGATGTAGGTTCAACTCCATTTTCCTGTACCAATCTTCTAGAAACTCTCAAGATTTTATTGATTTGTTCTACCATATGTACGGGTATTCTTATAGTTCTTGATTGATCAGCAACTGCTCTTGTAATTGACTGTCTAATCCACCAAGTTGCATAAGTAGAAAATTTAAATCCTTTTCTATAGTCGAATTTCTCCACTGCTCTAATTAAGCCTATATTTCCTTCTTGTACCAAATCTAACAAGGATAATCCTCTACCAATATATTTCTTTGCTATGGATACAACCAATCGCAAATTTGCTTCAGCCAAGTGATTTTGTGCTAATTCTGCTCTTGATAATATCTGATCATAATTACTATCAATTATCATTCTATAAATTTTCAATTGATCATAGAAATCTTTGTCAGACACAAATTTCTTTAATTCTAAAGATAAAAATTTCTCATCAACAAAATCTGGAATATCTACAGGAATCAATCCCAACAAATCAGATATTTGTTTTATTTGTGTTACTATTTCTTCTTTTGAAATATTGTTTTTATCCGAAATATAGGCAATCAAAGCATCTTCATATACTCCATGAATTTTATGAATATTTGAGTCAGTTTGAATCAAATCGTTCAATGTGATTTGCTTTGAACCTCCATAATATTCACTTATGTTTTTCATAATAGGATAGAAGCTATTTATTCTATTCATAACTTCAATTAGCAAATCTACAGACGTCACAATCCCAGTTCTAGTCTCTTCTAATTCTGTAATCAAATCCTTGTATTTGTATTTAAGATCTATTGTTCTAGCCAATATTTCTTCATCTTTTCTAGATAGAAGTTTTACATCCCCAATCTCTTTTAAATACATTCTTATAGGATCTTCATAATTATCTTTATGTATTTTTTTTTCTCGAGAAACAATTTTCAACAGATCATCAGAATCTAATGATCTGTTTATTGAAGGAAGATCTTCTTCATCTTCCAAAGTGTTAGATTTTGGAACATATACTTCTTTAAGATTTGAAGGAGCATCAAGATTATCAACATTAACAAACAAATTTTCATTTTCATTTTGAGATGGATTAGTTTTCATTAATATTGTGCCCTTTCAAGTAATTTTAATTTCTCTGTTATATCTGTTAATTCTTTCATCAAAGAAGATATAACATGCTCATCCTTAGAATCTAAAGTTTCTTCTTCATTTAATCTACTTTCTGTCTCTTGAATTTTTCTCTTATGGTAATCAATAGCTATCCTATTTTTCACCTTTTCTAATTCTATGTCGTTACTTAAATCTGGATTATCGATTAAATTTTTTCTTATGTATTTATTTATATCATCATAAATAAATTTCAAATCTACTTTTATTTGGTCTTTTTCAATAACTTTATTTTTTTCTTTCCACAAATTAAAAATAGATCTATAATGAAGGTCTGAAAAATAGAATTCTTCAACATCCTTAACGTTTTCAAATAAATAAGGGAATTCCAATAATAAAGCTAAGAAATGCTTTTCACTTGTCATTTCATCGTTATAAATAACTTCTTTTATTCTTCTATTATCCGATAATCTTTTCCCTGATTTTCTAAATTTAGATTTCAAATTATTTGTAACTTCTATTTTAAGTAAATCTGTATCAATTGCTGTTATTTTTGAAATATGTTTTAAATAATTCCCTTGTTGCAGTTCATCTGAGCATTCAACTATAAAAGGCATTATTATCTCTAAAAATTTAAATGTGTCTTTATTTTTTTCACCTAATAATTCTTCTGTATAATGATCAATCATAAAATCAATGAAATTTTGAGAATTCAATATCATTTCTTCCCATTCAAGTGGATTAGTCCTTATGATCTCATCAGGATCTTTGCCAGATTTAGGAAAACATATTTTTACTTTTATTTTTTTATTGGCTTTTCTAACATTTATTGCTATGTGTACTCTCAATTTATTAATTGAATCGACCGCTGCCCTATGCCCAGCTTCGTCATTATCAAAACAAAAAATCATTTCTCCAATATCTGAACTATATGTGACAAGATTTTTTAAATTTTCAAAATTTTCTATTGATAGCTGTGTCCCCATAGCTGCAATGACGTTCTCATAGCCTTTTTCATAAGCCGATATGCAGTCAAAATACCCTTCTACAATGACTACTTGAGATTTTAATTTTATTTTTTCAGAAGCTCGATCTATACCATACAATATTTTAGATTTATTAAAAATTTCACTATCTTTGGAATTTATATATTTACTTTTTTGAAGTTCATTAGTTGACCTTCCTCCAAAACCAACGATATTAGAATTTTGATCTAAAATTGCTATAGTTGTACGGTTTCTAAAAAAATCTACCCATTCTTCTGAATTTTCTTTTTTTATTAGTAAATTTGAATTTTTTACACCTCTTTTGTTTGTCTTATTTGAACGAAAATACTCAAAGAGGCTTCCCAAATTACCATCTGGACAATAGCCAATATGATGTTTTTTAATTACTTCTAAAGTAATTCCTCTATTTTTCAAATACAACAATATTTCCTTCGAATTCTCAGAAGTATTATTGGTCAGTTGCTTTTGAAAATAACTGTTTGCAATCTTATTTACTTCATAAACTTCTTTTTTTATCAAGTCAATTTTTTTATTTTTTTCTTTCATATTTATAAAAGAACTTTCATCATAGTCGATAGAAAGATAAGATGAAAGTTGCTTTATGGAATCTGTAAAAGTTAATTTCTCATAGGACATTAAAAAATCAAAAACATCTCCACTTTGATTGCACCCAAAGCACTTAAATCTTTTTTTATCTCTACTCAGGGTAAAGGAAGGTGTTTTTTCATCATGGAACATACAAAGAGTTTTTGATATCGATCCACTTTTTGACCAATTGAATCCTTTATGCTGTAAAAAATCTTCTAAATCGAGTCTTTCTTTTATAATCTCTTTCAAATCTTGAGGCATAGTATATTTTAGAATTTAAAGTAAAAATAATTGTATAGTTATCTTATAAAAAATAAATAAATTTTTGTTTATTTTTTGTTACTCTTTTTGATTTTATTAAATCAAATATCCATATAATTTTTCTGTTATTTCTGGAGAAATTTTTCTTGCTTCTTCAATAGCAAAATTATCAGTCATCCCACAAATATAATCGGCCGCACCTGTTTCAATATTCTGTCCTGCTTTGTAGTAAGTTTTTGGTATAAATTGTTCATTATCCAAGTAAAAATCAAACAAAAGTCTAACAATTCTATAAGCTGTTTTCCCCTGTTCAGAATTACTAACAGGCAAATAAAAGTTTTCAAACATATAATTTCTAAGTTCAGTAACAAGATTAGAAATATCATTAGACATTTTAATAATAGGGATCTGTTTAGCATTCTCAAATCCAGTACAAGCCCAAGAGTTTTTTACCAGATCGCTTACCAAAATATTAATTCTTTTTGAAAGTGGTAAATTTATAAATTCAGCAATATTATTAGGTATTTTTTTTATTGACAAGAAATCTGATCTGAAGGCATCTTCTATATCATGGCTTAGATAAGCTAAAGCATCTGAGATTCGAACTATTTGTGCTTCCAAAGACATCCCCATAACTGATTCTCTTGTCAAAAAGTTTCCCTGAGGCTTAGAATGCATCCTAATTGCTTCAATAACATCTAAAGTAAGATTAAGTCCAACTCCATCTTTTTCAAGGACTTCTATAATTCTTACGGAATGTTTTGAATGGTGAAAACCGCTTTGCAGCAAATCGTTTAAAGCAGATTCACCTATATGCCCAAACGGGGGATGTCCTAAGTCATGACCCAAAGATGCTGCTTCAACCATATCTTCATTTAAATTTAGTGCTCTAGCTATTGTTCGTCCTATTTGTGAGACTTCTATCACATGAGTTAATCTCGTAGTATAGTGGTCACCTTTGGGTGCTACAAAAACTTGACTCTTATGTTTGAGCCTTCGAAATGAATTAGTGTGTATTATTCTATCTCTATCAATTTGGTAAGCGCTTCTATAGGATTTCTTTTCATTACATTCTTTATTTTTTCTCTTAGAGTTAATTTGTTTTATGGCATACTTAGATAAAAAAGATTCATTATTATCAATTTTTTCTTGAAATATATTTGAAATTTCATTAAGTTCCATTTTTTAAATCTTTTTAGTATAAATAAATTTTTTTTCCTTGTATATTTCTTTATTAAATTTATATTTTTCAGGTAAAATGTTCGCTATTCTCATCATCATTTCGCTTGTTGCACTTTTTATAAAACTTTTATTTCTATCTTTTGGAACGTTATGCAAAATAAAGGGATTACCAATTGTTACCCTAACTTTCATTTTTTTTGGATACAAAAATTGTAAAAAGTTTTTACATGCTTCTGTACCAGTTATAGAAATAGGTAAGAGTATTGATCCAGTAGCAAGTGCTAAAATCATTGCCCCATTATATCCTTGTTTTAGTTTTCCATCATTACTACGAGTACCTTCAGGAAAAACTAATAAAGATTTATTGCCTTTAAGTTGCTTTTTGGACCATTGAAATGCTCTAATATCTGTAAATCCTCTTTTTATTGAAAATGCTCCATAATATTTCAATAAAACATTGATTGGGAACTTAAATAATTCCTTTTTGGCCAAAAATCTTGGCTCTTTCCCAACCGCACTTGCGCACAATGGTGGATCGATAATAGAAAGATGATTTGAAACAAGTATAATCGGTACATCTTTTGGAACGTTTTCTTTACCTAATACTTTAAAATCTCCGAATGCTTTAAAAGTACACATTAAAGCTGCATCACATATATCATATAATTTAGTCATTTATTTTTTCATACAATTTTTTTATTTCTGAAACAACTTCAACTATATCTAATTCATCAGTATCTATTACAAACGATTCTTTTGCAATTTTCAAAGGCGAAAGTTCTCTTGTAGAATCTATATCATCTCTTATAAGAATACTTTCTTTGATTATGTTAATATCTATTGAACTGATTTCTTCAGCCCTTCTTATAGCTCTTATATCCAAACTAGCTTGCAAAAAAATTTTCAAATTTGAGTTAGGAAGTACTACTGTACTTATGTCTCTACCAACCATAACCATATTCCCTTCATTTGCTAAATTCCTTTGAAAATCTACTAAATTATTTCGAACAATTGATTTTTTGGATACATCTGATACTTTAGAATCTATTTTCTTGGAATAAAGTGAATTTGTGATTTCTTTGTTTTCATAAAATAAAGAATTTTTAGAATTTTCTGTTGTTAATTTTAACTTTCTTTTTTTAAAAAATGTTGAAGCTATTTCAGGAGTGGTTTTTTCTAATAAAGATATGTATGTTACTGCTCTATACATTATTCCTGTATCTAAAAAATTATATTTAAGTTCCAATGAAAGAATTTTACCTACTGCAGACTTCCCAGATGCAGCAGGACCATCTATTGAAATAGATTTAAATTTTGTATTACTGAACATTATTTTGTTTCTCTGGAATATCCAAACTCATAACATCAAAAACAAGTCTAGAATTTACATTAATCTGAAGATTATTAATCGATCTTAATAATGTAATTATTATTTTATTTATTTCCATTATGCTATATGTTTTTTTCAGATCAAAATCAAATATAAAATTTAGATCTTTCTCAAAATTTTTTTTAATTATCAAATTACAAAAATTCATCCAATTGTTTAGTTCTTGATATATACCATTTCGATCAGTTCTAAATCTAGTAGATAGTTTTTGAGAGATATTTAGTCGATTTGACAATGCTGAGTTACAAAACTCATAAAATCTATTATATGATTCTTTATATTCTTCCAGTAAAGAAATGTTTTCTGAAACTAAAAAAGCTTTACCTAGTAACCCTTGTGAAAATTGAACTATTTTTTTTATTGTCTCATGGTCATAATCATACTTTTGTTTTATCCAATCTTCAATTTGTGCATCTCTTAATTCTGATAATGCAATTTTTTGGGCTCTGGATAATATCGTTGGATATAATTTTGAAAGATCTGAAACCAAAAAAATAAAAATTGACCCTTTTGGAGGTTCTTCTAGTAGTTTCAAAAATGCATTTGATGCCTCGTTATTCAAATTTTGAGCATTTTCAATTAAAAATGTCTTATATTTTCCAATAAACGGTCCTAGATTTGCAGAATGATTTATTTGGTGAATGTGTCCTATTCTTATTTGATCAGAAGAATTCGTAGAAGTTCCTTCTATCGGTGTTTTACTATTAACACATATTAAATCATAATAATTGTTAAGGTTTATTTTTTTACAATTTTCACAAGACTCACAACCAAATTTATTTTCTTTTGAAGTACAATTCAAAACTTTAACAAAATCGTATGCTAAGGTAGTTTTCCCAACATGTTCTGGACCATAAAAAATATAAAAATGTGCGAAAGAATTTTGACGATATGCATTTTTTAAATAATTAATTGCATTATCATGACCAATAGTTCTCATAAAAGTGAAGTTGACAATAAATCTTTATATGTTTCTCGTCTCTTTATAATTTTAGTTTCTCCTTTTGTAATCATTATTACAGCTGGTCTTACTTGCATATTATAATTGCTTGACATAGCAAGATTATATGCACCTGATGATGGCAATACCAATAAATCATTTATTTCAGGATCTGGAATATAAACATCTTTAGCCAATATATCTCCTGATTCGCAAAATTTTCCTGCAATAGTAGCTTTAATCGTTTTTTCTTTACTATTGATTTTAGATAATGAAAAAACAGAGTATTCCGATCCATACAATGCATGTCTAATATTATCACCCATTCCACCATCAACAGAAATATAATTTCTGACGTTAGGAATAGATTTAATAGAACCTATTTTATAAATGCTAACACCAGATCGTCCAATAAGTGCACGTCCTGGTTCGAGTATAAGTATTGGGATAGGAAATTTATATTTACTTGCAGATTTTTTTATAGAATCACAAATTGCTTTTGCATATTCACGTATCATTAAAGGTTTTTTTTCAGTGGTATACCCAATAGCAAATCCACCTCCAGGGCTAAATTTTTTCATTTGGAAATTATATTTATTTTTCATATCAGAAGCAAAACTATAAACATATTCAATTGCTTCTGTATATGGCTGTACTTCAAAAATAGGTGAGCCTAAATGAAAATGTAATCCAACTAAATTAAGATTCTTTATTTTAGTCAATGCATATATTGCTTTTTCCGCATCTCCTGTTTCTATAGAGAAACCAAACTTTGAATCCAAAATACCTGTTGTTGTTAACAAATGAGTTTTTGGGTCTACAGATGGAGAGACTCTTATCATCACATCCTGAATCACATTCAATTCTTCTGCTATTTTTTTTAAATTTTGAATTTCATTGAATGAATCAATCGTTATATGCTTGATGCCATAATCTAATGCCTCTTTTAATTCATCAATTGATTTATTGTTTCCATGAAAATTGATTCTGTTTGAAGGGAACTCAACGAATTTAGCTATTGCCAATTCTCCTCCTGTTACTACATCAATATACATATCATTTTCATTTAAGACTTTTAGTAGATAAGGATTCGAAAAGGCTTTTGTTGAATAAGATATTATTGAGGTTTCTAATTCTGATTTAAAAGAATTTTGAAAATCTTTAATTGTTGAAACAATTGTATCTTCATCATATACATATAAGGGTGTTTGATATTTCTCAGCCAATTTTGTTAAATCAAAACCATTTATAGATAAATTATTATCAGAATTTACATCAGTTTTGTTTGGGAATAGTTCTTTTCCTATGAATTGATTACTAAAATTCATATATACCTACTTATATTGATAAATTTATATAATTTTATATAACTATTTACTTTATTATTCTATTCTAAATTCTATACTTTAATTTAAAATTTAAAAGTATTTAACTTTATGAACAAAAAATTCAGGTTAACAAGCCTTTCGAAAAGCGGAGGTTGAGCTGGTAAAGCCTCATTAGAGGAACTGGACAGGGTTCTGGGTCAGCTCAATATAAATAAAATTTCTGAAAATTTATTGGTAGATCATACTACGAAAGATGATGCAGCTATCTATAAAGTTTCAGAAAACAATGCTATCGTTTTTACTACTGATTTTTTTTCTCCAGTAGTGGATGATCCTTATGTTTTTGGTCAAATAGCTGCTGCAAATGCAATTTCTGACGTATATGCTATGGGAGGAAATCCCTTCCTGGCATTGAATATATCATGCTTTGGTGATAATTTACCTAACAAATATATTGAAAGAATCCTTGATGGAGGGAATAACATTGCTCAAAAAGCAAATGTTATTATTGCTGGAGGTCATACAATTAATGATTTAGAGCCCAAATATGGTCTTGCAGTTATAGGTAACATTAATCCAAAAAATGTAATTAAGGTAACAAATGCAAAGCCAAATCAAGACTTAATTATAACTAAACCAATTGGAAATGGAATAATAACTACAGCAGCAAAATCTACTATATTAAAAAAACAAATAATGGATACGGCAATTTATTACATGAAGCAACTTAATAATGTTGCTTCTGCAAAAGCTATTTCTTTGAAAGTAAAAGCTGGCACAGATGTAAGTGGTTTTGGACTTATAGGACACTTAACAAATATTTTAGAAGGAAGTAAGATTTCTGCTAAACTCAATTTCAATCAAATTCCTATTCTTGAAGGAAGTTTGGAATTATCAAAAAAAGAATTTTGGTCAACAGGAACGAAAAATAATAAAAGGATTCTGGATAAAAATATTACTTGGAACGAAACAATTTCAAATAATGAAAAAATGATTTTGTTTGATTCACAAACATCAGGTGGATTATTATTATCAGTTGAGAAGAGTAAATCAAAAAAGCTTATTGATGAAATAAACTCTATCGAAACATTTTTTGCAAAAAAAATTGGAGAAACTATTAAAAAACCTAACCAACAGATTTTGGTAGATAGATAAAATAGAAGATCAAAGAGAAAAAAGGTAGAAAATACATCACATTATTCCAATTATAAAAACACTAAAATTTAGTTTTATATTCTGGCTTTCCTTGAATATCTAATTTTACTCTAAAAAGATCTCCTCCTCTATAAGCTTTAAAATCATAACCTCGTGGTTCAAACCCTATCGGAGGATCTCCTGTACCTGCACTAGCCGTAGTAACATATAATTCATTTAAATCTTTCCCTCCAAACATTGGACAAGAAGTTTGAGTAGCAGGAAAATGTATTTCCCTTTCTAACTTCCCATCAGGATCAAATCGCTTAACTTTGGAACCAAACCAAATAGCCGACCAAATAAATCCTTCTGAATCGACAGTCATTCCATCTGATATACCTTCAAAATCATCTTCAATTTTAACTAATATTTTTTTATTTGATAAAGATCTTTTGACTGCATTATAATCCCATTGATAAATGGTTTTTGCCAAAGTATCAGTATTATAGAACTTTGTTTCGTCAGGAGAAAATCCCATACCATTACATAAAGTTATTCCTTCATCAATAATATCGATTGTTCTATCGAGATTTAATCTAAATAGAATATCATTTTCCCATTTTGAGGTGTCGGTTCCACAATAAAAGCTACCATCTGGTCCAGAAGTAACGTCATTAATTCTAATAGCAGTATCCTTTCCTTCAAAATTTCCAACTTTAATCCAATTGAAATCATCATCCGAATTCCAAAGCATTATTCCTTCCCAAGTTCCTAAAACCAATCCTCCTCCGTCATTAAATCTGAAACCTCCAACTTCAATTCCATCATGTATTATTTCATTTGAGTTATCTATCGGGTTATATTTAAATAATTTACCTTTCTGAATATCAGTCCAATATAATTTTGCTTCTTCTGGGCTCCATACCGGACCTTCTCCAACTATGGCTTCAGGCGAAGCAACTTTTTCAATGTGATATTTCATTCTTCTCCTTGTTTACAATTTGATTTTTATAATATCAGTAAATATTCACATCATGTATACTTTTTGAAGAATATTAGTAGAAAGGGAATATATGGGTGATCATGATAACAAAATAGCTTTAGTAACAGGAGGAGCTCAGGGTATTGGGAAGGGAATTGTTGATGTTCTTTCTTCAGAGGGGGCTCAAGTATGTATAGCTGACATTTCTGAAGAACATGGAATTAAAGCAGTCAATGAAATAGAGAAGTTGGGTAGAAAGGCAATTTATGTTCAAGCAAATTTTGAAAATTCTGAAGAACCTAAAAAGGTAATCGAAGAGTGTGTAAGCAGACTAGGAAACATAAGTATATTAGTAAATAACGTGGGAATACAGCCATCTACATCTTATAAAAATATAGAAGAAACTTCAGAGGAAGTATGGGATGCTATTATAAATGTAAACCTAAAAAGCTATTTTTTGATGTCTAAATACTCAATCCCTTATATGAGGAAAAATGGTCATGGCTCTATTGTGAATATAGCGAGTGTACAGGGTTTGCAATCACAAAAGCTTGTTCCGCCCTACGCGGCAAGCAAAGGTGCTGTTTTGTCTTTAACAAGGCAAATATCACTGGACTATATCAAAGAAAACATAAGAATAAATGCTATATGTCCTGGCACAATTAACACCCCTATGGTAACAAACTCAATTTCTGGAAACATTAATGAATCTTTAAAATTGTTTGGCAAAGATATCCCTATGGGAAGGGTTGGAGAACCGAAAGAAATAGGACAAGTTGCTTCATTCTTATGTAGCGATAAAGCATCATTTATATCTGGAGAATATATTATTGTAGACGGAGGAATTATGGCTAAAGGAGGATGGGATACAGAACTGCAGGGATAATAATATTCTTAGAAGTAATTAAATACTTTATCATTCAAAAGGACCTTCTCTTTCATCAATCGAATATTCTAATATGATTCCAGCTTTCATGTTTGCTGAAATTGTTTGCCCAGCTTTTACAGGAAGTGCAGAACCATTATTTTTTGCATGATCAACTCCGCCATTGCCCCAGCTTGTACAGGGTTCAAGTCCTGCATTGTAGCTTCTTCCATACCATGGGTAACCATAACCACCACCATAATTTCTCCAATACCAAATATATTTGAATAATTCTTTTGGGAATTCTACACCCCATGATAAATTTATTTTATTATTTGTCACAACATACCAGCCATCAGATAAATCGGTAAAATACGCCATATCTAAAGACCTATCTGATTTCCCTGGTATTAATCTAAAATCGGACAAACTTCCATCTTTCATTTCTACAAAGGGCCAAGGTCCGGAAAATCTAGGTTTTAATTTTGAGGATTTATCAACATCTTCTGGGTGAGAAAGTATAGTACAATCTGGAATCGTTAAAGTACATTCTTCAGATAAAAAAGTCCCTCCAACTGCAATATGTTCTAACCAAACTATATCTAAATCTTCTTCACCAAAATTTGTTACTTCTTGATGGATTTCTATAAAACGTTCATCAGATTTCAATGATATTAATCTTTTAATCTCAAATGGACTTCGCATACTTCTACCTGTAAATTCTACCTTACAAAGTTCTGGAGTATCTTCAATAATTTTAGTATCCCAAGGAATATTGTTTACATCACCATGAATCCCAAAATCTGCTCCATAGTATGTACTTGGATAGCCACCATGAGGAATCACTGTTTGCCATCCTCCTTCATAGTAATCTAACCAAACTGAAGCTCCATCTCCGGTAGAAGGAACATTATTCGATGGGTTCCTTATGCCCCAGGGGGTTTTGAACATAATTTCTGTATCAGTAGGCTTATAAATAAAACTTGAAATATCAGCGCCTTTATCTGCAATAATTTGTATTCGGATAAATTTATTTTCCAGAATTACAGTTTTCAACCCTCTATATTGCCAAGAGTCAGAAACTCTAGCTCCAAAATCTCTTTCGTCTTGATAGTTTGTGCTCATTAATCAGTTAACCTTATTATAATTTACTATAATTAAACAGAATATTATAAGTATTCAACATAACTAGTCTGGTTTCACTATTATTCTAAAGATTTCTTTATCACTATCTAACATTTTTTTAAATCCATCTTCAATTACATTGGATAATTTTATGGTTTCTGTTATCAATGGCTTAAGTTTAATTGTTCCTTTTGAAACCAAATTAACTGCGTGTTGCATATCATTATTTTCAGCTGCAACAGAACCAATAACTTTTTTTTCTAGACTGACTATTTGATTAAAATCAAACACCGGTTTTTGAGAATATATCCCCACTAAAATTATAGTTCCTCCCCTTCGAGCTATATTTACTGATATTTCAGGGGATTCCTTAGCTCCAGCTGTTTCGAACACATAATCAGGGCCAATATTATTAGTATTGGATAGGATTTGTTTATATAAGTAAGAAACATTTTTTTCAACCTTAAAAAAATTTGTAGCTCCAAATTTTTTTGCTAAATTCAATTTTTCTTCCTTAATATCAACAGCTATCACGATAGCTCCTGCAGCCAATAAAGTTTGAAGTGTTAAAAGTCCAACTGTGCCACACCCAACCACAACGGCAATATCTCCTGGTTTAATACCTGATTTTCGAACGGCATGTACTGCTATTGTAGCCGGTTCTAGTAGAGAAATTTCTTCATCAGATATGCTATCAGGCACCGGAATAATATTTTTTATTGGCCAAACCATGTACTCTTGAAGACCTCCATCAGCAGATAGTCCTGCTACAGCCATAGAAGGACATACAGCATGATGACCTGATTGGCACCAGTAACAATTACCACAAGTAAGTACGTTATTTATTACAACTCTTGTTCCAATTAAATTCTTGTGGTTTATATCTCCCACTGAGTCTACAACTCCTGATATTTCGTGTCCCATAACTAATGGAACTTTCTTACCACTAAGTGGATTTGGGGTAGTAGTTTGAATCCATAGGGGCCCATACTGCCATTCTTCAATATCTGTGGCGCATAATGATGTATATGTTACTTTTACCAAGGCTTCATTTGATTTTGGTGTGGGCTTTTCTATTTCCTCTAATCTTATGTCTTTATTCCCATAATATAGGAGTGCTTTCATTATCTAGGCCCTCTCTTATTCTCATATCTATCAACAAATAATAGATTATAAATTATTTCATCTTCTAAATCTTTAAATTTTTTATTACTATTATTTTCATAGTTTATGATTTTTTGTTTAATGGAATTTATTTTCTTTCTCAATTCAATTTCGGGGTCGATATTGTTTTGAATTAAATAGAAATATAGTTTGAATAATTTATTTGGAATATCTTCAAAATCTAAAATCGTCTTTGGTACTTCTTTTTTATTTATATGAATATTTAAAGATAATAATTTCTTAATTAACCTCTTCAATAATACACTTGAATGAGAAAAAAAATTAAACTCATCTAAAAAACTTTTTTTGGGATTCGTATTTTCACCTTTGAGTTTTGTCCAATTTTTTTCGACTTCTTCTGGAGTTTTTAAATTACCAAAATTCTCTTTATCAAAAACATGCGGATGTCTTTTTATCAATTTTTTTTTTGCGTGATCTAATATGTCGTCAAAGTTAAATAAATTTGAAGAATTAGCAATTTCAGAATAGAACAAAATATGAACTAATAAATCTGACAATTCATCTAAAACTAAATTCTCATCATTTTTTTCCAACGCATCTATGAGTTCATAGGCTTCTTCTAATGTCAAAGTTTTTAGAGATTCAAAATCTAATTCTCTATCCCAAGGACAACCTGTATCGCTTCTTAATTTTTTTATTATATTTTCTAATTCTGATAATTTATTTTTTTTGCTCATAAAAGAAGATATATTTAATATTATGATTATTAAAATTAGTAAACTAACAGCATCGTTTTTATGGATTCCTTTTCTATTATCTACTAGTTTTGAGATAATTACATTCTCAGATTGGATATATAAATATAATTGGGATAGGAATAATATTTCTGAAATTACAAATTTAACAATTCAAGAACTCGATCAGTCTGCGGAGAAAATAAAAGTCTATTTCAAAGACAATGAAGAATATCTAAATGTATCAATTTTAAGAGATAATCAAAGTCTTTCTATATTTAAACAGAAGGAAATAGATCATATGACCGATGTTAAACATTTGATTAAACTTGTAATGGGTTTTCAGAGAATAAGCGCTTTAATATTGATACTAATCTTGGCTATAATTTTATTTGGAAAATTAAAAGAAAGTACAATAAATATTTTTAGAGATATTTTATTAAAATCTTCAATAATTTGGGGAGCATTATTGTTGATCGTTTTAATTTCTATAGGCGTGAATTTCAATAAAACTTTTTTATTATTTCATCAATTAGTTTTTACAAATGACTTATGGATTTTAGACCCTATGAATGATTATTTAATAATTATGTTCCCCGAAAGATTCTTTATGGAAATAACTTTATTCATAGTTTTGGGATTTTTAAGTATTCATTTTTTGTGTTATGCATTCATTAGTTCAATAAAATTTTTCCCTAATTATTCAAAATAAATCAAGCCATTTTTTCAATACTTCAACTGACTCACTTATATTATCTATGGTCATAAAATTGTTCGAGTTAATTGAATTTTTTGAATTATTTTTTGAAATTAAAACGCTTGAAATACCTATAGAATTAGCTCCCATTATATCCGCAACAGGATTATCTCCAAAATGGATAGAATTCCCAGGAGGTATCCCTAATTTATCTAAAGTATAATAAAAAATTTTTTTATCAGGTTTTGCAATTCCTAATTCATTTGAAAGTACAATTTCATCATAAAATATTTTTTCATTTATGAGCCAATTTCTATAAACTTTTGGAGAATTAAATCCAGTATTAGAAATAATTCCTATTTTTATTTGATTTTTTTTACAAAATTCTATTAATTTTAAACTCCCATTAAAAATTATAGGAGGAAATTCCAAAAAAGCTCTATCAATTAATTCTCCTATATAGACTATTTGAGGTTTGGTTAATTTTTTATTTAAATTATGATCAAGTCTACGAATAAAAATGAGTAACCAATCAAAAAAAAGTTTATCACAAAAAAATCTAGAATAGAGAGATATTTTATTTACCGTAAAATCAAGTGCTTCAATAACATCATTTAAAGTTATAGTATCTGAAAACTCTTTAACATAATCAAAAATTAATTCACATTTTTTAATACTTCTTTTAGGTGATACAGAAGAATAATCTTTCTCTCCTATTATTGTGCCCCATAAATCTAAGGTGATTAAATAACTCATTTTAGTAAGAAATAAGATACTTTATTTTTTTTGTAATTAATTTATTTTTTTTAGGAATATTAGTCAAATTAATTAAAAAACTGAGATTTACTATATTAGCGCGTAATTTTTCTAGCAATTTAATTGATGCAAGCGCTGTACCACCAGTAGCTACAACATCATCGATTATAATTACTTTTTTATTTATGAGGTCTACAGATTTGGAAATCTCTAAAAAAGAATCTCCATATTCTAAATCATAGCCTTCTTTAATAGTAGGAGGAGGTAATTTTCCTTTTTTTCTTATCAACAATAAAGGAATTTTAGAATACATGGCTAATGGGGAGGCGATAAGAAAGCCTCTAGAGTCAATTCCACACAAATAGTCAGCGTCATAATCTTTGATCAAATTATACATTTCTTTAATCACATGATTCAACACATCTGTATTTTGAAAAATTGGAGAAATGTCTCTAAAGGTAATTCCTTTTTTAGGAAAGTCCTCAAAAGAATTTACATAGTCTTTTAAATTGATTTTCAAAAAAACCTCAAAATTAATGTTACTAAGTCTTTATAAAAATTTATCATATAAGAAAAAGATGAATAGAGAGTTTAGAAATAAAATTAAAAAGTTTAGTACTAGATAATTATAGAAATCACAAAAAATCCTCATTAGATCTTGATGAAGGTTTTAATATTTTCTTTGGTGACAATGGCCATGGGAAAAGTAACCTTCTTGAAAGTATTTATATGCTTTCTATAGCCAAGTCTTCTAGAGTTGCTCACGATAAATACCTCATAAACCATAGTTTATTAAATAGTTCTGGGCATGCACAAATATTAGGAATAGCTGAAGAAAAAACTAACAATATTAAGGCTCAAATAGATTATGAGGTTTTTCAAAATACAGATATTGCTAAAACTTTCAGAATCAACGGAGTTATTGTCTCTACACAAGAATTTGTTGGCAATATAAATTCTGTCTTTTTTGACACAGATGACATACAAATAATTACAGGTCCCCCAAGTGGAAGACGTAAATATTTAAATATTTTACTAAGTCAAATCAATAATAATCATGTGAAAAACCTTCAAAGATTTCAAAAAGTCCTAATGCAACGAAATAAACTAATAAAAAATATCAAAGATGGGAAAAGTAATAAAATTGAATTAGAATTTTGGGATTCTAGGTTATCAGAAGAAGGATCAAGTATTTTTTTTGAGAGAAATTCAATTTTAAAAAAATTAATGAAAAATTCTAAACAATTAGCTAATGAATTAAACAAAAGTATAGAAATGGAAATTTATTATACTCCTCGTATAGGTTCTAATGAATTATCAGAAATATTTAATGAAAATCCAACTGTCCAAGATATAAAAGATTTATATACTAAAGCGATAGAAAAAAATTATCAAAGAGATATAGATCAACGAACTACTTTACTGGGTCCTCATAGAGATGATTTTATTATAAATTTTAATGAAACTATTGCATCAAGTAGTGCTTCAAGAGGACAAGCTAGAATAATGTCGCTAGCTCTTAAGTTATCTGAGGCTGAAGAAATTATAAACTTAACAAATAAAAAACCAATATTAATTTTAGATGATATTTTCTCGGAACTTGATCAGAATATTAGAAATAATATTATTAAAAAAATAAAAAAATTTGAACAAGTTCTTATATCTACAGCAGATATGAATTTAATTGACAAGAAATCTATATCAGAATCAAATGTATACTCGATTAAAAATGGAAAAGTTTCAAAAGAATAATCTAAAAAAAATTATTGAATTATTGAATTCGAGTGACAATAATATTATAGTTCTTGGAGCCGGAATGTCAGTAGAAAGTGGAATTCCTACTTTCAGAGGGGAAAATGGACTTTGGAATAAATATGGTGTGCCAAAAATGGATTCGTATAAAAAATTTCTAAATAATCCAGAAGAATGGTGGAATAATGAAATCAATATGAAAATGGATAAATATATCTATGAATTAAGACATAAAATAAATATTGCAAAACCTCATAACGGACATTTTATAATTTCAAAATTAGAAAAATTAGGAATAATCAAGGGAGTAATCACACAAAATATAGATAATCTTGATCACAAAGCAGGAATAAAAAATTTAATTGAAATACATGGGAATAGGACTAAATTTAGATGTATTCAGTGTGAAAAAACATTTAATAGGAATGAAATGATAATAAAAAAACCTCCAAAAAATTGTCCCAAATGTAACGGGGTTGTAAAGTTTGATACAGTTATGTTTGGAGAACCAATCCCCAAAAAAAAATTAAAAAAAGCGAAACAATTATTTAATCAATCAAAAATAATTCTTGCAATTGGCACTTCTGCTACAGTTAGGCCCATTTCAGGATTGTTTTGGATAGCGGAAAAGGAAGGGAAAAAAATCATAGACATTAATCCGAACGAAACAAATCTTAGAGAAATCTCCACTCTCAATTTCAGAATTAACGCCAAAAGATTTCTAGAAATTCTGGAAAAAGAAATAACGAAATAAATTTATTTATCTAATTCAAATACTGAATGCAATGCATTGACCGCTACAGATGTATCTTTCTGATTTATAAGACAAGTTATACGAATTTCAGAAGTAGTTATCATATCTATTGAAATATGCTTATCTCCGAGTACTTTAAACATTGTAGATGCATACCCCGATTCGTTTTGCATGCCACTTCCTACAAGGCTGATTTTTGACAAACCATTTGCTTTTATTATTGAATCATAATTTAATTTTTTTTCATTTATTAAAATTTCATGAGCAAATTCTAAATCATCTTCAGATAAAGAAAAAGAAAAATCTATATATCCTTTATCTGGAGTATTTTGGACAATAACATCTACACTTATTGATTTCGCAGACAAAGGTTCCAATATTCTAGCAACTATACCAGGTTGATCTTTAATTTTTTTTATGGAAATTTTTGCCACATTCTTATCTATAGCAATTCCAGTAATTTTTTTATTATTTTCCATATCATTTCCTCCAGTAATTAAGGTCCCCTTTTTAGAAGAAAATGTTCCACAAACATATATGGGGACTTTATATTGAGAGGCCAATTCTATGGATCTAGGATGCATCTTTGCACCTAAAACTGACATCTCTAACATATCTTCATAGTTAATTTTATCTAATTTTCGAGCGTTAGAAACAACTTTTGGATCAGTTGTATAAATACCTTCAACATCTGTATAAATCTCACAAAGATCTGCCTTCATTGCTGCTGCTATTGCCACTGCAGTAGTGTCAGACCCTCCTCTTCCTAAAGTGGTTATATCTCCGTTAGCATTTATTCCTTGAAATCCTGCTATTATTATTATATTATTTTTACCTATTTCATCTTTAAGTCTATTGATTTTTATATCCGATATTCTTGCTGATCCATGAATATCATTGGTAAGTATCCCAGCCTGAGAACCAGACAAACTTATAACATTCTTGCCCAATGACTTTATAGAAATTGCTAATAAGGTAGATGAAACTAATTCTCCAGTCGACAATAAAATATCCCTTTCTCTTAAATCAGGATTTTTATCAGAAAAAGTAACTTTTTGAGACATTTTTATTAATTCATCAGTAGTGCTCCCCATAGCAGAAACTACTATAATTGGGTTATATCCATCATCAAATTTTTTACAAATGTTTTTTGCTATCTGTTTTATTTTTTCTTCATCTCCCACTGAAGTTCCACCATATTTTTGTACTATTACATTATTCAATTATGTGTGCTCCTTTATCAGAAACATTGTTGATATACCCTTTTCCATCAACATTTAATCTAGCTGCAGCTTCAAGCATTTCATAATTTATTGTTACTTCTTTATTATTAGCTATGGCTGAAATTGTAGGACCCGAACCTGATAAATAAGTAGCTAATGCTCCTGCATTCATGGCGGCATCTGAAATTAATTTGAATCCTTTAATTGAATCAATTCTATACCGTTCATGAATTGCATCCTGAACTGAATATTTCAATTTATCATAATGTGAATTGTTGAGAGAATTTACTAAAGTAGCAACTCTGGAAATATTATATACAGCATCTTTTCGAGAAATATTATCGGGTAATTTTTTTCTTGAGTGTTCAGTTAGTATTTCTTGATTAGAAACGAAAGATACTATTTTTAAATCTTTTGGAAATGGTATTTGATTTATGTACCAATTATTTTTTTCTTTAAACCCAATAGTTATACCTCCAAAAATAGCAGGGCCTACATTGTCTGGATGTCCTTCGATTTGTGAAGCAATTTGATATATTTTATTTTTATCTATTTCGATTTGATTAATTGAAAAAGCAATCAGTATACCTGCTATCACAGCCGATGAACTACTTCCTAAGCCTCCAGAAGTAGGAATAGAATTAATACAATTAATTGACAAATCAATTTTTTGTGTGTTTAAAATATCACTAGTTTTTAAATAACTCTGATAAATTAAATTGTTTTTATCTTTATTTATAGTTTCTGTGCCTTCACCCGAAATACTAATTTTAAATTTAGATTGATGAAACTCAATTTCATTCCATAAATCTAAACACAAGCCAATTGAATCAAATCCTGATCCTAAATTTGCAGACGAAGCTGGAATCATTATTTTTTTTACTTTTTTCATATTTTTTTTAACTTCTTAGTTGCCCATTACCAAATACTTGCCATTTATAGGTCATAATTTCTATTATCCCCATTGGTCCCCTAGCATGCATTTTATCTGTAGAAACTGCAACTTCAGCTCCTAACCCAAATTCAAATCCATCATTAAATCGGGTAGAAGTATTATGAAAAACTGCACCCGCATCTACTTTTTGTAAGAAATATTTTGCTTCTTCTTCACTATCGGTTATTATCGCTTCTGAATGACCTGAACCATATTTAGCAATGTGTGCAATAGCATCATCTATGTTTTTTACTGTCTTTACACTTAGTATCAAGTCTAAAAATTCTTCACCAAAATCACTGTTTTTTGCTAATTTAAGAAAATTTCTAGGTAATTTTGAGTAGCTCTCAAAAGATTTTTGATCGGCTCTAACCTCAACATTTTTATCAGCAAGGAGGTCAAACATTGGATCTACAAATTCTTCTAATATATCCTTGTGGATTAAGATCGTGTCCAATGCATTACAAACTGAGGGATTCTGACTTTTGGCATTAACTATTATATCTAAAGCTTTGGTCAATTCGTAGGATTTATCAACATAAGTGTGACATACGCCAATACCTCCAGTTATTGCAGGCATTCTAGCTTTTTCATTTACCAAATTAACCAAACTCGCCGAACCTCTAGGAATTAGTAAATCAATATACTTATCTAACTCCATGATTCGATTTACCAATTTTCTATCAGTTGATTCAACAAAATACATAGAATGTTTAGGGAAATTGGTATCCAATAAAGCTTTTTGAATAATGTTAAAAAGAAATTTGTTTGTATTATATGACTCTTTTCCTCCTCTCAGAACCAAGGAATTCCCAGATTTTATCGCTAAAGAAGCAATTTCTACTACCACATTCGGTCTACTTTCAAAAATTACTGCTAAAACTCCTATAGGAACCCTTATTTTCTTTATTATTAAACCGTTGTCATGATGATTTGTTTCTATAACTTCATTTACTGGATCTGATAATTTAATTACGTTATCAACAGATTTAGCCATATGTAAAATAGAATCCTCTGATAATTTCATTCTATTTATTACTTGTTTTGATAATCCATTCTTATTAGCATCACTTATTTCTTTTGAATTAACATCTAAAATTTCTGAACACTTATTTTTAAGTTCTTCAGAAATAATCTCCAAGCATTTTTCCCGCTCTGAAGGCTCTATTAACACGAGATTATTTGAATCAAATTTTACTTTAGAAATTTGATCAACTAAATTGTCTAATTCATTTTTCATATGTCAAATCCGAGCAGTTAGATAAAAATAAAATTGTTTCTATGGACTACTTCATCTCCATAGTTATTTTCAACCAATTCATTTATTTCAGAACTTTTCACACCTTTAATTTTACTTATTTCACTTGAAGAGTAATTAGATATTCCCAAACCAATTGTGGTTGATTTTTCATCTTTTATTGCTATGATATCTCCTCTATCAAACTTCCCCATAACGGACACTACGCCTGCAGGAAGAACACTCGCATTGTTATTTACTGCTTTCACAGCACCGTTGTCCAAAATTATTTCACCTTTAGAAGAAGCATATCCAGTCAGTAACCAACGTTTTCTTGTTTCTAAATTAGATTCTTCAGGCAAAAATTTTGTTCCAACTGTTTCATCATTAATAATTCTTTCTATAACTTGATTTTGCAAGCCAGAAGCTATATACATTGCGATTCCTGATTTGGTGGCTATGTTTGCTGCTTGAATTTTTGATATCATTCCACCAGTACCAACTTTATCTACAGGCCCTTTAGCATAACTGATGATCTTGGGGTCTATCTTTTCAACTATTTCAATTTTTTTTGCATCATTATTTAAATTTGGATCTTTAGTATACAATCCATCAATTGTACCAAGAAGAATTAAAATATCAGCATCAACAGCATTAGCAACCATTGCAGAAAGTCTATCATTATCTCCGTATCTATTTAACTCTTCGACTGCAACAACATCATTCTCATTTATTATTGGCAAAATTCCTATTTGTAATAATTCAAGTAGTGTGTTTCTTATATTTAAGTAGCCATTTCGATTTTCAAAATCTCCTCTTGCAAGTAATGCTTGTGAAACAGAAATAGAATATTTATCAAACGATTCTTCATATGCTTTCATTAATATTGGTTGCCCCACTGAGGCAAGGATTTGTTTTTGAACTACTGAGTTTTTCTTCAATATTTTTGTTGTACTTTCTGAAGAAATATATTGAAGGCCTGCAGCTACTGCACCAGATGTTACTAAAACTATTTCATGTTCTTCAAAAATTTTAGCTATTTGAGATGCCAAATTATCAATTACGTTGTAATTTAAAACAGTATTATTGGTTGTAATAAGATTACTACCAAATTTCAATACAATTCTTAATTGTCTTTTGTTTACCATAACTAGCTTTAAATAATTAAATAATAAA
>CEVM01127963.1_pt1 | contig 62666 bp, 57 predicted proteins | sample 531481 | NCBI WGS metagenome assembly CEVM01 (sample SAMEA2623649, study PRJEB7988) | marine metagenome | biome: marine biome (ENVO:00000447); feature: mesopelagic zone (ENVO:00000213) & marine oxygen minimum zone (ENVO:01000065); material: "saline water (ENVO:00002010), including plankton...
CATCAAAAATTGCTATTGTGTGGGACAACAAACCGCAGAACTTTTGGAAAAAAAAGGTCAGAAAGTGCTGGAAATTGGAGGAAATGCTTCCGATTTAGGTCAAATTTTAATAAAAAAACACCAAAACCGCTCCTTCCACTATTTTTGTAGTGAACAACGCCGAGAGGAGCTTCCAAGTCTTTTAAAGTCTGCACAAATCTCATGTCAAGAGATTGTTTCCTACCGAACCGTCTTGAAACCCAGAAAATTTGAACGTCAATTTGATGTGGTTGCATTTTTTAGTCCGACGGGCGTTAGAAGTTTTACTACATACAATACACTAGTAGATGCGACTGCTTGCTGTATTGGACCCACAACCGCTTCCGAAGCACAAAAGCACACCGATACTATCGTGATTGCAAACACACCCTCTATCGCAAGCACCTTAACACAAGCCATTAAACTCATAACTCATGACAGAACCAACCAATAATCTATTCCTTAAAGCCTTACGAGGCGAATCGGTTTCCAGACCTCCTGTTTGGATGATGCGTCAGGCAGGACGCTATCTTCCTGAGTTTATGGAGATCAAAAAGAAATATGATTTCTTTACACGATGTCGTACCCCCGAATTAGCCAGTGAAATAACCGTACAGCCCATTCGACGATATGGAATGGACGCCGCAATCTTGTTTAGTGATATTCTTGTGGTGCCTCAGGCAATGAATATTGAAGTGGAAATGAAAACCGGAGTGGGACCTTGGTTACCCAACCCCATCAGAAATGCCAATGATCTTGAGAACGTAATTGTTCCTGATATCAATGAAACACTAGGGTATGTGATGGATGCCATTAGCATGACCAAAGAAAAGTTGAATAATGAGATCCCATTGATCGGTTTTGCCGGCAGTCCCTGGACCTTGCTCTGCTATTGCGTACAAGGCCAGGGAAGCAAGAATTTCGACAAAGCCAAAGAATTGTGCTTTACGCAACCCGAAGTCGCACATGCGTTGCTTCAAAAAATTACCGATACAACCATTCTGTATCTGAAGGAAAAGGTGAAAGCCGGGGTCAACGCGGTACAACTTTTCGACAGTTGGGGGGGAATGCTTTCCCCAACCGACTATCAAACGTTTAGTTGGCAATACATGCAGCAGATTATTGATGCATTAAAAGATGACACCTACGTGATTGCCTTCGGAAAAGGATGCTGGTTCGCCTTAGACACTATGGCTAGCAGCGGCGCTGCTGCATTAGGAGTAGATTGGACTTGTGCTCCTGAAACAGCGCGCAAACTAACGGGTGGGAACATTACCCTACAAGGAAATTTTGATCCCACGCGATTGTTTAGTCCGCCTCGTGAGATCAAGAAAATGGTTACTGAAATGATTGATGCTTTCGGAAAAGATCGCTACATCGTCAATTTAGGGCATGGAATATTACCCAACATCCCAATCGAAAATGCCGGTGCTTTTGTGGAAGCAGTTAAAAATTATACCGTTGCAACGTGAACCTTATCCGCAGAATAGGACAGTTAAATGTTTCACAGCTCTTCTCTTTCGCAGGATTGTTTTTGAAACACCCGATGTATTTGGTTCCAACCCTGCGCGCCACAAAACGAACGATGACCCTCTGTAATGACCTTTTTAAGAACGATCATCATCGTTCCAACCGGGCAAATGCATTTCGGCACGCGCTCTGGAACATCGTTATCGCTCAAAATTGTTTCAAAAGGAACAAAAACAAGGAAAAAAGCCTCATTTTTACACAGAAATTCACCAATTTATACGAAAAAGTAACACAAAACAAAGCTTTAGAGGAAGCCATGGACCTTCACAACAACGAAATGGGACTTCGGTATTTTTCCGAAGAAAAAGAGAAAAAAGTAGTCGATTGGATAGATTTTCTGCTAAAAACGATGAAAAACGCTCAAAAAGTAGAAGAAATTGGTGAAATTCAAAAACTTCCAGAAAACTTGGTTTTTCTTGAAGAATAAACTACAAAACAAATGATAAAGAACATTTTCAAAGGAATTTTAGCCTATCGAGAAAGCTTTCAACTGATCAACAAGTTGGGCCTTTGGAAATACTTTGCGGTTCCTATTGCCATTAGTCTGTTTACGGCGAGTCTCATTGGACTCCTAGCTTGGTCTTTATCGAATGTTTTGGGAAATATGATTTCTGTTGTTTGGGTTTGGGAATGGGGTTCTGCAACGTTCAACGCGATTAGTGATTTCTTAGGAGCCTTAATCATCATTACAATTGGGATCGTACTTTACAAACATATCGTTATGGCACTAAGCGCTCCGTTTATGAGTCCGGTTTCAGAAAAAATTGAAGCCCATTTCTACGGCACCCATGCCACCAATACAGAAGATCATGGTTTTTGGAAACAGCTTTGGCGAGGTGTCAAGATAAACACGCGAAACCTAGGAATGGAGCTCATTTTAACCCTTCCTATTCTATTATTAAGTCTTATTCCTATCGTAAATTTCATTACGGGATTTGCTCTATTTTTAGTGCAATCGTATTATGCAGGCTTCGGAAATATGGTTTATACCTTAGAACGTCACATGAATAGCGCAAAAAGTATTCGTTTTGTTCGCAGTCATAGTGGCATCGCTGTTGGCAACGGCATCGTTTTTATGCTCATGTTGCTTCTTCCTGTCATCGGGATCATTCTAGTATTTCCCTTGTCTGTTACCGCAGCAAGCACAGAAACCTTACGCATCCTTAACGCTGAAAAGCCCCTCGTAGAATCAACTATTACTTCCTCATGAAAAAAGAATTTGTTAGGTATATTCGATCCCTTCAGGACACCCTTACGGAAGCGTTGGAAGCCGTTGACGGCACCGCAACATTTCAGGAAGACCAGTGGGAACGCCCCGAAGGGGGCGGAGGACGCACACGCATCATTGAAAATGGCAGTGTATTCGAAAAAGGCGGAGTGAATATTAGTGAAGTACACGGAACGCTTCCGGAGAGCATGCAAACCTATTTTGGGGTTCAGGATGCCAACTTTTTTGCGTGCGGACTCAGCCTCGTATTACACCCCAAAAATCCTTTTGTTCCTACGGTTCATGCCAATTGGAGGTATTTTGAAATGTACGACCAGCAAGGGGATATTGTAGATCAGTGGTTTGGGGGCGGACTAGATCTTACCCCCTATTATCTTTTTGAAGAAGATGTAATACATTTCCATAAGACCTGTAAAGCGGTATGCGACAAACACGACGATAGCTTCTATTCAAACTATAAAGAGCGTTGTGATTCGTATTTTTATAACACACACCGAAACGAAGCGCGTGGTGTAGGCGGCCTATTTTTTGACTATCTGAAAAAAACACCGCAACGCAGTATGCAAGATTGGTATGATTTTGTCACCGAGGTTGGTGATAGCTTCTTAGAAGCATACCTTCCCATTGTCAAAAAACGAAAGGACCTCTCTTATGATCAAAAACAGCGCGATTGGCAGGAAATTAGACGCGGACGCTATGTTGAATTCAATCTGGTGCACGATAAAGGCACCCTTTTCGGGTTAAAAACGAACGGTCGTATTGAAAGCATTTTAATGAGTCTTCCCCCACACGTACAGTGGCGCTATGATCATCATCCGGAACCGGGAAGTGAAGAAGAAAAATTATTGAACGTTTTACAACACCCTAAAAACTGGGTATAAATTATAACCTATGTATCCATTACAACGAAACAGACGCTTACGATCTTCAGAAACGCTTCGAAGGTTAGTTCAAGAAACCGTGATCACACCAAACGATTTTTTAGTGCCGCTTTTTGTTGTGGAAGGAAGCGGCGTTAAGGAAGAAATTCCTTCCATGCCTAATTATTTTCGGTTTAGTTTGGATACCCTTGTTTCCGAAGTAAAAACGTTATATGCCCTGGGGCTCCGTTCTGTTTTGTTATTTGTGAAGGTGGAAGATTCTTTGAAGGACAACACCGGAAAGGAAGCATTCAATCCCAACGGACTCATGCAACGCGCCATCAAAACCATCAAAGATACCCATCCCGACATGATCGTGATGACTGATGTCGCACTAGATCCTTACTCTAAGTTTGGGCATGACGGAATTGTTTCCGAAGGAACCATTGTTAATGACGACACCAACGCAGTACTTGCCGAAATGGCGCTATCGCATGCCAAAGCTGGAGCCGACTTTGTCGCGCCCAGCGACATGATGGACGGGCGTATTTTTGAAATTCGAAGTCTTCTAGAAGATGAAGGATTTCACGACACCGGCATTATGAGTTACAGTGCCAAATATGCCTCCGCATTCTACGGCCCCTTTCGCGATGCATTAGATTCGGCTCCCGTGGACCTCAACAACATTCCGAAAGACAAAAAAACATACCAGATGGATCCGGCAAATCGGGATGAAGCGTTGAAAGAGACCCTACAAGATATTGAAGAAGGCGCTGATATTGTCATGGTGAAACCCGGACTTTGCTATTTGGATATCGTACGAGACATTCGAAATGCCGTGCACGTACCTGTAGCGGTGTACCAAGTAAGTGGAGAATATGCCATGCTGAAAGCTGCTGCAGAAAAAGGCTGGCTCGACCACGACCAAGTGATGCTAGAACAACTAACGGCCATTAAACGTGCAGGAGCACATATAATTGCGAGTTATTTTGCCAAGGATGCAGTGCGGCTTATTGCTGAGTAAATTGTTGATTTCCGGTGGCGATGCCCCAATTGATTCCGAATAATGTAACAAGATTTTCTTCATCGGGAAAATCTTCACCAAAAGCGCCAACAAGGCTCAAATTTTCGTTCAGTTGATACACGATGCTTCCCACAAAGCGTTCTTGTTCTCCCATTCCAAATCGTTTTAAATATTCCACCCCAATACGCAGGCGATTGGTATCCAACTCCACTTTTCCACCCACATCCCAAAAGGTTTCAGAAGTAAATTCGCCATTCGCATTTAGCTGAAACCCATCATCCAGATACTTTCCAATCGCATAGCCATGCAGATAACTAGATTCGGTAAAGTTTATGGCCACATCAGCTGTGAGCCATGTCGCAAAACGATTTTCGGTAGCGCTATCAACCGAATTTTCTGCAAATAGCCAACTGTAAGCCAGAGCCCCATCGAGTCGGAAATTAGGTCGAATGGACTTCGGATTGTTAACGAAGGCTGTGACAAGTTCACAACGTTCCCCTAAATAATTTTGCAGTATCGCTTCGGAAGTAACCGAAAGGTCATTTTGTGCTCTAAATACTTTTGCCGCTTCGAGATAGGGCGCCAACAATGGATCACTGCTCTCGCGATTACAAAATCGATCATCAGGCTGTACCAAATCTGTATAATTCAGATCAAGAAATTGTTTGAATGCGATGTTCTCTTCCGAAGAGACTCCCTGCCGGATCCCCTGAACCACTTCCTTAATTTTATTCTGTCTGGACGTGTTATAATAGGAAACCAGGGTTGTTCTTACTCCAATAGCTGCCACCGGTCTTTCCGCTTCAAAGCCTTCAAACTTTTTGGAAACATATCCTACGGTAACAGATGTTTGCGTTTCGTAAGCCACGAATGGGTTGTGCACAAGTGTCGGTGTGGTTTGACCTGATTGTTGTTTCCAACGAAAACCACGATATCGTAAATACGACTGCCGCTTATTAGGGGCAACGAACCAATAAGGGTTTATTTCAACTGCGAGATTTGTATTTGCAATGCCGTTATTGAGATAGACTGCCACATCCCTTAGATTCGTCGGGGTGTTCATTTGCGTTGGGGATTCTTCCAGCAATGTAAAGGCAGGATTGGTGGTGCTTTCAAAATTAAAATCACTAATACCTACAGTGGTAGTTTCCTGTGCCATTAATCCTATGCTCAACAACAATATAAAAAAGAAAGGCTTCATGACTGTGCTTTTAATAGGTCTCTGAGTAGTGTTTCCATATCTTCCTTTAGCTTCGGGATCATCACAATTCGAATTGATTTTGAAATACGGAAGGTCTTACTTTGTGGATCTCCCGGATGCACATCCTCCGGATATTGATGTTCAAAATCATCTTGGTCGTCTGCGCCCCCATCAAAATGATATTCCATTTGGGTGGCTTTGATGATCTGGTCCTTGTTTGCCAATTGACTGGAATCCAGAATAAAATTACTAACCAACTTGACCGTTCCTGAATCTGATAGGTCATCTTTAGTGATCCGCGCTAAGAAGTACGCGTTGTGATCTGTCACCGAAATGATTTTTTGCTGTGGTGTGCCGAAATTGATAGCAACCGTTGGAGGGCCGTCAATGGCTGCAATGGAATCGTGATGCAACTCAATTTTCAGTTCGGTGGTATTTCTTTTGGTAATAAAAACATCCATACGCGCATATTATGATGATTGGTACTCTCAATGAACCCACTTAAGATAGTCATAAATGTAAATTGGGGAGGTTTTAAAATCTATACCCAATAACTGGTATATTTGTTTCAAGGTACGAAATCTTTTCAAGTACCTTTCAATAAAATATGACGAAACTGATGAGATCAATTCTATTATACTTGTTTTTATGTGCTTCATTAGCAACTACTTATTCTCAAAACATGAATCAAAAAAACAAACCCATTTCTGTTAAAACCGCTTGGCTTGAAAAGTGGGAGAACTCTAAATTGTATCTCCTTGGAATCGCTGAAGCCATGCCGGAAGATTCGTATTCCTTCAAACCCACGGAGCGCCAAATGAGCTTTCAGGAACAACTGTTTCACATACAACAAAATATGCTATGGTTGGGGGCCACTTATTTTTCCGAAGAACCCTATGTAAAAGAACCCTTCAAAATTCTCACCAAAGAACAATGGCTCGAATCCCTTGCTGAAAGTTTTGATGCTGTATCAAAACAAGTACAAGCCACTTCCGAATCTACGCTTTCAGAAACAGTAGATTTCTTTGCAGGACCCAAGAACAAATTACAAATGTTACAATTGTTGCAGGATCATGTAACACATCATCGCGGACAATTAATTGTCTACTTGAACATGAAAGAGATTACCCCGCCACGTTATGTAGGTTGGTAATTTTATACTACTTTTAAGAGGAATTTTTACCGAAAACGATACCTTGCACCAAATGCACTAGCGAATGACCCTGCTCATACTTTACGCCGTTTTATCAATCTTTTTTTCTTTTCTATGTTCCATTTTGGAGGCTGCGTTATTGAGTTTTACGCCTACCTTCATCAAAGTAAAGCGGCAAGAAGGCAAAGGCTATGCAACCACCCTCGCCAACTATAAGAAAGACATTGACCGCCCATTGATCGCAATTCTTACGCTCAATACCATTGCGCATACAGTGGGAGCAATACTCGTGGGGGTTCAGGCTGAAAAGTTGCCGTATAAGGTGGAGGTTTGGGGCATCAATCTAGTTGGGATCGTGTCGGCAATTATGACCTTTTTAATTCTTATTGTTTCTGAAATTATTCCGAAGACCATAGGAGCCACCTACTGGAAGAAGTTGGGTGGATTCACAGCTTTATTTTTGAAATTTATTATCGTTCCGCTGAAGTATACAGGAATTTTATGGCTGCTGATGCTTACCACAAAACTCATCGGGAAGTCGGCCCACGTGAGTACCATGAGTCGCGAAGAATTTATCGCAATTACCGATGCAGCTGAACAGGAAGGCGTCTTTGAAGAGAACGAGAGTGCTGTGATCAAGAACCTACTCGTGTTTAAGTCGGTTGTTGCCAAAAACGTAATGACCCCTTTTTCGGTAGTGACCAGTGAAGAAGAATCCATGCATCTCAAGCAATTTCACGAAGAGCATAAAAACCTGCAATTTTCTAGAATTCCTATCTATAAAGAAAAGAACAACAACATCACCGGCTTTGTACTAAGAGATGATGTATTAGAGGAAATCGTTGAAGAACGCGGCGAGAAACCGCTGAGTGACATCAAAAGAGAAATTTCTGTCGTACAGGACGATACGCCCATTCCGGATCTTTTCGACACTTTCATCAAATTACGGGCACATATTGCGCTGGTTGTTGATGAATTTGGAAACACTACCGGTATCGTAACCATGGAGGATATCATTGAGACGTTATTGGGGCTCGAGATCATGGACGAAAGTGATGCCATTGAAGACATGCAAGCGCAAGCCAGAAAAAACTGGGAACGCCGCGCCAAGCGTATGGGCATTCAGGTTCAGGAAAAAAACATTCAGAAAACCGAAACAGATTCTGAATAATCTCATATTCAAAAAGCTACTAGATCGCCTTTATATGTAGGCGATGAAAATTCCTTAAAATCGTATTTAAAAACTGAGAAACATCGTAGGGCTTTAAAATGATGTCGTCCATGCCCACTTCTGAAATCTGACTCCGAATTTCACTAGCTTCCACCGCTGTCAAAGCAACAATTGGGGTACTTGTGTCGAAAGTTCTAATAATTCGTGTCGCTTCTAAACCATCCATTTTCGGCATATGGATATCCATTAAAATCAGATGATAGCGTTCTTTTCTCGCACAGTCGATGGCCATCGCGCCATCGTCTGCTAAACTGCATTGAAAGCCTTTTCCCTCTAAAATCTTTTGGGTGATCTTTTGATTGATCTTATTATCATCGACAATAAGAATATGCATCTCTTCAAAAGTGAAAAATTCTTCGGCTACTACATCTTCTTGCAAAGAAATCGCAACGTCTTTCTCATAGACCGGATCCGACTCTAACAGAAGTTCAAAACTGAAGGTGGCGCCCTCCCCTAGCGTACTGTCTAAGTTGATCTTACTACCATAGAGCGCAAGTAGCTTGGTAACGATGGGCAAGCCTAGTCCGGTGCCTTGGTAGCTATAATTGTTATTTTCTACTTGGGAAAATTCTTCAAAAATAAGTTGCTGCTTTTCTTTTGCAATACCAATCCCGTCATCTTTTACCGCGAAATGCAATAGATGCAATCCCCCTTTCTTTTCTTCTTTTTTCTGAATAGAGATCCAAATGTTACCATTTTCGTTGAACTTCACTGCATTTCCCACCAAATTCATCAAGATCTGAGATAACCGAATGGAATCGCCCATGAGTCTGTCTGGAACCGAAGGATCGATGTCTGTATGAATACGATTGTTATTTTGCTCCAATCCGAAGGCAAAAGATCGTACAATATGAGAAAGTAAGGTTTGTAACGAAAAAGAGTTTTTCTCCAGATGCACCGTACTCGACTCCATTTTGTTCATGAGCAATACATCGTTGATCAATGCCATGAGGTAATCTGCAGAAAATTTAAGCGAGGTGAGGTCTTCATGATGGCTTTTTAACGTTTCATCCTCTAGCAAAATAGAGGATAGGCCAATGACCCCATACAATGGAGTTCGTATCTCGTGACTTACCGTGGAAAAGAACTGGGTCTTTAATTGTGAAAGCTCCTCAGCTTTATTTTTTGCTTCCGTGAGTTGTACGTTCTTTTCACGAAATTTGGAAATGTATTTTTTTCGGTTCTTTGTGAAAATCAAGATCGTGATAAAGCCCAGTAAGAATACCATGGCGCAAATAATGAATATGGTATTGAGTAATTTCGACTTATCCATCATTGCTGCTGAATATGCTTCTTCACGTTGTGCTAAATCTAAATCCCTTTTGTATTGATTCACCTCAAACTTAGAACTCGCTTCCAGTAATTGCGTTTCTTTCTCAATTTGATGCAACTTTTTTGTGACGTGTTGCATATTTCGTAAATTGGTGTTGGCTGATTTGAAATCACCCATGCGCTCATAGGTCTTAGACAAGTAATTTTGAGCAATAACTAACTGGTCTAAATAGTTTTTTTCTTCGGCCTTGATAGCACTCGCTTGTAATAACGCAATGGTTTGTTCAGGCTCGGCATCTATGTAAAAGTAATAACGGGCAAATAGCAGATCTAAATTAAGCAGCAGTAGATCATGTTGTTGTTTTTGTTTTGAAAGCTCACGTGTTTTTATCAGGTACGGATATGCCATTTTAGGCTTCTCCATGTCCAGATAGGTCCAACCTATGTTCATATACTGAACGAGGTTTTGATATTCAGGAGCACTTTGTTCTTTATTGATCGCAATCGCCTTTTGATACAGAGAAATCATTTTTTCGTGATTGCTGATATCATCTGCATACGCACTTGCCAAATCATTATACGCCCAAGGCAGTAAACTATCCTGTCCCGTTTTGGTGGCTACTTCCAAAGATCTTTCATAGTAAAAGCGCGCTTTAGCGGTATCCTTGATAGAATTGTGGATGTGTCCTAATTCATTGTAAGCTCTAAACTGATAATACCATTCTCCGGAATGATTCGCCAGATCAATTAAGCGCGAGCAATCTCTAATCGCATCTGAATAGCGATACGCATAATAATCTTCTTTGATGTTTTCTAAGAGTCGTTGAAGCGTATCTTCAGAAGAGGCCGTAGGTTCTTGAGAGAAAGCCAGAAGGTTGCATAGCACAAAACATAAAATCGTTATGTTAGATTTTATATCCATAGTAGTAAGATTGCGGGGGATATCGTAAAACTAGGGATAACTTTCTATATATCAAAAAGTTCTGAAATAATTTATTTCCATCTTCTTCCTACATTTATTTTCAATTACCTTTAGGGCATGGAGCATTATTCTTTTGAAACTCCCATAGGGCCTTTAACTGTTAGCGGCGATTCACAAGGAGTTCAATCTGTAGTTTTTTCGGAAGAGCAGGACATAACATCTGAAGATACTGTCCCCGTGACTCTTAAAGATGCTGTTGTTCAACTTCAGGAATATTTTTCAGGCCAAAGGACTGCGTTTAACTTGAAATTAAATCCCGAAGGGACCGCTTTTCAAAAGAAAGTGTGGCAAGAGCTCCAATCCATTTCCTTCGGAAAAACCTGCAGCTATCAAGAGATCGCTAATAAGCTAGGAGACCCGAAGGTCATCCGTGCGGCAGCTTCAGCAAACGGGAAGAACCCGATCGCGATCATCATCCCCTGCCATCGCGTGATTGGGAGCGACGGAAGCCTGACTGGTTATGCGGGCGGTTTACACCGGAAAAAATGGCTGCTTGAATTGGAAAGCCCCGTAACCCAAACCTCCTTGTTTTAGTATGAAGCGTTTTTTAAAATGGTTTCTCGGAATAATGGTATTGTTAGTAGGAATGCTATATATCACAGACACTGATTATATCCTGAAAGGAATAAGAGTCGTTTATTTCACCGGACATACCACGGCGTTTATTGATGATTTCAAATACTTCGACAATGATACTATTCCCGCTAGTACCCATCCACAACCTTGGCCGAAACATTCAGAATACAACATAGCAACCCCTACAAAAGCACTTCAGAAAATAAATGAAGAATTAGGCACGGTTGCCTTTCTGATCATTAAAAATGATAGCCTTTGGTTTGAGGAATACGCAACTGATTATGGCACCAATTCCCACACCAACTCCTTTTCTATGGCTAAAAGTGTTATTACGGCATTGTTGGGTAAAGCGATCGCCGACGGCTATATAAAAAGTTTGGAACAGCCCGTAGGAGATTTCTTTCCACAATACACAGATACGTCGCTTACGGTAGGCGATCTCTCTTCCATGTCCTCCGGCCTTAATTGGGACGAAAGTTATCACAGTCCGTTTTCCATGACGGCTCGCTCTTATTATGACGATGATCTAGCACCACTTATTATGAACTTAAAAGTAGTGGATACTCCGGGCGTTGCCTTCAAATACCTTAGTGGAAATACACAGCTTTTGGCAATGGTTATTGAAAAGGCAGTCGGACAAAAAATAACAGACTACTTCAAAACCTCTTTTTGGGAACCCATGGGTGCCGAACAACCCGCTTTGTGGCAATGGGATAATGCCGAGCATCAGTTGGTGAAAGCCTATTGTTGTTGGGGTAGTAACGCCCGCGATTTTGCACGCTTCGGAAAACTGTTCAGTGATAACGGTCGTTGGAATGGAACACAGCTGCTGGACAGTGCTTTTGTAAATAAAGCAATTCATCCCAGATTTGAAGAAAGCCCTGAATACGGCTATGGATTTTGGTTGAGCGATCATTTAAACAAACATATTTTCGTCATGAGAGGGATCTTAGGGCAATATGTTATCACTATTCCTGAAGATGATGTAATTATCGTTCGCTTAGGGCATCAACGCGGGGAACGTGTCGACAAACCCTTCAGCGATGATTTTTATGTCTATGTTTCCGAAGCCTACGAAATGCTGGAGAGTCTGTAAAATTTTGTAGCTTCGTAAGACTCCCCTCTTAATTCCACATACATGCTTACAAAATTGAATCCGGAACAGCTCCTCTTTCTGGATATTGAGACCGTTCCGCAGCAACAAGAATATTCAAGCCTATCCTCTTTGGAACAAGAACTATGGGAAGCGAAAACGCAGTACCAACGCAAGGATGAGATCTCGGCAGCCGACTTCTATGAACGGGCCGGGATTTGGGCTGAATTTGGGAAGATCATTTGTATTTCTGCCGGATTTTTTACCCAGAAAGGCAGCGAACGGCAATTTAGGGTGACTTCCTTTCACGGTGCCGAAAAAGAGTTGCTTGTCGCTTTTAAAAATAAATTAGAAAGCCATTTCAACAGACCTCAACACCTGTTAGTAGCCCATAACGGAAAGGAATTTGATTTTCCCTACATCGCACGTCGTATGATCATCCACGGTATTTCCCTTCCGCAGAAATTAAATCTCTTCGGAAAAAAACCTTGGGAAGTTCCACACCTGGATACCATGGAACTTTGGAAATTTGGTGATTACAAAACCTTTACCTCCCTAAAACTACTAGCGCACGTGTTGGGTGTACCGTCTCCAAAAGAAGATATTGACGGCAGCCAAGTACGCACTGTGTATTACGAAGAGAATGATCTGGATAGGATCATTCAATATTGTGAACGGGATGTTATCACGGTTGCACAGCTCTTTCTACGGTTCCGAAACGAAGCGCTGCTGGAAGACCATCAAATTTTATCGGTATAAAAAAGTCCCGCTCGATGGAGCGGGACTTGTTCAAGTACTAGGAATCTGACAACCTACTCCTTGATAAATCTAGCAATCTTCTGTTTTTGTCCATCGTTGATCTTAATAAGATATAAGCCGGATGCCAACGAAGATACGTCAATGTTCGCTTCACGGGTAATCGTACCTTGCTGAACCTGTTGCCCCAGCGAATTGACGATGACAAAGTTCGACTCACGACCGTCCAGCATAGTAATGTTCAATTGACTTGCGGTTGGGTTTGGATATAACGTCATTCCAAACACTTCCGAACCGGTTCCTAAGGTTTCACCGTCTGCTACGTCGGCATAGATACCTGTCGCAGCTTGACCAATATTTACAGAGTAATCTTCCACCTCTCCATAGGTAAAGGTTTCGCAAGAAGATTGTGCACTGTTATACTTCATGGATACACGCATACGCGTTACACCCGGTGAAGCTGATGTGGGTACAGTGAAGCTAGCACTCAAAGTGCCGCTGCTAGAAGAAGAACCGCTGGCCAATAATTCGCCACTGTCTTCAAAATCACCATCCTTGTTATAGTCAATCCAGATCTTCCAGTATTCCAAATAACTAGATCCAGAGAATCCTGCGCTCACATACATCGTATTCGAACCATAAGGTACATTGGCGGTAAGGCTGGTATAATCTGCATAGCCTCCGTCATCACCAGTTACGTTGTTAATGTTATTCAGTCGTACAAGATCAATCCATTCATAAGAAGAATCATTTCCTTGCGAATCACAGTAATCCACCGTATCTGATTGGGTCGTTACCGAAACGGTATTACTATATGCTGAATTATTCCCAGCCGCATCAAAAGCACGAACTCTGAAAGAATATGTGGTACTCGCCGTTAATCCGGTAATATTGGTAGAAGTTCCGGTGACGGTTCCTAGGCTGCTACTTCCTTGGAATACTTCATATCCTGTAACACCTACATTATCTGTAGAAGCATTCCAGCTGAGAGTTGCCGTTGTTTGCGTCACATTAGAAGCTGCCAAGCTTGTTGGTGCCGTGGGTGCTTGTGTATCAGCACCACCACCGGTGATGTTTACGGTGTAATCCTCAACTTCTCCATAGGTAAAGGTTTCACACGGACCGGGAATACCGTTGTATTTCATAGAAACACGCAATCGTGTGGCTCCATCAGCAGCAGAGCTTGGCACGGTAAAGCTTCCGCTCACCGGTGTTGTAGTCGTTGCTGCTCGCGTCCAAACTTGTTCTCCGCTATCGGTGAAGTCACCATCTTGATTGTAGTCGATCCAAGCGGCGTAGGCTTCAGCGTATACAGTTCCTGTCCACGTAGGGGTAACGGTAATTGTTACTGAACTGTTTTTAGCGAGATCAGTGCTAATGTTTGTGAAATCAGAATATCCATTTCCAGAGCCTGAACTGTTGTCGATACTGCCAATCTCTACATTTCCAATATATTCATCGCTCACATTATTTCCTTGCGAATCACAGTATTCTAGCTGTACTTCTGTAGTCGTAAAAGTTTGCGTTCCGCTGTACGAAGAGGTGGTCCCGTCGTTACATTTACTACGTACTTGCACTTGATAGGTTGTTTCTGAAGTTAAGCCTGAAAGGGTTGCCGAAGTTCCGGCGGCTCCTTGTACAGTCCAAGAACTGGTTCCGCTTACGCGATACCGAACATCATAAGTAGCCCCGGGAACAGCATCCCATTGTACGATAGCAGAATTAGATCCTACCCCTGAAACATTCAATCCTGTTGGAGTGGTCGCGTCACAAACGGCTGCTTCATCCGTAATTCCGGTAACGATCAAGCTGAAATTCTGACTTCCACTACTCAAAGAACCTTTATGGGTTACCGTAATAGTGTACGTTCCGGAAGCTCCTGAAACATCCACACGTTCGTAAGGATCTACAGAATTATCTCCGGTTCCATTGGTCGTGATAGAGGTAAGTCGGTATGGCGAAAAAGTACTCCCGCCTTGTGTCACACGAATATCTAGGTCATTCACCAGACGTGGCGTAGATGAGTTGGTAGCTGTAGTTGCTGTCCCGGGAAGATCTGTCCATGAAATGGAAGCCATAAGATCGTCAATTCCGTTGGCATCTACTGTAATCGTATAACTTTGTCCTGAGCTTAGGGTAAGTTCGTCAATAATAGTGTTCACACCTTCATCGCTGATAGCTTCCGCCGCGCGCTTAGTGTTCATCAATCCCCATCCATATACGGCATCAGGTCCGGAAGGGCCTGCATCATCTGCTGTATGTAATGCCAACCCTTTTAACGTAGCCGCACGCATATAGCTTCCATTGAGATTGTTATGGTGCTGCTGTAGCAATAATAACGACCCGGTTACATTAGGCGATGCCATAGAGGTTCCGGTAATGGTTCCATAGGCAGTATTGCTCGACTCGTAGGTAGAAGTTACGGAAGTTCCGTTTCCTGTAATATCTGGCTTGATACGCAGATCATCTGTAGGACCTTCACTACTTGAGCTGTTGATGTTGACACTGATCAAGTTTCCATTTCCATCGATATTGGCATCTTGCGCATTCGCCACTACCATGTTATTTTTTGAAGTGGAATGCCCGGTTAGTTTGTCGTAGGCAGAATTTCCGTTTAACGGACTCCCGTTGTAGTTAGTGTTTCCGTCATTACCGGCCGCTACTACCATGAGGTAGAAAGGCGCATTGTACATCACCTCATCCCAATCACGAGATTCGCCGATGTAGGCTCCAAAATAATAATCGGGCACAAGGTCAGAACGAAATCCGTAGCTGTGATTCGATAACAGCATACCGTTGGCCGCTGCGGCCGTCGCTTCGGCAATGTCATTATTCCACATGTATCCGCGAACGCGCGATTGTGGTGCCATTCCTTTTGCATTCGACTGTACTCCGGAAGCTGTGATGGTTCCTGTTACGTGCGCCGCGTGAAAATTGAGTTGCGTGCCCCCTTCGGAAGCCGCATCTTGAATGGTCACACGGTTGCTTCCGCCGGGGCCGTCATACTCTTGGTGACTCACCCGAGCGTGCCCGCCATCCCAAACATAAGCGGTCATATTTTGACCGTCAATATTTAGACCTAGTCCGCCTCCACTATTTAAATAATTCGCGCGAGTTGAGATCGCTGCGTTTACGTTAAAGGTTCGGAAGTAAATTGGACTTCCGTCATCAGCGATGTACTGTAGCTCGGCAATGCCGCCGTCGGGAAGTACCACTCGTGTTTCCAGTCCGCGTTGCTGAGCTGTCAGCAATGCTTCTTGCTTTTGTGCTTTTTCTTGGGCATCCAATCTTTTTTCCAGAGCGGTTAGGGAGGGAAGATCATACCGGCTGGTAATCTCTTGTCGTTCTTGATTGGTTTGGGAAAATGCCCATGTGCTTGCGAAGAATAGGAGCAAAAGCCATCCTCTTCTTCTAAAGAAGTAATTGTTACTCATAATGATGGTTGTTAAAAAATTAAGTGTAGAATTAAATTAGTTACTGGTTCAATAAAACTTACATTTTCGTAAAAAATAACGAGTGTTTTGTCAGATTTGTTAGGGATATGTCTCTAAATAAAGAAATATTCTGTGAAAACGAAAATTTAATCGATGAACTACATGTTAAATTTTTAACACCTTTTAAGATAAAACACATATATAGTTGTTTTTCAGTATTTTATAATTGTTTCCCAAAAAACTAAAACGTTTTCGTTTTTTCATATTACTAACAATTAATAGGCCTTTGGTATTTCTTATCTTTGAGCTATGGAAAACGCTCCGTTAGTTCATCTTAAAGAACTTCGAATTTCTTTCGGAAACAAAAAAAACAAGACCGAAGTAGTACACGGCATCTCATTTGATATTCAATCTAATGAGATCGTAGGATTGGTCGGTGAATCGGGTTCCGGGAAATCGGTTACAGCTATGGCGTTGATGGGACTACTTCCACAAAAAACAAGTTTTATCACCGGGGAGCTTACTTTTGAAGAAACGTCATTGTTAACACTAGCACCTTCCCAATGGAATGCATTGCGTGGCAACGAGATTGCCATGATCTTTCAAGAACCCATGAGTGCGCTAAACCCTTCTTTGAAATGTGGTTACCAAGTGATCGAAATGCTTCAACAACACGGAGATCTTACACAACGAAAAGCAAAACAAGAAGTGCAACGATTATTTGAAAAGGTAAAGCTTCCACGACCTGACGCCATTTTTAATAGTTATCCGCACCAACTCAGTGGCGGACAAATGCAGCGCGTGATGATCGCCATGGCTTTGGCTTGCAAGCCAAAATTATTGATCGCTGATGAGCCAACAACAGCTTTGGATGTTACTGTGCAAAAAGAGATCATTCAACTTTTAAAAGAGCTTCAAGCAGAAACAGGAATGAGCATGCTGTTCATTTCACATGACTTAGCCTTAGTTTCGGAAATTGCAGACCGCGTCTTGGTGATGTATCAAGGAAATCTGATCGAATCCGGTACGGCCTTTCAAATCTTTAAACTTCCGAAAAAACCATACACAAAAGCACTTTTAGCGTCACGACCCTCCTTAACAGAACGACTCGCTACTTTACCCACGATTGCTTCTATCGCCGAAGGCACGTTTAAAAAGCAAGTGGTAACTGGGCAGCAACGTGCACAACAACATAAAGCCCTCTACACGAAAACTCCGTTGCTGGAAGTTCAAAATATTCATAAAACCTACTATACCAATGCTTCCCTCTTTGGTGGAAAAGAATCTGTAGCGGCCGTTCAAGGCGTAAGTTTTCAGGTCTATGAAGGGGAAACGGTTGGCTTGGTGGGGGAATCAGGTTGTGGTAAATCAACGTTGGGCAAGGTGATCCTTCAATTAGAGCCCGCCACAGAGGGTTTCATTCGCTTTCGCGGAAAGGAACTCACACGACTTGACAAAAAAGAAATCCAACGTTTACGAAAAGATATTCAGTTGATCTTCCAAGATCCTTTTGCATCGTTGAATCCTAGAATTCTTATTGGCGAAGCCCTTACTGAAGTCATGGCAGTGCACCAGATCGGAAACAGCAAACGGGATCGAAAGAAACGCGCAGAAGACCTATTAGAACGGGTGGGATTAGATGCTTCCTACTACCATCGTTATCCGCATCAACTTTCGGGCGGACAACGACAACGGGTGGGGATTGCCCGCACCATCGCGCTCGAGCCCTCTCTTATTATCTGTGACGAATCGGTTTCTGCCTTAGACATTTCGGTGCAAGCGCAAGTATTGAATTTGTTGAATGAACTGAAAGAACGTTTCGGGTTCACCTATATCTTTATTTCTCACGATCTGGCGGTTGTAAAATATATGGCAGATCAATTATTGGTAATGAACCAAGGGAAGTTGGAAGAGGTAGGTGATGCAGATGAAATCTATGCAAACCCTACGAGAGACTACACGAGAAGATTGATTGATGCTATTCCAAAGGGATTATAAAAAAAGCCCGTTCTAACCTCACAAAGAACGGGCCTACCTTTATCTGTATCGTCGTAGCAGATTTGGGATTTGAAAGATTACTCTGAAAATTACATAATTAAAAAAACCTTTTTGGCGACATACATCACGCTCTTAATGAGTCGGATTGTATTTCTAAAGGATCTTGAGAAACGTTGCATAAGTAGGTTACGTTTATAGTGTTTTGGGATTGCTAATATGCAACACATTTTAAATAACGACGATTAAATACTTAATTATTCGTTAAAATGCACATTTTTTTAACAAACAATTTATTGAAATACGTATTTTCCTACGTTTCGACACAAAAAAACCCTATCGTTTGATAGGGCATATATAGTAAGATATATGATTATAATAGCATTTCCGGGATGGTGCCTTCCACTACCAAATCTCCTTCCGTTGCTTCACGAATCATATCCACCGTTACACCCGGCGCGCGTTCTTTTAAGTGAAACGCATTATCTTTAATATCCAAGACGGCCAAATTAGTAACGATTTTGGTGACACAATTCACTCCGGTGAGGGGCAAGCTACAACGCGTAAGCAGTTTTGAGGCTCCGGCCTTATTGGTATGCATCATGGCAACAATTATATTTTCGGCGGAAGCCACTAAATCCATAGCCCCTCCCATCCCTTTGACCATTTTTCCGGGAATTTTCCAATTAGCAATATCGCCGTTTTGCGCCACTTCCATCGCACCTAAGATCGTTAGGTCTACATGCTGCCCGCGTATCATAGAAAAACTTAAGGCCGAATCAAAAAAGGAAGCACCCGGCAAGGCTGTGATGGTCTGCTTTCCCGCATTGATCAAATCGGCATCTTCTTGTCCTTCTATGGGAAAAGGGCCCATTCCTAAAATGCCGTTCTCGCTTTGAAATTCTACTTCGATATCATCCCGTACAAAGTTGGCCACTAAGGTAGGAATACCAATTCCTAGGTTCACGTAGTAACCATCTTTTACTTCTTTGGCGATGCGCTGTGCGATTTGATTTTTTGTCAACATATTAATTGTTCTTTCTGAACTATAAAAATACTAAAAATAACTGCCAACTTTGGTACTACCTCAATTGTGGTATTTCACAGGTTTCACGAATCTCCTACATTTCGGAATCTTAGCATCGCTATTATGAAAAAATTACTCTACCTCTTAGTTTTAGTGTCGCTCTCTTGCGATAATGATATCAATGAGACTGTATGTGACCCCACTCCACAATTTAGTGCCGAAGAGTTTGTAATTCAAATTGAAAGCCGTTTAGATGAATCCCCTATTATTGGATACCAATTCGCCGTTAATCAAGGTGGTAATTTGTATGATGAACTAAGCAAAGGACTCGCACGACACGAAGATGATTCTGGAGGACCTGTATCCATAAACGAAACCACTCGTTTTAATACCGCCTCTATTGCAAAATTTGTAAGTGCTATCCTCCTCCTGAACGCTCTAGAAGATAATGATATCTCATTGGATTGGGATTTTACCGACTACCTGCCTCCTAGCTGGCACGATCAATTAGATCCGGGTCATCATTATACTTTTAAAGAGTTGCTAACGCACCAAACCGCCATTGATTTTTTGAATCCGCCCGGAGTATCCCAGTCGCCTGGAAGTGTACATACTGAAGCCGACTTATTGCGCGCTCTCGTTGCGCCACCTGACCCCGGGTTGCTGGGAACCTATCAAAATGGCAATTTCAATCTGGTGCGTGTACTCATTGGTGAGATTGTCTACAATTTGGACGAAGACCCATCCGGGAACTATGCTACGGAATGTACCGACAAGTATTTTGAATATCTCGAGCAAAAAATAATTTTTCCGCTCACTTTGACGTGCCCAAGTAATGCCGATGAGATGATAGCCTATTACAATTCCACGCCCTACCCTTATGCCTATCAATATCCATTCAACGAAGATTTCACAGACGACGAAGGAGCGTTGGGATGGGCGCATTCAAACAATCCATATATTTCTAGTGGAGCAGCCGGCCTCATGTTTTCGGCTTTAGATATTGCACAAATCGCTGCACAGTTTAGACATAATGATGGCGGTCTACTTATATCGCCTTTGGGCAGGGACAATATTTTGGAGTTTGAATTGGGATTATATAATTCCCTTTCCGGAGAAAATGGCAGGTATCAATGCAAACGCGGCACGAGAGGACCCGACACCTGTTGTAGCCGTGCCATACAATCAGTCCTGATGTTCTTTCCTAACGGTGTGGAAGCGGTAATTGTCACTAACTCGAGACATAATTCACTACATACCGTATTACGGGACGCCTATGATGCTTCTTGGATTAATCCTTGTATTTAGGAGACGTCTTGAAAATAACGTGCTAAATCCAAAATGTTATTACACCCCAGTTTTTTAAAAATACTCTTACGGTGCGTCCTAACTGTATGGTAGCTAATATTGAGTTTATCGGCGACTTCTTGGTTGCTCCATCCTAAGACCAATAAATCAACCACTTCTCTTTCACGCTTAGTGAGTGTACTTATAGTAACATCAATAGAGTTTCTGTTTTTGGGGTGCACAATTTTATTGAGGTTACGGTCGTAGATATAATATCTATACTTACCATCAAACTTTAAATGATCAATATTGGTCTCTAAGGTTACGATACCGAAAATTTTACCGTGCTCATTGGTCAGGTGTTTAATTGTTTGTTGAAGTATCCAGCGTTTCCCGGTCCTATGCCGATAGGCATATTCCCTGTTTACAATGAAATTTGAATATTGTTCCGGTTCCAATTTGGAAAGGAACCTCCATTCATGAAAAGTAGATTTGAGCAATGCAGGGATATTGTCGTATGCAACACGACTAAACAAGTATTTGATCCCTTTATTCAAGTAGGTGTCCCTTGATATGCCTGTGACATCTTCAATAGCATCTTCAACATATAAGAATCTTCTTTCTTCTAAATCAAAAACACTCAAGGCACATGTGCCGATGCCAGAAACAATTTTTTTTAGCGCGGGTATTTGCCGCTCCAAAGTATCTATTTTTATTTTCGATAGCGTGCTTCCGAATTCAGACACATACCGAAAGCTTTTAGAAAGGGAGGCGTAGGCAGTCTCTATATCCGGAAGATCATTGTTGCCTAACTGTTCGTTGCTCAATTCGTTTTTCATAACGCTCGCCTTTAAAGATGCGTTGTACCAAAATACCGGGAATATGAACTTCATTTGGATCTAACTCCCCCGCAGGCACTAATTCTTCTACTTCTGCAACCGTAATTGCTGCTGCGCCCGCCATATTTGGATTAAAGTTTCGAGCGGTTCCCTTAAAGATCAGGTTTCCTGCCGTATCTCCTTTCCAGGCTTTCACAAAGGCGAAATCAGCTTCGAAGGCGCGCTCCATGATATGCATTTTTCCGTTAAATTCTCGAGACTCTTTGCCTTCGGCAACTTCTGTTCCGTATCCTGCTGGCGTATAAAAGGCCGGAATGCCGCTCTGTGCAGCTCTACAGCGTTGGGCTAAGGTTCCCTGCGGAATAAGTTCAACGTCTAGTTCGCCACTGAGCATCTGCCGCTCAAATTCAGCATTCTCACCCACGTAAGAGGAGATCATTTTTTTTATTTGATGCTTCTGAAGCAAGAGCCCTAACCCAAAATCATCGACACCGGCATTGTTGGAGATACAAGTAAGTCCTTTGACATTTAGAGCAACCAATTGTGCGATGGCATTTTCGGGAATACCACAGAGTCCGAAACCTCCAAGCATTAAGGTCATATTATCGCTAACGCCCTTGCACGCTTCTTCAACACCAGAAACAGTCTTCGTGATCATAGAATTTAATTTTCAGAAAAGTACAAAAAAAGCCTCAGACCTTTGGTGAGGCTTGAGGCATATTTCTAGGATTTCTATTTATTTAAAAGTCGAATTCGTCTGGAATCTCTTCTACATCTTCGCCATCGTCGCGATAGCTTGCACAATCGGTTACTATTGAAACGTTACTAGGACGCTCAAACCTTCCGTCGGAAACGTTGAGATCTTCATCGGCATAGCACTTTTTCATGTAGGTTCCCCAGATGGGCAATGCCATGGTCGCTCCTTGGCCGTAGAGGGTTCGTTGAAAATGTACGGACCGATCATCACCGCCAACCCAAACTCCGGTTACCAGATTAGGAACCATTCCCATAAACCAACCGTCACTGTTATTTTGGGTCGTTCCGGTTTTTCCTGCGATAGGATTCGAAAACTCGTAAGGATATCCGGTAATGACATCTTGATATAATTTCTGACTGGCGCGCCATTTTCCGCGTAAGCGTGATCCGGAACCTGATTGCACCACGCCTTCCATCAAACTTAGGGTGACGTAGGCCGATTCGTCACTGATCACATCTCGGGTTTCCGGTACATTCTGAAACAAGACAGTACCGTTCTTATCTTCAATACGTTCAATTAAAATAGGCTTTACATAGACTCCCATATTCGCAAAGGTGCTGTAGGCACCTACCATTTCGTACAAAGAAACATCGGGCGTTCCCAACGCAATGGAAGGTGCTTCCGGCATATTTTCGGTATCGACCCCCATCTTTTTGACTAAATCAATCACCGGACGAGGCCCCACTCGATCAATCAATCTAGCCGTAATGGTATTAATAGATTGTGCCAATGCTTTTTTGAGTGTCAGCATTCCTCCGTAATCTCCACCGGAATTTTTAGGAGTCCAAGGCTTGAGTAATCCGTATTTTCCGGCTTCAATGGTATATTGGGTATTTGGCAAAGTATCACAAGGAGACATGTGCATTTGATCTATGGCGGTAGCATAGACAAACGGCTTGAAAGTTGACCCTATTTGCCGCTTTCCGGTTTTTACCATATCATATTTGAAGTGCTTATAATCCACACCCCCAACCCAAGCTTTAACTTCTCCTGTTTGAGGCGTCATTGACATTAGGGAAGCGCGTAAAAATCTTTTGTAATACCGGATGGAATCCAAAGGCGACATGACGGTGTCTTTTACATGGTTTTCGGTGGCCCAGGTAAAAACACGCATCGGTATTTCTTTTTTGAAACTCTTACGGATTTCTGCTTCAGAACTTCCTTGTAGTTCCATTTGGCGCCAACGGTCGGAACGACGCATGGCAGATTCTATGATTCCTTCAATCTCTTCTTCGGTAATATCGCGGAACGGTGCCGTTTTGTTCTTTTCATTCTGACTATCAAACTCACGCTGTAAATTGATCATATGTGCTTCCATCGCTTCTTCGGCGTATTCCTGCATTTTTGAATCGATGGTCGTGTAGATTTTGAGTCCGTCGCGATAGATATTATATTTCGTCCCATCTGTTTTGGGGTTTTCTTCAATCCAATCGGCCATAAACGCTCTCGCATATTCTCTGAAATAGGTAGCAATCCCTTCGTCGTGCCCTTGTGGAGTGTAAGTGATTTCCAATGGAAGTGCTTGTAGCGAATCTTTCACCTCATCAGTAATAAAATCGTATTTCGCCATTTGCGCCAATACTACATTACGGCGGTTTTTGACGCCTTCCGGATTTCGCAGCGGATTGTAGAGCGAAGAGTTTTTGAACATCCCAACTAAGGTGGCAGATTCTACCGTGCTTAAGTTGTTTGGCGCTTTATCAAAATAGATGTTCGCAGCCGATTCGATTCCTACTGCTTGGTTCAAGAAGTCGTATTCGTTGAAGTACATCGTGATGATCTCTTCTTTGGTGTAGCGACGTTCTAAACGCGTAGCAATAACCCATTCTTTCACCTTTTGAATTAATCTTTGAAAGGTGTTTTTTGAAGCCTGTCCTACAAAAAATTGCCGTGCTAATTGTTGTGAAATGGTACTAGCTCCTCCACGAGATCCTAAAAACACAAAAGCACGTACGGTTCCTTTAGCATCAATACCGGAGTGGTCATAAAAACGTGCGTCTTCTGTTGCGATCAAGGCATTCACAAGGTGAGAAGGGAGTTCTTCGTATAACACAGGAGTTCTGTTTTCTTTGTAGAATTTCCCAAGGGTAACTCCGTCGGTAGCGATGATCTCGGTGGCGAGGTTCTTTTCCGGATTCTCTAAACTGGTTTCATCAGGCAACTTTCCGAAAACACCCCAAGATGCTAGCAGGAACACAAGGAGAATCACTCCTAGAAAGGCCCCGAACAGCTTCCAAAACGTACGGACATTTTTACGCTCTTCTTGTTTCTCTTGCTTTGTTGTTTTTTTCTTTTTTGTTGTCGCCATAATACGTGTTATTCTGAAACTGCTTCAATACTATACCCCACGTCTGAAATGCCCTCTAATGCTGTAACGCCATCTACTTCTCCGTTATTGCGAACGGCGTGGGTAATTCGTAGATTATAGGTTCCCCCTTCAAAAAAGGTGATGCCTTCTTTGTACCACAGTTTGTTTTCCTTGATCGTACCAAATCCCGTGCCTAACCAAGATCCGTCGGGATTTGCCATTTTATATTCTAAGGTGTCGGTTACGACTTTCCCGTGAGGAAATTCCATAGATACAATTAGAAATAAGTTGTTAAAAGGGTAGTTGTTTGTATTCCGCACCTGTAAAAACATATCGTAGGATTGAAGACTGTCTTTCGGTTGTACGGCAAAAGAAATGGTATCGTTCTTTTCCCAAACAGCCGAGGCAATGCTCCGGGTGTCACTCTCGATTACGTTCGAATTACAAGCCGTCAACAGTGCTGCGATCACTAACGTTAGCAGTGCTTTATGCATTCTTCTTAGAGTTTCGGTTTCGCTGTTTGTTCTTATTACGTCGTTTCTTACGGCGACGATTCGACTTCTTGGGACTGTCAAAACGTGTTAAACTATCCTGACCTACGGCATCACTAAAATCATTCTTTTCTTTCGGAGCTTCCTCAAAAACAAATTCTTCTAAGCTTGCGACTTTGTTTCCTTTTTTATTTTCTTGAATGATCTCATGCACTTTGTCGGTACTCAATTGATACCAGTTCATCCCTTCATTGGCGTATGCAAACCACATCAAACCTTTGAAAATATCAATCTTTTGACAATGGGCAACACCTTTTTGGGTTTGCAATTTGGTGTCGGTCTTCGGAAAGTCTTTCAGAGCTTCTAAGTAGGTGTCTAGTTCATAGTTCAGGCAACATTTCAGCTTCCCACATTGTCCTGCCAGTTTCTGCGGATTGAGAGACAATTGTTGATAGCGTGCGGAGGAAGTGGTGACCGACCGAAAATCGGTGAGCCAAGTAGAACAGCACAATTCACGCCCACAGGAACCAATTCCGCCGAGTCGAGCCGCTTCTTGGCGGAAGCCTACTTGTTTCATTTCAATTCGAATTCCAAAAGCTCGGGCCAAGTCTTTAATAAGTTGCCTGAAATCAACGCGATCTTCAGCCGTATAATAAAATGTAGCTTTTGATCCGTCCCCTTGATACTCTACATCGCTGATCTTCATTTTGAGATTCAAGGCCATGGCGATCTCACGAGAACGTCGTTGCGTAGACGGTTCTTTCTCGCGGTACTTCTTCCAAAGATCAATATCTTTTTGATTGGCCTTTCGATAGATCTTAGGATGCGTTTCGAGATTCAGATCTTCTTTCTTTTTTTTCATCTGAACACGTACCAATTCCCCCGTAAGGGTAACTACCCCTATATCGTGACCGGGAGAGGCTTCTACTGCGACAACATCCCCCATGGCTAAGGTAAGCCCATCAGCGTTTCGATAGAAATGTTTTCGACCATTCTTAAAGCGTACTTCAACGCCTTTGAAGGGGGCGATATTATCGGGAAGTGACATGTTTGAAAGCCAATCGAATACCGTAAGTTTGTTACAGCCGTCAGAACCGCAGGCCCCATTGTTCCTGCATCCTTTTGGCTGTCCGTCGGCACCCGTGGCACAGCTTGTACAGCCCATAAAGTAGTATATATACTGCTCTTTTTTGTGAAAAAGAGACGAAGATTAAACGTTCAATTTATCAAGTAAAGATACCAATAATAAGGAAACCTATTGTTTGTATTTCAATTTTTCTGAACGCCCTTTTTTGAAAATCTTATTGCTGTTCTTTAAACCGCTCCGAAGCTTTTTTTGTTCTTCATACGGCAGTTGAATCACTTCCAAGCAGTCATCACTACAACAATGCTGCATTTTTTCCGCGCATGCGTCACATTGAATAAACAACAAATGACAAGCCTCATTCGCACAATTAATATGCGTATCGCAAGGTGCACCACATTGGTGGCATTGCGAAATAATATCGTCGCTAATACGTTCACTTCGGCGATGATCGAACACAAAGTTCTTGCCCATGAATTTATTCTCGAGCTTTTTTTGCTCTACCTGGCGTGCATATTCAATGATTCCGCCTTCCAGCTGAAACACATTTTTAAAGCCTTTATGTTTGTAATAAGCACTCGCTTTTTCACAACGGATCCCTCCGGTACAATACATTAACAAATTCTTATCCTCTTTGTGCTCTTTGAGGTCGTCCTCAATGATCGGCAAGGAATCACGGAAGGTGTCTACATCCGGCGTAACGGCCCCCTTAAAGTGACCGATCTCACTTTCGTAGTGATTTCGCATATCCACACAAACCGTATTGGGATCGTCAAGCAATTCATTGAAACGCACTGCATCTACATGCACGCCTTTGTTTGTGACATCGAATGTGGCGTCGTTTAATCCATCAGCCACAATCTTTTTTCGAACCTTCACTTTCAGTTTTAGGAAAGATTTCAGATCGTGCTCCACGGCGATATTCAAGCGGACGTCTTTCAGGAAATAAATTCCGTCTAAAAAATCCTTAAACGCTGCAAAGTGATGTGCCGGCACCGAAAGTTGGGCATTGATACCTTCTTGGGCAACGTAAATTCGACCAAGGACTTCCATCGCGTCCCAAGCAACGAACAAATGATTTCTAAAAAGTTCAGGGTTCCCGATATGGGCATATTGATAGAAGGAAAGGGTAAGTCGGTCTTCACCGGCTTCTTCAAGCATGGCCGCTCGTTCCTTCGCACTCATTTTGTTGTACAGTTGCATGCTATACTAGGGTTAAAGTGTGAAAAACAGTGTTTATTTTGGCAAAAGTACGGTATTCTAAACTGTTAACAAAAATATGGAACAAGCACGTTTTCCTTTTGCGCTGCCAACAAAGAAATAGTACCTTAGCCTATTCACTCCCCAATAAAGGAATCATAGACATGAGTAAAGAAAAAGAAGCGAAATTAAAAGCGTTAAAACTAACCTTAGACAAATTAGATAAAACCTACGGAAAGGGTACGGTCATGAAGATGGGCGACTCGGCCGTAGAGGAAGTTGATGTCATCCCCACCGGATCTCTGGGATTGGATATTGCCTTGGGTGTTGGGGGCTATCCACGAGGACGTGTGGTAGAGATTTACGGTCCGGAATCTTCCGGAAAAACAACCTTGACCTTACACGCCATTGCGGAAGCGCAAAAGAAGGGAGGCATTGCTGCCTTTATTGACGCAGAACACGCTTTTGATCGGTATTATGCAGAAAAATTGGGAGTTGACATTGAAAACCTCATCATCTCACAGCCTGATAATGGCGAGCAAGCCCTAGAAATCGCCGATAATTTGATTCGCAGTGGTGCGATCGATATTATTATCATCGACTCGGTAGCTGCGTTAACACCGAAAAGCGAGATCGAAGGCGAGATGGGCGATAGTAAAATGGGGCTACATGCCCGTTTGATGTCGCAAGCCCTTCGGAAATTAACAGGGTCTATCAGCAAAACGAAATGTACCGTGGTGTTCATTAACCAGCTGCGAGAAAAGATTGGGGTGATGTTCGGAAACCCTGAAACCACCACCGGAGGAAACGCCTTAAAGTTTTATGCTTCGGTACGTTTGGACATTCGTCGTTCCACGCAAATAAAAGATAGCAACAGCGAAGTTCAAGGAAACAAGACCCGTGTGAAGATCATTAAGAATAAAGTGGCGCCCCCATTTAAGACCGCCGAATTCGACATTATGTACGGTGAAGGCATCTCGAAGGTCGGGGAAGTGATCGATCTGGGTGTGGATTTTGAAATTATCAAGAAAAGTGGTTCCTGGTACAGCTATGACGATACCAAGTTAGGTCAGGGTCGGGATGCTGTAAAAACCTTACTCCTTGACAATCCCGAATTGATGGAAGAACTGGAACAGAAAATAAAAGAGGCCATCGCCGCTTTAAAAGAATAAAAGTTGCTGAAGCACGCAACCCTTTTGAAATAATTGTATCTACAGGGTGTAGAGGACTTGGTACTGATGAGGTTGCCACCAGGCCTGAAGGGTTTGTAGCATTGCTTTTGTAGTTAATCAAGGACTTTATTTGACTTTAGAGACGCTCATCATACAATGTAAAAAAGAGGATGCCAAAGCACAGGAACTGCTCTATAAGCGATATTCCAGCATCTTATTTGCAATTTGTTTGAAATACTCTCCCAATTATGAAGAGGCTCAAGACAACTTGCAAGACGCATTCATTACTATTTACAATCGTATTGGGCAATACAAAGGCAAAGGTTCTTTTGAAGGATGGATAAAGCGCGTTACGGTCAATACAGTCTTACAAAAATATCGTAAGAAAAAGCTGTACGACATTAAAGATGAACAGCAAATTGAACAGGAAGCACCTGTGGAGGTTGCTACCGATTCGGTTCCGTTGGATTTTTTACTGAAGATCATTCAAGAATTGCCCGATCGTTATCGTCTCGTTTTTAACCTCTATGTGTTGGATGGATATTCACACAAAGAAGTAGGAGAACTGTTAGGAATTAGCGATGGTACGTCTAAATCGAATCTGGCACGCGCTCGAAATATCTTAAAAGAAAAGATTGAACAATACGAAAGTGCGAACAGCGCTTGATACATAGAATCTGCCGAAGCAGCATGAAAGAAAAGAAAGACATAGATTCCTTATTTCAGGAGCGATTTGAAGGCTACCAAGCCACTCCACCACCGGAGGCTTGGGAACAGATTCAAGCGCAGTTGAAAAAAGAAAAGGACGATCGCAAGGTAATCCCATTGTGGTTGCGTGTTGCAGGAGTGGCAGCCCTTATTGCCTTGTTGATCACCGTCGGGAATTGGATCTTTACACCTTCTACAGCGCCTTCTAATACGTTCGTGGAAACAGAAACTTCAACGGATACAACTTCTGATAAGCCCACGGATAATACGACTACAACCGAGGTACAAATAGTTTCTGAAGACGTTGAAGGTGGCGAAAACACTTCAAACAGCAGTCGAGAAACGACTTCCAAAACTGTTTCGGAAAGCGATACAAAAACATCCATTGCTTCCGAAGAAACCAATGTTGCAAAAGATGCCAACAACAATACTTCCACACAGGTTCTTGGGGAAAAAAATATGCAGCAGCGCGCTTCCGAAAAGGTCATTTCATATGATGCCAATAAAAATGTAACGAAAGGTGTGATCGCTTCGGAAATACCCAATTCTTCAGAAAATACTTCCGAAGAAACGACTACGAACACTTCTGAAGAAACAATAAAGAACACTGAAAAATCCAATAAGATCATTGAAGGCCCTGTCAACGCTTCCGAAACGGGTATCGCTTCCGAAGGAGTTGAAGAAATCACAAAGGAAAAAGACGTATCTGAAGAAAACACGCCTTCTAACAAAAAATCACTGTTGGAAGAAATAGATAAGCAAAAAGAGACGCAAGAGGCTCTTGCCAATACCAATGAAAAAACAGATCGCTCTTGGGAAGTAACTCCAAATGTAGGCCCTGTTTACTACAGTAGCTTGGGAGATGGTTCTTCCATAGATCCTTCTTTTGCTGACAACCAACAATCCGGCGATGTGAATGTAAGCTATGGTATTCAAGTGAGCTACAACCTGAATGACCGCTGGAGTATTCGTTCTGGATTGAACAATGTAAATCTAGGCTATACTACACAAGGGGTAGAAATTGCTTCTGGCCCTGTTTCCAGTGCGCTAAAAACCATTGATTACGGAAATCAAAGTACAGTTTTAACCGTGTTAGATCAAGGAACCTTGAGCAACTCCCCACCAGCACCGGGTAGTGGTCTTGATAATATTACGCCTAAAAATACAGGAGGAAATGCTGAAATTCAGCAGCGCTTATCCTACTTTGAAGTTCCACTAGAGCTCAAATATGCTTTACTGAACAGACGCATCGGCATCAATATGATTGGTGGTGTGAGCACCCTCTTCTTAGGAAATAATGAAGTAACGGTTCAAGACGGCGGATTTAGAAGCACACTGGGAGAAGCAAACAACCTTAACAATGTAAGTTTTAGTACAAATGTCGGGTTTGGACTCGATTACAAATTTAGTAAACGCTTAAAGTTTAATATAGAACCTATGTTTAAATATCAACTCAATCCGTATACAGATTCGTCTGTTGGTTTCAGACCCTACTATTTCGGCGTTTATAGTGGATTGAGCTTTAAGTTTTAGGTTAGTTTTTTAGTTGGTTAGGTTGGGGTAACCCGCCAAAACAATGATGACAAGAAAGCCGCTCTCCGCCATAGAGTGGCTTTTTTATGGCAGCGAAGGTTGTTGTAATTCATTCCAAATGATAGCACGAACGCGCTCTTTAAGTTCACGTTTATCTTCCATCGTGCTTTTTTCTGTAGAAACGGCCTGATGTACTACCGCTCGCATCCTACCGGGCCCTCCGTTGAAAAAGCTATACGGAAAGCGTTTTTTGTTATCGTGAAAGGTCATAGGAACAATAGGGATCTGATGTTCAATCGCCAAGCGAAAGGCACCGTCCTTAAATTCATCTAATACAATCGACTCATCATCTGGCACTCCGCCTTCGGGAAAAATACAAACGCTGAGTCCGCGTTGCAATCTTTTTTGTGACTCTAAAAACACATTGTGTCTGCTTCGGGCATTACCACGATCTACTAAGATGCACGTGCGCTTATAGAAGAATCCAAACAACGGAATCTTCGCTAATTCGGCTTTGCCTACAAAAACAAACGGATTATTGGTAACATGAAGCATCAACATAATGTCGATCATAGAAGTGTGATTGGCCACGTACATCACACTGCTTCGTTTTGAGATCTTGGCTTCTCGGGATATCTTCGGAAGAAAACCCATCCCAAACAAAATGATGCGTGCCCAGATCCTTGCGACCCGAAAGAAGAAAGGATACCAAGGGGTTTTTAGAATACTAACAATTAAAAACGGAAATAGTAGCAAGATAGATACGATCACTAACAAGTAATACCATATCCGGTAGAAAATGATAAAGATAAAATGCAACCCTTTCTTCACATCCCAAAATTACTATTTTGAATTTTACCGATACATTAAAAAAAGTACCTTTGCGTTCATCTCAATGAAAATCCTATCATGGCGAGAATTTTAACAGGCATACAAAGCACGGGAACCCCCCATTTGGGAAATATTTTGGGCGCTATTTTGCCCGCTATCGACATGGCGAATGACCCCAACAATGAGTCTTTTTTGTTTATTGCCGATATGCACTCCCTCACGCAGATCAAAGATGGAGAAACGCTTCGGAACAACACTTACAGCACCGCCGCCGCTTGGCTGGCCTTTGGATTAGACATTGAAAAAACCGTTTTCTATCGCCAAAGCGATGTGCCTCAAGTGACCGAATTGTCTTGGTATTTGAGTTGCTTTTTTCCGTATCAACGACTTACGCTCGCTCATTCTTTCAAGGATAAAGCAGATCGTCTTTCAGACGTCAATGCCGGGCTTTTTACGTACCCGATGCTTATGGCGGCAGATATTTTATTGTATGATGCTGAAGTGGTCCCTGTTGGAAAAGACCAATTACAGCATTTAGAAATGACGCGGGATGTTGCAGAACGTATTCACGCCAAACTTGACAAAGAGATCTTCGTGCTTCCGGAAGCCAAAGTGCAAAAGGAAACAGAACTGATTCCCGGAACCGACGGTGCGAAGATGAGCAAGAGCAAGAACAATATCATCAATATCTTTCTTCCGGAAAAACAACTTCGGAAGCAGATCATGAGCATTCAAACCGATAGTACTCCGCTGGAAGAACCAAAAGATCCCGATACCTGTAATGTGTTTAATCTTTATAAGCTGTTGGCGTCTCAAGAAGCGATCAACACTATGCGAAAAAAGTATACCGAAGGTGGGTACGGGTACGGGCATGCCAAACAAGCACTGTTTGAGTTAATGCTCACAACATTTGAAACGGCTAGCGAGAAGTACACCTACTACATGAATAATCTGGACGCCATTGATGAAGCTTTGCAACAAGGCGCTTCTAAAGCGAAAATAGTTGCGAATGATGTCTTAGCACGAACGCGTACGCACATGGGATATTAACTTGCCTGAAACCATTTTCCGGGCAAGGGTTGAATCTTCCCTTTTAATTCTAGTTGTAACAAAAGCGCCGCCACTTTCGAAGTGGGCATCTGACAACCAAAAGCAATCGCGTCTAGCTGTGATTTGCCGGAATGGTGTAAGAATTCCCATACATTCTTTTCGTGTTCATCCAAGGAATTGAAAATCGAGGTTTGCATGTTTTGAACCGCAGGGGTTTTAACGTCCCACCCTAAAACATAGGGAATATCAGCAGGGGTGGTAAGCAAATGCGCTCGCTGACTCTTAATGAGTTGATGGCAGCCGGCGCTTTGTGCATCGGTAACGCGGCCCGGAACGGCAAATAGTTCTCTTCCGTACGAATGTGCAATATCTGCTGTCACTAGACTGCCTCCCTTTTCAGCGGACTCGATCACAATCGTTGCCTCACTAATGCCTGCAATGATACGGTTGCGGCGTAAAAAATTGGTTCGCTCAAAGGGATTATCACTCCAAAACTCAGTTAAAAACCCACCGTGCTCACACATCGATCGTACATACTTTTGATGGGTTTTAGGGTATAGTTGCTGAAAGCCATGGGCGAGACAAGCAATCGTTTGAAGCCCATATTTCATTGCGGCGCGATGTGCAATGATGTCAATTCCGTAAGCGAATCCCGAAATAATGATAGGTTGCAACGGACTCAATGCTTCGATTAACGCTTCACAGAATTGTTTGCCGTGTGGGGTAGCGCGTCTTGTTCCCACGATGCTAAGGATGCGTTGTGTGTTCCATTGGACGGTTCCTTTTGAAAATAGCAGAATAGGACCATCGACACAATGCCTCAAATTTTCCGGATAATGAGCATCCAAAAAGTAGGTCGCAGTGATTCCATGTTGTTGCATGTAGCCTATTTCTCGCTCTGCTGCCAATAATATTTTGGGGTCGTAGAGTCCTTTTAGGCGATAGGGACCAATGCCGTCAATTTTCAACAATTGCCCTTTTTGGGTTTTAAAAATCGCTTCGGAAGATCCAAGATGTCGCAATAATTTCTTGGCTGAGGTGTCTCCAAGATTTGGAACTCGTTGTAGCGCAAGGGCGTACAGGAGTTCAGTTTCAGAAAGCATATAACTAAAATGCTGCAGGGGAGTTTTCAAAAATAATCATTTTTAGGTTGTTGATAATTATCTTCGGAAGCCGTGGGCGAACTCTAAAAAAAAAATTATGTTTGTTCTATGCAGTTGGCGACCTACATCAAAGACCTTTTATATCGATATGAATGTGTGATCATTCCGGGATTCGGGGCGTTCTTAACGCAGCACCAATCAGCACATATCGATGCGGCCAGCCAAACCTTCTATCCACCTTCTAAGACCCTTTCGTTTAACCGACAACTCCAAACCAATGATGGATTGTTGGCACACTATGTTGCTTCTGTAGAGGGAATCAGCTACGAAACGGCTTTGGCTACCATCAGAAACTTTACCGGGTCTTTGTCATTGCGTCTTTCCGAAGGCGAAACGGTACCGTTGGAAAATATTGGAAGTTTTGTGCTAAACGCTGAGCGGAAAGTACAGTTTGAACCCGATCACCAACAGAATTTTAATACCGCTTCTTTTGGATTGTCTACGGTTGTGGCCACAGAAATTCAACGAGAACTAGCAGCAAGCACTTCCGAAGAAACCCCCGTACGAACACTCTCAAAAGAACAACCCACAACGACGGCTCCCTATATTAAATACGCCGCAGTTGGACTTATCGCAGTTCTCTTAAGTGGTTGGGGCGGCTTGAAATGGTATGAAAAGGATGTTCAGGAACACAATTTCGCAGAAAAACAACGAGCCGATTCACTTCTTGAAAATGACATTCAAGAAGCTACCTTTCTCGTAACTCCTGCCCTACCAACATTAAATGTAGCGGTTCGAAAAAATACCGGAAAATACCACATTATTGCAGGCGCCTTCCGAATTCAAGAAAATGCCGAGAAAAAGGTAGAGCAGCTAATTTCCGAAGGATATTCAGCGCGACAGATTGGTCAAAACAAATACGGACTACATCAGGTTGTATATGCCAGTTACGAAGATCGCCTTGAAGCACTTCGTTCGCTGAGAGACATCAAGCGCAGTCAGAATAAAGACGCTTGGTTATTGGTACAGGAGCTTTCCAAATAGTTCGTTTCAATAAATCATAATCACTCCGTTGGAATTGGGTATCTTTGCCAAAAATTTCATTTCATGGAAAATAAAACGGCAAAGGAGTCGCGTACTGTTATCACTGATCTTGTTCTTCCCAGTGAAACCAACCCCATTGGCAACATGTTTGGAGGCGAATTGCTGGCGCGTATGGACCGTGCTGCGAGCATTGCTGCGAGAAGACATAGCCGGCGTATTGTGGTGACGGCTTCAGTAAATCACGTAGCGTTTAATAAAATGATCCCGTTGGGGAGCGTTGTCACCGTAGAAGCACAAGTTTCACGTGCTTTTAAAAGTTCTATGGAAGTATATATGGATGTGTGGATCGAGGATCGAGAGAGCGGTCTTCGAAGTAAAGCCAATGAAGCAATCTACACCTTTGTTGCCGTAGATGAAATGGGGAGTCCCGTGCCGGTACCGGCTGTTATCGCTGAGACTGATACTGAAAAAGAACGCTATGACGCGGCACTACGAAGACGCCAATTGAGTCTTGTTTTAGCAGGAAAAATGAAACCTCAAGAAGCTAGCGAATTGAAAGCCTTGTTTTCTTAGGAGTACTGCTCTTGTCTAATATCGAGCATTTTAACGATATTTCTTGCCTTTTTTCTGATGCATCACTTATATTTGAAAGCATTTAGAAAATTTTAACCTTTTTCCATAAACCTTCATTTACTATGAAAAAAATTACCCTACTATGGGTATTGTCCTTAGCAATGACCTTTGCTTTCGGTCAAAATCCTTACACCATCACCTTTCAGGGAGAAACGATTGAGATGCCTGAGAATATTGAAACCTTCACCTGGAGTGACATGCCCCAGGACGCCAAAGTGGACGGAGGATATGTAGGTTGGGTGCAATTCTATCAAACGCCTACACAATCTGTTCAAAATGATTTTAAAGCCCTCAATTTAAAACTTATTGAATACATCCCTCACTATACGTATCTTTTCTATTTCCCCGCAAACACTTCCATTGATTATTTAAAAGACCGAGGCGTACGAAGTATTGTGCCTGTGGAAGCTCGTTTTAAGATCGCAGCGCCACTTCGAACCGGCGCTATTCAAGACCATGCTTGGGAAAATGGTAATGTTGTCGTTACTCTTCAACACTACGAGTTTGTTTCAAAGCAAGCTGTTTTGAACGATTTGGCAGCGCTTCAAGTAAATGTAAGAGCGCAATACAATGATTCTAACATCATCGATGCTTCATTACCGGTTGAAAAAGTAACCGAATTGGCACAGCAACCTTACATCAAATGGGTAGAAACCATTGTGGGTCCAGATATCAAAGAAGATACGCGCGGAAAGTCATTACATCGCTCTAGCGGCCTTGATACACAAACTACCACCGGTAGAAATTACACAGGTGTGGGTGTGGGTGTTTTGGTTCGTGATGATGGAATCGTGGGGCCGCATATTGATTTCGAAGGTCGAATTACCAACATGACCACAGACGCCACAGGAACGCATGGTGACGGTGTTGCCGGAATCCTTGCGGGTGCCGGAAACTTAGATCCTAACAATCGCGGGATGGCTGCCGGATCAGATGTGTTTGTAATTAATTATGTTTCTAATTTTCTTGACGGAAATACCACAAGTTTGATCAATAACGGAGATGTGCAAATAACCAATTCATCCTACGGAAACGGTTGTAATGACGGATACACTTCTATTGCACGCACGGTGGACACTCAAATTCATGATAATACTTCGGTAATGCACGTATTCTCTTGTGGAAACTCTAATGGGTCTAACTGTGGGTACGGTGCAGGCGGTCAATGGGGAAATATCACCGGAGGCCATAAACAAGGAAAAAACTGTATCGCCACCGCAAATGTGTTTTTTGACGGTTCTTTAGTCTCTTCGAGTAGCCGCGGACCTGCAACAGATGGCCGTATTAAGCCGGACATTGCAGCCAATGGACAAAATCAAATTTCTACTGCGCCAAATAATGGATACTTATCCTTCGGTGGAACGTCTGGAGCGTCTCCTGGTATTGCCGGAGTTTCTGCACAATTGTACCAAATGTATGAGGAAATAAACGGTTCATTACCACCATCAGGACTTATCAAAGCGTCGCTTTTGAATACTGCTAACGACTACGGAAATGCAGGACCAGATTTTAAATTTGGTTGGGGAATCGTCAACGGACTGCGTGCCGGAAAACTTATTGAAGACGATCGCTTTTTATCTGATGACATTACGCAAGGAGCTTCGAATACTCATACAATCACAATTCCATCAGGAACGGTTCAAATGCGCGTGATGGTATACTGGACCGATGAGCCTGGCTCTCCCGGAGCAAATCCTGCCCTAGTAAACGACTTGGATATGGTAGTGACAGACCCAAGCAGCAACGATTACTTGCCTTGGATCTTAGATTCTACACCAGATCCCACCGCGCTTGATCTTCCGGCAACGAACGGAATCGACCGATTAAACAACATGGAGCAGGTATTGATCAACAATCCGGAAGCCGGAGCGTATGATATCGAAATCACTGGTTTTAATGTCCCTGTTGGACCGCAAGAATATTTTGTTGTGTACGAAGTTATTGGCGAAAATCTAACGTTAACGTATCCAAACGGAGGTGAGCACATAATTAAGAGTCAGTCGGTCACCGTACACTGGGATGCCATCAACACCACAGATCCTTTTACGGTAGAATATTCGGTTGATAATGGAACTTCTTGGAGTGCGATAGGAACGGCTCCTAGTGACGCTACCAATATAGATTGGAATCTTCCCATTAGTTTATCAAATACTACAGCCTTAGTGCGTGTTACAAGTGGTTCTTTTGAAGATGTTAGTGATGCGTCATTCTCTGTTGCACCACTTACTAGTGATCTTACTGTATACGCCCGGTGTCCCGAAGCCGTTGGTTTTGAATGGACTCCACTAGGGGGTGCAGAGAGTTATGATATTTATATTTTGGGCGACAACTACATGGAACTTGTAGGAAACAGTAGTTCAAACCGTCTTACCGTTTCCTTAGGAGATGTTAGCGAACCTTTTTGGTATGCTATTGCAGCGCGAAATGATACCGAAGGATGGGTTGGGCAACGATCCAATGCCATTCGATATCCGGGTGGAGAATTTGAATGTGGATCCCTTTCAACGGAAGAATTCTCTGACAGTCAGATTGCCGTGTATCCAAATCCGGCTTCACAAGAAGTATTTGTACAGTTGCGCAACGGACTCTCAGGAGACGTACAGATCACCTTGCGAAACAGCCTAGGACAACAACTGCAGACCTTCCAAGGAAATACGAATGGAAATGCCACCGTTATTCCGGTTGCGAAATATACGACCGGACTCTATTTCTTGACCGTAACCTCTGGAGATAGAACCATTACTAAAAAGCTTTTAGTTCAATAGTGAATTACCGTTAAAAAGCAAAAAGCCCTTCCTGTTTGGAAGGGCTTTTTTTATAACTACATTTTATAGATCCAATCGGCGGGGTTCATTCTCGTACTATTTTTATAGACGAGAAATTTTAAGATCGTTTTGCTATTTAGCGGATTGGTAAAAATAGTTCCTATCTCTTGTTTGGTAGTAACCTTTTGTCCTTTTGTGACCGAAACAGAGGCAAGATTATTATAAATCGTAATATAGCTTCCATGACGAATGTACACGGCTTTGTTTGCCCCTTTCAATTGCTGTATTTGAAATACTTCTCCATCAAATACTGCGCGAGCTTTTGAGCCGCTCTCCGTGGCAATTTCAACACCACTACTAAAGGTAGTAACATTGGGTAATTGCGGATGCTGTTTGTTTCCGTAGCGGCGTATCACAACTCCCTTGTCTACCGGCCAAGGTAAGCTGCCTTTATTGCTTGTAAAATTTGCTGCCAACGCCTTGGCTTCAGCCGTCAAAGCGAACACTTCCGCCTTTTCACGAGGATTCGCAGCTACCGCATTGCCTGAAGCTTTGTTCGATTCTGCAATAGCGGCTCTAATAATAGCTTCAATTTCTCTGTCAAGTCGGTCTGCCTCTCGCTGTTTAGAGCGAATTTGCGAAGCGAACTTTCCTTCGTCTTTCTTCAGCGAGGCGATCAAAGATTGTTGCTGTTCTTTCTCTTTCGCCAATTGCTTTCGGGTCTCTCGGTTAGCAGCCACCAATTGATCTTTATCTTTTTTCTGCTGAATGAGTTGTTTGTTCAGTTCTTGAACTTCTTCCGTTTTTTTCTGAATATTCTCCCCCTGCGCTTTTCGATGCTTCGTATATTGCTTCATGTACTGCAATCTTTTATACGCCTGCAAAAAACTTTCCGAAGACAATAAGAACATGATCCTGCTCTGTTGGGATTTGCTTTTATAAGAACGCCGAATCATCCCTGCATAATCTTCTTTCAAAACTTCCAGCTCCTCTCGTAAAGAAGCCACCTTTTCAATATTTTCGTTTATCTCCCGACTTAATAAATTGGCTTGGCGGTTGGTGATCCGAATGAGATTTTCTGTGGCAGAAATTCGTTGGTCAAGGTCTTCTACTTCAGTAAGCACCGACTTCTTCTCCCCTCGGGTTTTGAACAACAAAGAATTGATCTGACGGATTTCTTCCAACACGGCTTGTCGCTGTGCTTCCAATTCTTGCTGTTTCTTAGATTGTGCCCAACCAACATGTACCGTGATACACATCAGGAGCAATAGAAGATTTCGATACGTGCGCATTATAGTTTTATTTCTTCATACCCTTCCGGAATAGAAAAGGGAAAACTAACATCAACATTAAGGTCTATTTTTCTATAGTTAACATCAATGCTGGTTTTTGTATTGCCTTCCGTCGCCAAAATTTTAATGCTCGAAGGAAAATATTGTTCGGAAACCGACTGATACGCTTCATACCGAATGTCTAATAACCTGTTATCGTTAGGCTGAGAAAGGGTTTCTGCCGTAACTTTAAAATGGGTGGGATCGATCAACAACGAGTAAATAAAATTCTGCTGCTGTTTTCGCGGTTGTAAGCGATACTGACTTTGTGCTGCGCTAACGGTATGATTCACTTCGTCTAGGTTAAAAATAGATTGCCCCAGTAATATCGCTTGGGCTCTTTCAAAATCGATGCTGGCGCCCAGCCACTCACTTAACAAGGCAAAATCTCCATCAAAATAGGTGTCCCCCACCGTTTCATAATAGCTAACCCGCGTTGGCGTGATATAAACCTTTGCGAGTGTAATACCCAACAGAGACGCCTTTACCCAGATCTGTTTGTCTTTTTCCATCCGCAGACTGACGGTCATACTCTGAAGTTTCTTTTCATCTTCATACACCACTTGAACACGACCGGCCAAGGTGGTGAATTGGGGTGTTGCTTGCTGATGTCTGTTGATGATCTCGCTAGAAGAAAGGTTTGGAAGCTCTCCTAGGGTTGGTTTTGTTCCACCACAAGAGGTCACCATAAAAGCACCTATTATCAAAAGAAACGTTACAATTCGATGTGTCATTGACTTGTTTTTAATTGTCGGGCTTTTTGTTGATAGGTTTCTGCTTCTTTTGAATTTCCTAGGGATTGGTGTGCTTTTGAGAGTTGAAGGTAAAAATCCCGTTCCATATCCGGATCCTCTAAGATAAAGTCTAATCCCATCTCTAATTGTTCGATAGCAGTCTCAGCATCTGACAGCCCTAGGGCAGCTACTCCGCGTAACAAATACAATAGCGGTTGTGCAGGAAATAATGCTAGGCCATCATCGCTTAATTGCGCTGCTTCCTGATAGGAGTTCCCTTCAATCTGAAGCAATAGCGTGTTTTTTAATAAGGTATAATTCTCTGGTTCTTTGTCAAGCCCCTTTTGAAAGAAAAGCAAAGCTTTATCCTGTTGGTCTTTGGAAAGAAAATAACTTCCAAGCTGTTCGAAAATAGCACCTGACGTTTGTTCGCTGAAGGTATCGACCATTTCGGAAAGCTGTGGTTCATATTCAGGGTGCTGGTTGACATAGTTAATAAAATCTCCGAGAACCTTGTATTTCTTATCATTATCTATGGTTTCCGAAGCAAACACAACGCGCATAGAACGCAACGCCTCGTCAACCGTTCCGGATTCTAAATAGAATTTATATAAGGCTAAATGCGCCACTTCCGCATTTGGATTTATAGTGATGAGTTTTTTAGCGGTTTCAAACGCTTTTTCCGTATTCCCTTCTTTGCTGTACAGAAAAATTAGATTGAGATATTCTTGTTCGTTCTCCGGGTTCTTTTCTATCTTCTCCTGAAGGTTTGTGATGGCACCATCGGTATTGCCCGTCACTTGATAAACGCGTCTTCTCAACGCATCTCTGTCGCTATCTGGGCCCCAATCTTCATCCAGTTCATCTAATAAGGTCAGTGCTTCATTATATTGCTGAGTTGCCACGTATAGATTGGCAAGGTCTGCTTTGTAGTCTTCATCAAAAGCAATAAGTTGTTTCACCAATGGAATAGCTGCGGTATAATCACGCTGTTCGAAATAGACATCGTATAGGGCCTCCAACACATCTAATTGAAACGCCTTTTGTTGTAATACTTCTTTAAAGCTCATCTCTGCATCTTCCAGTCGATTCAGCGCCTGATAGTTCTTGCCGCGTTCAAAAGCGATCACACTAAGTTGTTCTTGATTCCCTTTAGCGGCACGTTCTGCCTTGTCTAATGCATCAAGGGCCAAATCGTAATTCTCGATCCCCTTTTGCTTTAGCGCTTCAAAAAAGTTTTCTTGGAAGGCATCTGAAACATTGCCAAGATCATCGGTAACAGGTTCTTCTTGAGCACTCACCATGGCCCATCCTGCAAGCATTAACAAAACCGTTATGATCGTTCGTTGTTTCATGTTCGTTGTCTACTAACTCGTCATAGCAATTGTGAGTAATCGCCTATACTGACGTTTGTAAAGTCTCCATGAAAGGTAGCGTAATTTCCAATCATGGCGTTCTCCAAGGTTGCGTTTTTAATCGTGGCTTCTTTCTGAATAATACTATTGCTAACGTGACTATCCTCAATAATAGTGCCTTTTCCTATGGAAACATGAGGCCCCACTGTGCTATTCTTCAGCACGACCCCTTCTGCGATAAAGCAAGGAGCGATGATCGTACTGTCTTCTTTCGTGATTTCTTCGGAAACTAATGTGGTTCCATCGTCTTGTAAGAAACTTAGCATTTTTTTGTTGGTTTCAACGGTCACTTCTTTATTTCCGCAATCCATCCACTCATCTACTGTCCCGGTTTTGAAGATCTTTCCGGAAGCCATCATCCGCTTGATCCCATCATTAATTTGATATTCGCCTCCGTGAATAATATCATTATCGAGGACGTATTGAAGCTCTTCTTTGAGGACACCAATATCCTTGAAGTAATAGATCCCAATGACCGCTTGATCGCTAACGAAGGTTTCGGGCTTTTCTACTAATTCAACAATTTCATCTTGGTCATTCAACTTGACCACTCCATACGCCGATGGATTTTCTACTTTTTTTGTCCAGATCACACTATCCGCTTCTTTATCCAAGTTAAAGTCGGCTCGAATTAAGGTGTCGGCATACGCTACCACAGCAGGTCCAGAAAGTGAGTCTTCAGCACACATGATCGCATGACCCGTCCCTTTTGGTTCTAATTGCCGATAAATACTTGCCTTGGCTCCTAAACCTTGAGCCAACGTTGTTAGTTCTTTTTCTACATCTTCCCCAAAAAAAGCAGGGTCGCCCAAAATAAAAGCAACTTCATCAATGGGGTCATTAAGAATTGCTGCGATGTCTTCCACTAATCGATGTACAATGGGTTTTCCCGCCACGGGGATAAGTGGCTTAGGGATGGTTAAGGTGTGAGGACGCAATCGAGAGCCGCGTCCGGCCATAGGAACAATGATTTTCATTTTATTTTTTCTGTTAGGTTGTTCATGATAAGATTATATGGTTCCGGTACTTCCAAAGCCGCCCGCACCTCGATCTGTTTTGGAGAGTTCTTTCACTTCTTCCCACTGCGCGCGTTCGTGTTTGGCGATCACTAATTGTGCAATCCGTTCTCCATTTTCTATGGTAAAGGCTTCGTTGGAAAGATTGACCAAGATCACCCCGATCTCTCCACGATAGTCGGCATCAATCGTTCCGGGTGCATTTAATACTGTAATTCCCTTTTTTGCTGCCAGTCCGCTACGGGGACGCACTTGCGCTTCATAGCCCACGGGAAGTTCAATAAACAAGCCTGTTTTTACGATGGCCCGTTGTAGCGGTTGCAAGGTGGAAGGTTCCAGTACTTGCGCACGTAGGTCCATTCCAGCCGAAGCAATGGTTTCGTAGGAAGGGAGGGGATGTTCGGAGGTGTTGACAATCTTAATTTTCATCGCTGTAAGATTCGTTGTAAGGGTTTCTTTTCAAAATAGAACACTACCCACAAAAATACCAATAATAACACAGAGCTCACGAGGAAATTCCCTTCAAAAACATAAAAAGAGAGCAGGCTAAAACCGACGGACAAGAAAAGATATCCTCCCATTTTTTTGACGTTATAAGGTACGGGATAATATTTTCGGCCTAAGCCATAAGACAACATCATCATAGACCCATAGGCCGCTAAGGTTGCCCAAGCAGAGCCCATATAGCCTATCACCGGGATCAACAACAAGTTTAACCCTAAGGTTATGGCAGCTCCCAACAACGAAATAAACGCTCCAAAACGGGTTCTATCTGTTACTTTGTACCACACCGAGAAATTGTGGTAGATCCCCAAGCAGAGGTTCGCCAACAAAATCAACGGAACAATTTCTAAGGCTACCCAAAAGGCTGGATCGGGGATGAGAATGCGCTTGAACAGGTCAATAAATAACATCACAAACAAAAAGATAATGCTTCCAAAAATGGTAAAATATTGTGTAATGGTCGCATAGGTTTGTTTAGCGTTCTTATTGGCAGCATGATTAAAGAAGAATGGTTCTATCCCTAGACGAAATGCTGTAGCGAACAGCGTCATAAAAACACCCAGTTTATAACACGCGGCATATACCCCTACCGCCTCGTTCGCGGTATCTCTTGGCAGCATATATCGAAGTAAGATCTTGTCGAATGCTTCATTTATGGAAAATGCAATTCCGGCTACGAGAACCGGCAAGGCGTACGCCATCATTTCTTTCCAAATGCTTCGGCTGAAACCAAACCCTATTTTGACATACAACGGAAGAAGCACCAGCAGGGTAAGTCCGCTCGCAATCACATTGGCTACAAAAACATAGGTCACCTGATGTTCAGTTAGGTAGATCTTTTCCCAAAAAGCACCTGTATTGCCTTCCGCAAGGCCGGGAAGTACCAGAAAGAAAAATAAATTAAGCCCTAAATTGACTGCGACGTTCGCAATTTTAATAACAGCATATTTTTTTGGTTGTTCATTGGCTCTAAACCAAACAAAAGGTACTACTACTAATGCATCGAGGCCTAAAATGACCAATGCATAGGCAATATATTCACTTCTAAAATCTAAGAAAGAAGCAAGAGTATCAATACGTAACAGACCGACTCCTACCAAGAGTATTGTAGTTACTGTCAGAGAAACCAAGGCTGTGGCTTGCACTTCTTTACGCTGCTCAGGGTGTTTATTTATAAAGCGGAAAAATGCAGTCTCCATTCCGTAAGAAAGCAACACATTTCCCAACACCAAGAATGCCATAAGCGCGGCGTAGATACCGTATTGTTCTGTTCCCAATACCGAAACATATAACGGCACCAGAAGAATCCCCAACGCCCTAGGGAGCACTGTGGCCAATCCGTAAATAAAGGTTTGTTGAAAAAGTTTTCTAAAGAGCCCCACAGGCTATGGTTTTATTAAGACACCTACTATTGATCGTCTTTTGGCGGACTCGCAGGGTAGGATAACATTGGTTCTACACGTAGGGAAGGTATTATGTAATATTTTGTTTTTCCTTGTTGAAGGAATTCAATGGCTGCCTCTCCTTCTTGAAGGCTTAAAATTGACCGTTGTGGTGGAGTGTTAGCAGCTTCCACCGTGGGGTCGCTACTCATCTGAGTGTTTCGCTTCTGATGGAGAAAATAACCACCATATTCTCCTGCTTCCGATAACGGTTTGGCATTCGTGAAATACCCGTTATAGTGGAAATTTATGATGTCAATATTTTTCGTAAGTGACTCAAATTCCACATACAAATTGGTGCCTGATCCTCCTTCAGGTATTCCTGCCACCCAGTCTTGGGAGTAAGCATCCGAAATGGTAAAAGGAGGGTTTTCTACTACATCTGTGCGCTCTGAAGATTTTGCAGCGCCACAATTGGAAGCACTCCATAAAACCATACAAGCGCCAAGAGAAATGAATAAAGATCGCCACATAAGGTTTAGTTTAAGAGCAGTGAAGATACATAATTTAATGAGGAAAGCTTATGGAGATACACGAGAAAAGGAATGAAAAATAAGCAAAAAAGCCTCCATAGACATGAAGGCTTTTCGATAATCTGTAATTTATTTTCTTATCCTGCCAAGGCTTCTGCACCTCCAACAATTTCGAGGATCTCTCCCGTAATGGCTGCTTGACGCGCTTTGTTGTACTCCAGGGTTAAGTCGGCCTTCAACTCAGAAGCATTATCGGTTGCTTTGTGCATGGCTGTCATACGTGCTCCGTGTTCACTCGCTACACTATCACGAACAGCTTTGAAAAGTTGTGTTTTTAAGCTCTTCGGAATTAGCTCTTCCACAATTTCCGCCTTATTCGGTTCAAAAATATAATCTGCCGTGGAGGCTTGTACTTCTTCTGCATCCAAACGCGCAGGAACGATCGGTAAAAACTGTTCGTTGATCACCAATTGCGTAGCTGCGTTTTTAAACTTGTTGTACAACAACACGATCTTATCGTATTCTCCAGCTGAGAATTTTTCCATCAACATGTCTGCTATGCTGGATACCACGTCAAAGGTCAAATCATCAAAAAGGTCGTTGTTGTTATGAACCACTTTTCCTGATTTCTTAAGGATATCATTTCCTTTTTTTCCTAAGGTCACAAAATCCACCGAAGCTCCGGCGAAATCTTCTGAAGCCGTTCTTTTGGCTTCTTTCACAATATTGCTATTGAAAGCTCCTGCCAAGCCACGATTAGAAGTAATTGCTACCACCAGCACTTTCTTCACCTCACGCTGATCGGCATACGCACTACCGCTATCCGCATCAAGCGTGGCACTAAGGTTCTGAAGCAATTCGGTTAGTTTATCGGCATAAGGACGCATGGCCGTAATGGCATCCTGCGCTTTTTTCAACTTTGCAGCCGACACCATTTTCATGGCGCTGGTGATCTGCATGGTTGACCCCACCGAGGTAATCCTACTTCGTATTTCTTTTAAGTTTGCCATAGTATTCGGTACTTAAAAGCTCTAGCACTGCGTTACGCAATGCCAAAGTACTTTTTAGTTATATTTTGCTGAAACGTCTTTCGCTACTGCTACCAACGTATCGGTAACTTCATCCGTAAGTTTTCCTGCTTTCAACGTATCGAGCACATCTCTATGTTTGGCGTTCAACAACTCTAAGTAGTCACGCTCAAATTCCTTCACTTTATCAACGGGTACATTACGCAACAAGTTCTTAGAACCTGCATAGATAATGGCTACCTGATCTTCTACCGTAAACGGATCGTTCTGCGCTTGCTTTAGAATCTCTACGTTTCGCTTTCCTTTTTCAATTACGTTCATGGTCGCGGCATCAAGGTCGGAACCAAACTTCGCAAACGCTTCCAATTCACGGAATTGTGCCTGGTCAAGTTTCAACGTACCCGCAACTTTCTTCATCGATTTGATCTGTGCCGAACCTCCTACACGAGATACCGAGATCCCTACGTTAATCGCAGGACGCACCCCAGAGTTGAATAAATCCGACTCCAAGAAGATCTGTCCATCCGTAATCGAAATTACGTTGGTTGGAATATAAGCCGAAACGTCTCCTGCTTGTGTTTCAATAATCGGTAAAGCCGTTAACGATCCGCCTCCCTTTACGATCCCTTTTAAAGATTCCGGAAGGTCATTCATATTCTTAGCGATATCATCATCTGCAATAACTTTCGCCGAACGCTCTAACAAACGAGAGTGCAAGTAGAATACGTCCCCAGGATACGCTTCACGTCCCGGTGGGCGACGTAATAATAGTGATACCTCACGATACGCTACCGCTTGCTTAGAAAGATCATCATAAACGATCAAGGCTGGACGCCCCGTATCGCGGAAATACTCTCCAATCGCGGCTCCAGCAAAAGGTGCATACACCTGCATTGGTGCAGGGTCTGAAGCGTTTGCAGCTACAATCGTTGTGTATGCCAAGGCTCCGGCATCTTCCAATACCTTCGCGATGTTCGCAACGGTAGACGCTTTCTGTCCCACCGCTACATAGATACAATATACCGGTTCTCCGGCATCGTAAAATTCTTTTTGATTCAAGATGGTGTCAATACACACGGTAGATTTTCCGGTCTGACGGTCACCAATAACCAACTCACGTTGTCCTCTTCCTACGGGAATCATGGCGTCAATCGACTTAATTCCTGTTTGAAGCGGTTCATTTACCGGTTGACGGTAAATTACCCCTGGTGCTTTACGCTCTAGTGGCATCTCATAGGTTTCTCCTTCAATCGGTCCTTTTCCATCGATAGGCTGACCAAGCGTGTTCACCACACGTCCTACGATTCCTTCTCCTACTTTAATAGAGGCGATTCGCTGGGTACGTTTTACCGTAGCGCCTTCAGTAATTTCTTTGGAAGGGCCTAATAATACCACCCCAACGTTATCTTCTTCGAGGTTTAGTACAATTCCTTCCATTCCGTTTTCGAAGGCAACCAATTCACCGTATTGCGCGTTGGAAAGTCCGTAAACACGGGCAATACCATCACCAACGGTAAGTACAGTTCCTACTTCAGTTAAGGAGGCCGTAGCTTCCAATCCGGAAAGTTGTTCCTTTAAAATTGCTGAAACTTCAGCGGGTTTTACTTCTGCCATCTTATTTCAATTTATACCTTTTTACAAAGGTTTTCAGTAAGAAGTTATCGCTTCTTACAATTACATTATGATATAAATTCTCTTTTAATTGTATTCAATTTGTTTGCAATGCTTGCATTGTACTGAAGGTCTCCAACACGAAGGATAAATCCTCCAATGATGGACGCATCAACACTATTTTCTAACGATACTTGATCGCTCCCGGTGATCGCCTTCACTTTTGCCAACACCTTTTTTTCCATGTCTTCGGAAAGCGGTACCGCGGTCGTCACATGGGCCGTTTTTACTCCTTGTGACTCGTTGTACAATTCGATATAGCTTTGTGCCACTTTTTCTAAGAGATCGGTACGTTGATTTTTTGCTAACAGCTCGATCAATTGCTTGCTGGTGTCATTTTGAGCCTTAAAGATCTTCAACAATACTTCTTTCTTATCTTCTGCTTTGATCACTGGGCTGCGCAGCACACTTCGAAGCTCACGGCTGTTTTCCAAGGTTCCAACGATGGATTGCATGTCTCCAAAGACCAAGTTCTCTTGTTGTGATTCCTGGGCCTTCTGGAGGACAGCTTTGGCGTAACGTATGGCGGCTCTACTCATGTTCTTAATTTAAGGTAGCGTCGTTCAACATGTTGTCTACCAATTTCAATTGCTTGTCTTTGGAATCCAACTCTTTTTCTACCACTTTTTCTGCAATGGCTACGGAAAGTTCTGCTACTTGGTTTTTAATATCGGCTACAGCAGCTTTCTTTTCGCTTTCGATAGCAGTCTGTGCCTGCTTGATCATTTTATTAGCTTCTTCTTGTGCCTCTCCTTTCGCATCAGCGATCATCTTCGCCTTGATCTCACGCGCTTCCTTCAACATGCTGTCTCTTTCGTTGCGCGCTTCTTGCAGTAGCTTTTCGTTATCTGCCTGAAGGTTTTCCATTTCACGGCGTGCATCTTCCGCAGAAGCTAAGGCATTCTTAATCCCTTCTTCACGATCGTTTACAGCCTTCAAGATTGGTTTCCAAGCAAACTTCCGAAGCAAGAAAAGCAACAACAAGAACAAAATGATCTGCCAGATAAAAAGGCCAAATGAAAAGTCGTTTACTAATTTTTCCATGTCTTATGATTTCGGTGCTGAGCACCTATCTACAAACTTGTGTTTAACTTTTAAGAAGCATGCCCCTGTAACCAACCGTTACAGCGACATGCTTGTGTTGGAGGTTATCCCGCGAAAATTGCGGCAAAACCAATACCTTCAATAAGCGCTGCTGCAATCAACATCGCTGTTTGAATCTTACCATAGGCTTCAGGCTGACGAGCAATCGCTTCCATTGCTTTTCCACCGATCATACCGATACCGATACCAGCACCAATTACGGCTAAACCTGCACCAATAATAGTTGGGATTTCCATAAAAATATATTTAAAAATTAAACATTCAAATTCTTATAAATGCTGTACTTCTCCGTCGTGCTCCTCGGCATGGTCATGGGTTTCACTAGCAAAACCAAAATACAACGCGGCTAACATCGTAAAGATGTATGCCTGTAATAATGCTACTAACACTTCAATAAGCGAAATAGCGAAAGAAAGGCCGAACGACAACGGACCGCCAATCCAACTTTTAAAAATAAAGATCAATCCAATTAAACTCATTAACACCACGTGTCCTGCTGTCATGTTTGCGTACAAACGAATAAGAAGCGCAAACGGCTTGATGAACATTCCTAAAATCTCGATAGGAACAAGGATGATATAAATAAAAATCTTACCGATCCAAGGCATTCCGTCGCCCAATGGATCGAAAATGTGTTTCCAGTAGTCTTTAGTTCCGGTAAAGTTGGTTAATAAGAATACCAACACCGCTAAGGCAGTGGTCACGGCAATATTTCCGGTTACGTTAACTCCAAGCGGCGTCAAGCCAAACATATTCAGAAACCAAATAAAGAAAAAGGTGGTAAGCAGAAACGGCATATAGCGCTGATACTTCTGCTCTCCAATATTTGCAATCGCAATATCATCGCGAATGTAGATCACGATCGGCTCAAAGAAACGTCCAATGCCACGTGCAATCCCACTATTTTTTTGATAGCTTCTAGCCAATCCTCTAAATAATAAGATCAACAAAATTCCCGTCACCAACATCATCACCACACTTTTCGTGATGGAAAGATCTAACGGGCGAACATTGGTGGGATGATCTCCGTGATCGGCATCATAGGCCAATGTGCCTTCCGCGTCCGTTTTGTAAATTTTACTGTGATAAAGTCGGTAGTGGTTTCCGTTCGATTCCACCACTTCTTCTCCATGATGAAATTCTGAAGACATAAAAAACTGGATCCCATCGTCCCATAGAATTACAGGTAGCGGAAACCCAACGTGATGCGTTTTACCGTCTTCTCCGGTATACGCGTATAGGTTAAAATCGTGAGAGTCTTTTAAGTGATGATCAATGTATTCTTTGATCTCTGCCTTGGTGTCTTCTTTGCTATCTCCCTCTTGAGAAGATGCGCCTGCAAATGCATTGGAAACAGACAGTGCTAGAAGCAATAGTGCGAATAATCCTTTCATTCCTTTTTTCTGCATACCGAATATAATGATAGTGCCCTTAAAAATCGGTGCAAAAATACGGTTATTCCTTAGAAACTAAAAACAAATTTTATTGTTTTTTTTCAGGGGGTTCCATGGTTTCAGAAGACTGATTATTAAGCTGTTTTGCCAGATAGTAAACTTCCATGATCAAACAGCTACTATAAGGCACGAAGAAGGCAGTAAATTCGCTGGTTGCCATGACTTCATCTGCTTGATATTTTGGATAAAAAATGAGGAAAAAAAGCAGAAACTTAATTCCGCTTCCCAGCATAAAAATAAATCCGGCATAGGAAGCTTTTGTGCCCAACGTACGCTGAATGACCAAAAACAGAATTGCCGCCATGGCGTAATTAACACTATAACTAAGTATTATTTGATCAGAAAAAAGTGGAAATTGATTCCAATAAAGAATTCCCAAATGGATTCCGAAGACTAGCAAAAGCACAACAGCCATAAGCCCTAAAAAACGAACGCTACTGCCCATCAAGAATTAAGTTTGTTCGTTTGCTTTACCACCAGAAACAACGAAACACCAACCCCTAACAAGGTGCAAATGATCAAAAAAAGCTTGCCTCCGGCGTTGTAGGATGCGTCCAACCATTTGCCTAGCTGAACAAACAGATAGATGATGACGCCCATTTCAATGGCAATAGCAGAAAGTACCGCCCAACGTTTGAGTCCGTTACCGCCTTTGGATGCCATTATTTAAGAGGTTCGGCCGACTTCTTTAAGCGTTGCTGTCGATCGTAGGGGTGGTTGCCTTTAGCAGCTTCTTTTTCTACGGCTTCCGATTTGGACGGCGCTTCTTGCTTAGACCCTTTCATGCGGCAAGATGCGTTGAATGTTGCGCCGGGTTCTACGGCCAATTTGCCTACCACGACCTCGCCTTTGATGTGGGCAGTGGATTTCAAGGAAAGCGTTCCCGATACGTCTAAATTTCCATCGAAGGTGCCTTCAATATCGGCATCCTTGCAGGTGAGCGTTCCGGTAATTTTTCCGCTTTTTCCTAATACTACCTTTGAAGGCGTACTGATGTTGCCTTCAATCGATCCGTCGATTCTAAAAAATCCTTGTGATTGTACGTCACCTTTTAAGTGGGTACCTTCATTGATTCTGTTTTGACCTGATGTGGGTTCCATAGTGTTTTTGTCTTTTTTATCTGAAAACATCGTTCTTATTTTTGGGGATTAGTTTCGTTTTCTAAAGTCGAGTCACTATTTAGGTAGTCGTTAAGATTTTTGTGTATTTGAACAATTTTATAGTTGGCCGAAGCAATCTGAAAATGCTCGTCCTTGATTTTAAAGTCTTTATTTTCTGCGAAGCCCTCGGCTACGTTTCGAGCGCCTCCCTTGGTGTTGAGCCCATGCAGCACTACGAAAATTGTTTCGGGAGTGTAGTAGTCTACAGAAACGCTCATGTTGTAATAATTATATTGTGCCACTGCCTCTTTCAGCTTTGTTGCCAAAGCTTCTGCCTTTTCTCGATCTGCAGCAGCAAATGGATAAATAGTCTTCCATTTTACGGCTTCCTCATCCGTAACAAAGGCGCTATTTTCTAACGTAGGTAAAACAGTCGCGTAAATCTCTTGTGCTTCCTTTCCTGCTTCCGAATTAGGGTAGGTCAAGGCTACGTAGTTAAGCCCTTTTTTGTAGGCATCGAAGCCTTGCTGTCTAGCCATGGCGGTAACTTTCAGCAATTCAAACTTAGGCACAATAGCATCTCCGTTGTAGCGCGTAATATAGTCATCACTTTGGTCAATCACCTTTTGGTACTGTTGCGCTTCAAATTCTTTGTAGAGCTCAGTGTAACGGTATTCCGGACTTGATTCGTCGGTGGACAATAACGTCTCGGGATTTAATAATATTTCCGCGTAGCGCGAATCAGGGTGATTGGTAATGATGTCATTCTTGTATTTGGTTGCTAGCGATTCATTCTCCATTTCCACATAGATCTTATAAAGATTATATTTTGATGGCAACACCAAACGTTCTTCCGGATTATAGCTGAGTAAGGTTTCTAGTCGGTCTGCGGCCAACTGGTTTTCCTTGAATTTTACTTGATAGATGGATCCCAATTGATAATAAGCAAAATCTCGGTCTTTGGTAAGACTGTCGATCACTTTCTGATCGGTAGGGATTTGATCGATATAGAATTGTGGATCGAATAATTCTTGCTGACTCGCAATTTCAGCTTCTTCGGCCTCCACAACATCGCCTTTCACATCTGCTGCTTTACTACTTAGACGCCACCAATCCTCATTTTCTCTAGCCCCCCAGCGTGTTTTGAACTCCTGTTTGCCATAGGCAATAGTGGTAGAGCTGTAGAAGTAAAATTTTCCTCCAGACGGACCTGAACTCTTCGATTTCTGGAAGAACTCCTTATTGGCGATCTCTTCTTCCTTTTTTACTTGTGCCAACGAATCTTCAATTGCTTTAGCACGTAGTTTGTTAGTATAGTCGGTAAAATAAGCCCGCTGTTCGGCCTCACTCATCGCAGCAAACTTCAAAATAGAATCATTTAATGTGGCAATATCTTCGTATTTAATCACATCGTCCAAATTCTCTCGCTTCTTAGTAACCCGACGCCAACGACGGGTGTTTTCCTCTAAAAAGGTTAAAGTACTATCGTAGTAAGCTCCGGCGGTTTTGTATTCGGCTACATCAAAATTAATTTCTGCCAAGGTACTGTAGTTCACAGACTGCAAGGTGCGGTCTTCATTGAACTTCTGAATGGATTTATTGTAGAAGATCTTTGCAGAATCAATATCCGCCGTATTGCGGTAATAGTCACCCATCTGATTGTAAATACGATCTAAATACGGACGATTTTCTCTATTCTCTTCCAATTCTCGCAACAACTCTAAAAACGCAACTTGATCACCCGAATCATAATCGAAGTTCCTGGCCTTTTCAATATAGGCGTTGATCATATAGATACGGGGCGACTTTCGATTCAGTTCAATGACCTCATCAAAAGCGATATTAGCACTGTCTTTAAACCCTAAGCGATTGTACAGCTGTCCTTTGATAAAGGCATACCGCCCTTTCAACTCGTTGTTTTTAACCGTTTCTGAAGCAACTTTCATATAGGGTAACGCAGCTTCCAGGGTGTCTAAGTTAATATATGCCTGCGCAACAATGGCGTTCACGTCTGCAAAGTCATCCTCCTCCATTTCAATAGCGCCATCTTCAACTTCTTCCAACGCCTCCAGCAAGTCTTCTAAAGCTACTTCTTCATTATTCAGCCGAATATTCGATTTGGCCTTCCACACTTTGGCTTGGGTAATATTATTGCTGGTAGGATAGCGGTTCAGAATAAAATTAAACGCATCTAGCGCCGGCACAAAACGTTTTTCGTAATAGCGTGCCTTTCCTAGCATCATATAGGCTTCGTCAATCTGCGGATTGTGCTCTTTTCCGTTCACGTAAATACTATGCTTTTGAATGGCCTTCGCCGCTTTTTCTTCGGCACGCTCAAAATTGGGGTCGTTGGGTTGATTTCCGGGCTTCCCGCGTCTTAGAATTTCTTCTTGTTTGAAACGTTCGATAGGAAGAATTTCCCAATAATCATCGCGATAGGACAATGCGCGTTGCTCCATCCCATCATCTAACGCATTTTGCCCATTATATAATGCATTGTATTCTGCGGTAACGGCATGGTAGTTTCTGGTAAGAAATGTGCTTCGTTTTCTAGAGCAACCCACGAAGACCAATGCGACAAATAGTAGAATTGTAAAATTGTATAAGCCTTTCAACATGTAATATTTGTATGATATTGTAACTTAAAAGCTTCTTGTTTAGTATGTGAACCCATGTGAGGGAGTGTAAAAATACGGTTCTTTTTGAGATAGGGAAGCGTTCGCCCGTGAATTTTAAGGCAATATGCCAATAGCTTCCGTATAAATTTTTGAAAATTTTAGCGTCAGGATCATTCCCTAACGGTTTTTCCTTCCTTATTTTTGCGGAAACTAGCTTAATGAACCGTTTTTATACTCTTACGCTTTCCGAAGTTACCAAGGAAACTCCCAATGCTGTTTGCTTATCTTTTGATATCCCTAACGAATTGCGAGATACCTTTCAATTTACAGCCGGACAATACCTTACTATCAGACATCTTACGGCCGAAGGGACCGAGCTGCGGCGTGCCTATTCCATTTGTTCAACCCCAAAAAGCGGTCAATTACGCGTGGGGGTAAAAAAAGTAACTGATGGCGCGTTTTCCATTTTTGCAAACACCAAATTGAAAGCAGGAGATACGCTTGAGGTCATGCCCCCTGAGGGAACTTTTACGTTTGAAGATCCTCATGCTACGAAGAACATTGCTGCCTTTGCAGCAGGAAGTGGTATTACCCCTATTCTTTCCATTATCACTGCTGCGCTAGAAGGTTCTGAGGCGCCCCATGTGTTATTGGTCTACGGAAATCAAACCTTTCAGGAAACGATGTTCTTAGACGACCTCAATGCTTTGAAAGAGCGTTTTCCTAAGCGGTTCCACGTGCATTATGTGCTCAGTCGAATGCAAGACGATGATGCACTCTTCGGAAGGATTGATCGCTCTCGTGTCAATTATTTTCTGAAGAACAAATATGAAGACATCGAATTTGATACGTATTATATCTGTGGTCCCGAACCTATGATCGATGAAGTTTCTTCGACTTTAAAAGAACATGGAGTGAACGAGAAGTTTATTCGTTTTGAGCTGTTTACCACTTCCGAAGAAGGCGCGTTAACCGAAACCCACGAAGGATACACTCAAGTCACTGTGACCTTAGATGACGATACGGAAACCTTTCAAATGGCTCAGGACAATTCGGTTTTACAAGCTGCCCTTGACGCGGGAATGGACCCGCCCTACAGTTGTCAAGGGGGTATTTGCAGTACCTGTATTGCGCGTATTACGGAAGGAAAAGTAGAAATGCGCAAAAACCAAATCCTTACAGATGACGAGTTGGCCGAGGGGTATATATTGACCTGTCAATCACACCCTACCACACCAACGATCACGATCGACTACGACGATATATAGCGGTTGCGGATCTTACGCGAGTTCCTTAATTTTTTTGATAACTAATTCCACAGGGATGCTTTCCATCACCTTTTCATAGCCTTTTGGAACCTTGTTCCCGTACACCGATGTTGGGATCAAAGGGTATTTGTCCCGATTCGAAACCAGCTGATGTTCATTGGGTTGTTGAAACGGTCGAAAGCCTAAATACGGATGTGTAACGCCCCATAAGGTTAATGTGGGAACCCCATACAGGGCTGCCAAGTGGCCGTTCCCGCTGTCCATCGCTACCATGAGGTCTAAGTTTGATATCAGTTTCAATTCTTCGGAAAAAGCCAACATCCCGGCAACATTGGTGACATTGGGATATCGCTTGGCCCAAGCCGATAAGTGGGCTCCTTCCTTGGCGCCTCCTCCAAATAAAAAGACTTGATATTGTCGTGCTTCTGAAATAGAGGCGATGACCGCTTCCATCCGTTCTAAAGGATACATTTTCCCTTGGTGAGCGGCGAAAGGAGCAATTCCGATACATTTTTTGGTGTGTTGTCCAATCATTTGATGAAGCGCTGGTGTCAACGCTTTTTTCTTCGGAAAGACATGATCTTCCAAGGAAATAGGTAATCCTAGTTGCTGAAACACTGCTGCATAGCGCTGCTGCATAGATTTTAGGGGCTGAATGGGTTTGCCATTTGCCGTTAACAGCCTTCGCTTTTCAGACCGTCCTTTGTCCAAACGAGCCGTAGTAATTCCCTGAATTCCCAAAGCCGAAGTGATCACATTAGAGCGCAAGACATTGTGAAGATCGGCTACGGCATCAATGCCCAATGACTTTGCTTCAGAGGCTAAGCTTAAAAGTCCGGTAATCCCTTTGTGTTTTCCATACACATCGGCTTCGAGAAAAACACTATTGGGAACTTCATCAAAGAGGGGTGCTACAAATTTTTTTGAAACAACGGTGAGTGTTAGCTCTGGATACGTGGCTGCCACGGTTCGCAACACGGGAATGGTCATGGCCACATCGCCCAAAGCCGATAACCGAATGCACAGGACATTTTTGGGAGTTGCCATGATGAGTTTGTTTTCAGCAATTACTTGGTATTGCGAAGTACGGGATTGAGTTCATCGTCATTGTACATCTTCATCTGTTTGTAGACTTTCATATACTTTCTACCATGGGCGATATCATCTAGCAATTGATTGATCGCAGTGCTCAAGTCTACTCGCTGCTCTAACAGCACGTCCAATTTAGCCTTGCAAGCCATTTGATGTTCTTGAGAGGCATCTGTACGTGTAGCCTCTTCATTCATGTGATAAATTTTAAGAGCCAAAATAGACAAACGGTCGATCCCCCAGGCCGGACTTTCAGTATTGATGGTAGCATTTTCTTCAACCGTCACATTGTCAAATTTCTGCAGAAAATAACTGTCAATATATTCTACGGTATCGGTGCGATCTTGATTGGAAGCATCAATTTTTCGCTTTAGAACCAAGGCATCCTCCGGATTGATATTTGGATCGCGAATAATGTCCTCATAATGCCATTGCACGGTATCGATCCAGCATTTTCGATACAACAAATGTTCAATCAACGCATCGTCTTTATCATAAGGGTTTTGAAACGGCTGATTGACATCGTCTTTTACGTGATAGGTGTTGATTACTTCTTGAAATATAGTATTGGCTTTATCGCTGAACATAGGGTCTCATTTTTCGGAATAACGAACAGAAAATATTTTGTTGCAAAGGTATTATATTTTAGCAAGAAACCCTTTGTATGCTTCCGAAGAAACCTCCTAAAAGAAAAATAGGAGGAGCGGCAACAAGAGCAATACTACGAGCAGGAGCTCCTGAAACCATCGTTCTTCAATACGTTCAATGTAGGAGGTAATGCCTATCGCCACAGGAGGTGCTAACAATAGAATTTCTACTCCTGTACGTTGCCCCGCCAGCACAATAGCCCCTAATGCGACTATTGACCAATGGTGTATGATTTGATAATTAGGAAGTTCCTTTTTTGGAACCTTGGCCATTCGTATGGTTCGATAACTCACGGCCCAGATCAATAGAAGTAAGAGCACCCCGGCAGGCAACACCCAGGATATTTGGTTATAAACCCCAAAAGAGCGATCTACAGAAGGCGTCCAGTAAGCAAACCATGGGAGGGAATCAAAGAACAGGAACTGTACTGCGGTGGCAATAACAACAACAGCCGCTAAGCCAACCAATGGCATTAACAACATTCTGTAGTGTACCTGCGGACGTTTTAACATGGCTATATATAACACCAAGAAAAAGAGAAGTGCCCAAAAATAAAAAAACGAAGCTATGGTGATCCAAATGGCGGCATCTACTATTTTTTTTCGGGTGCGATGAGGCGATTGAAGGCTCAAAATTCTACGCATGGCGAGAAGCAAAAATAATTGCGTCCAAAGCATGGAATCATATCGCATGAGTTCCGGAAACGACAGCGTGAAAATAGAAAATATAAGTACCGCAAAGGTATTGCTCTTCGTCAAGGTGTTCTTCCGCAGCATAAAGTCGAATAAGAAGACAATAAACGCTAGCACCATCCACTGCAGGAACACATATCCCAGCTGCGTTAGGGATACTTCCGGCCGAATAACCACCCACTGATACGTTCCTAACACCCCTACGATTAGGACAATAAGCACCAAATAGTTGATCGGTCTAGAATTTCCAAAAAAGCTTGTAAGCATGGGGGTTTATTTCTATTTTTGCTCCATAAATATACTGATATGGAATGGAAAGATGTTTTTTACGCGATTGAAGATCTCTTTGTTAATGTGCTTTTTGTGCCTTATGATGCGTTACGTTCGTTAGAACTAGATAGCTGGTGGGCAGCGAACATCATGTCTTGGCTTTTTATGGCTATCGGTTTTATCGCATTTCTGTATTGGATGAAGGAGTTGAAAACCTTCAATGACAATAACGAAGAAGATCGTTCGCAAACGTCCCACTCTTACTTAGGATAATTTCACACCATCATAGATCGAACCCGATGTCGGTACGATAATACATCCTGTCAAAATGTAGTTGTTCTATATTCTGGTAGGATTTTTTTAGTGCGCTTCTGAAATCAGCCGCCAAAGAGGTTACTGCCAATACACGGCCACCATTTGTGACCACATTATCTGCTTCTTTACGCGTCCCCGCATGAAACACAATGCTGTCTTGTACTTTTTCTAGTCCCTTGATCTCCTTCCCCTTTTCATAGGCCTCCGGATATCCTCCGGAAACCAACATCACGGTTGTAGCCGCGCGATTATCGATGGTCATTTCACATGTTGCAAGGGTTTGTTGGTATGCCGCTTCCAATAAGGTGACCAAATCTGTTTTGATTCGAGGTAACACCACTTCCGTTTCGGGATCTCCCATTCGCACGTTGTATTCTATCACATAGGGTTCGTCATTTACTTTGATCAACCCTATAAAAATAAAGCCTCGATAATCAATATCTTCTTCTCGTAAGCCGGCAACCGTTGGCTGTACGATTCGGTCTTCAATTTTCTGAAGAAAGGTTGGATCGGCAAACGGCACCGGGCTCACTGCACCCATGCCTCCGGTATTCAAGCCTTTGTCACCTTCACCAATGCGTTTGTAGTCTTTGGCCGTGGGGAGAATTTTGTAATTCTTTCCATCTGTAAGTACAAAAACGCTTAATTCAATCCCATCTAAAAATTCTTCAATTACTACTTTTTCACTGGCGGCTCCAAACTTGCTATGGGACAACATATTTTCGAGCTCTTTTTTGGCGGTTGCTAAATCGTCAAGAATCAATACTCCTTTCCCTGCTGCCAGCCCATCGGCCTTTAATACATAGGGCGGCTCCAACGTTTCCAAGAATTCTTTTCCTGCGGCTAACGATTCTTTGGTAAAGCTGGCATACGATGCGGTTGGAATGTTGTGCTGTGACATAAATTCCTTTGCGCGCTCTTTGCTGCCTTCCAGTAGGGCACCTCTTTTGGAAGGTCCTATCAACATTACTTCTTTAAGCGCTTCATCTTCTCTAAAAAAATCGCTTATTCCCTGTACCAAAGGATCTTCCGGTCCAACGACTACCATCTCAATATTTTGTTCCAGCACAATAGCTTTTACCGCCTTGAAATCGGTGACATCAATCGGAATATTGGTAGCAATGTCAACCGTTCCGGCATTCCCTGGAGCCACAAACAGTTTTTGGCAACGTTCGCTCTTGGAAATTGAATGTGCAAAGGCGTGTTCTCTCCCGCCGGATCCTAAGATTAGAATATTCATAAGAAATGGTTTTTCCTTTCAAAAATACAGTCTTTTCTACCCAAAAAGCAATAATTAGGCTCCAATTGTTTTCGGGGAAAAGGGATTTCTTATTTTTGAAAAAACCTAGTGGTGAAGCATCAGCGGAAAACCCAATTATTTCAGTTCTTAGACCTATTACCGCATCGGTGGGGGTTTGCGCTGTATCATAAATTACAGCAGCTGGCCGACAAGAAAACCCTTCCGCAGAAAATCAAACCCGCCGAAAGAACCTTTCAAACTGCTCGGGATCTGTGTGAGACGCATCAGGTACCACTAGAGGGGGGCACGCTTATAGAAATCGGTTCTGGATGGTTGCCCATCTTGCCTTATTTTTTTCTTACGGAAGGAAAAGTAGGCGAGGTTCATAGTTATGATTTAAACGAGCATTATCAAAAAAAAGCAGTGGCAGCCCTTAATGACTTCTTTAGCACACGCTTTCCCAACCAATTTCCGAAAGTATATTCAACCCGTTACCCACTCGCGTCGGGTCTCGTGTATCATCCAAAGACCAACTTAGTAGATGCTGTACTACCCGAAGCTTCCCTAGTGTTTTCGCGGTTTGTGTTAGAACACGTAAGACCGGAGGATATCCAAGCCATGCACCAGAAGTTTGCAAAAGAATTACCGTCCGGCAGCCATCTCCTCCATTTCATTTCTCCAAGCGACCATCGAGCGCATAGTGACCCAACGCTTTCTTTGCAGGATTTCTTACAATACAGCGAAGCGGAATGGAACCGAATTCAAACTAAATTTGATTACCACAATAGATTGCGTTTGCCACAATATCTAAGCATTTTTGAAGCTTGCGGACTCGAAATAGTATTTGTTTCACATGATAATCCGGAACCCGGTTCCAAACGCCACCAACAATTTAGCGCGTTGGATATTCATCCCGATTTTCAGCATTTTACAGAAAAAGAGCTCACCGCCGGAAGTATCGTCGTTTTATTGAAAACCTAATGCAAAACCTCTTTGAACTTACCTTACGTCTCAAAGGCTTTCCCATCCGGAAGGCACAAGCTGAATTGAAGCGTATTCAAGAGATCTCTGAGACAAACTTTTTGGAATACCTCATAAAACAACGGGAAGCAATTGTATCACATCACATAGAAAACACCCCTTTCTACAAAGACCTAATTAAAAAGCACTATACAAGCGAATGGGAAACGCTTCCCATAATGACGAAAGCCCATTTACAAAAACCGCTCGCACAACGATTGTCAAAGGGGTTCGCTCCAAAAAATGTATATGTCAACAAAACCAGTGGCTCGAGCGGACATCCCTTTGTTTTTGCAAAAGACAAGTTTTGTCACGCACTTACCTGGGCGGAAATCATGGATCGCTTTGGGTGGTACGAATTGGATTTTCACCGATCGCTTCAAGCGCGATTCTACGGGATTCCCTTAGACCGATGGGGCTATCAAAAGGAACGTCTAAAAGATCGATTGAGTGCCCGATATCGCTTTCCTATTTTTGACCTTTCGGAAGAAAAGATGCAACACTTCTTAGAGGCCTTCCGAAGCAAACCTTTCGATTACATCAATGGTTATACAAGTGCTATTGTGCTCTTCGCAAAATTTCTAGACTCGAAAGAAATCATCTTAAAAAAAGAATGTCCAAGTCTGAAATACTGCATCGTTACCAGCGAGATGTTGTATGATTCCGACAAAAAATTGATGGAACGCGTATTTGAGGTGCCGGTGATCAATGAGTACGGTGCCAGTGAGCTCGACCTCATCGCGTTTACCGATTCCAAGGATGAATTTATTGTGAATAGCGAAACCTTGTTCGTAGAAATTGTTGACGAGAACGGAATGCAGGTTCCAAAGGGAGAAACCGGACGTGTTGTGATTACGGCATTGTACAATAAGGCACACCCAATGATCCGCTACGACATTGGGGATTGGGGTGCGCTTTCGGAAACGAGCACCTTTAAAAAACCTGTGCTAAAAAAACTCATTGGAAGAACCAATGACGTGGCGCAGCTTCCCGGCGGAAAGCAAGTACCCGGACTTACCTTTTACTACGTTACCAAAAGTGTGATTGAAGACGATGGCAATGTGAAGGAGTTCATTGTTGCGCAAACCGAACCTGACTCTTTCCGAATTTCCTATGTTTCAGAACGAGCGCTAACCGAACAAGAAATAAGAACTATCAAAGAAGCATTGGAAACCTATGTGGGCAGTACTTTACAACTACATTTCGAGCGGAAAAAGATTCTAAAGCGTAGCGCACGAGGAAAATTAAAGCAATTCGTTTCAGAATTATAGTGTCTCAATAAAGCGCGGACGTACCGTAAAATATTCCCAGAAGAAGCGAAGCAAATAGTACATTGATTTCAGCGTGCCGTAGCCCAAATGTTGCTTGTAGAACAAATAATTATACTTTATAAGCTTCCATTTGTTGGCGCTCAACGAATTGGACCCCACCCGGTAATAGGCAAGATCTTCTTGTAATCCCAAAGCGGGTTTACCACTGCGCTGTATCGCCTCGAGCCACAGGGCCCAATCTTGCCGTTTTCGTAGCAAAGGCGCCGCTATTTTTCCAAGGGCAGCAGCGTTATACATCCCTGTAAGATTTCCAATATAATTGTTGCTGTGTTGTTGGCAATAGCTCAAAGAAGGTCTAGCGACTACTCGTTTACCCACAGTATCCCCAGCAGCGTCAATATGCAAATAATTGGTATAGCTTACCGAACAATCATATTGTTGCATGAACTTGAGCTGTCGCTCCAGCTTTTCAGGGTGCCACAGGTCATCGGCGTCTAAGAATGCTATAAAATCTCCTTTTACATGCTGTGTTGCCAGATTCCTGCAATAGCCGGAGCCTTTATTTTCCTCAGATTGAAGAAACCGAATTCGAGGCTCTTCGGAAGTATTAGCCAAGACTATTTCCGCAGAAGTATCTGAGGAAGCATCGTCTACGATGATCAGCTCCCAATGAGGGTAGGTCTGTGCCTGAACGCTATGGATGGTTTCCGCAATTGTATCCGCTGCATTATACAAAGGAGTAATAACGGAAATGAGCGGTGTTTGGGCCATATCAATA
>CEVM01126778.1_pt1 | contig 61853 bp, 50 predicted proteins | sample 531481 | NCBI WGS metagenome assembly CEVM01 (sample SAMEA2623649, study PRJEB7988) | marine metagenome | biome: marine biome (ENVO:00000447); feature: mesopelagic zone (ENVO:00000213) & marine oxygen minimum zone (ENVO:01000065); material: "saline water (ENVO:00002010), including plankton...
ATGGCAATTCCTGACAAGGCAACAATATTGGCATCTACATTAAAGAGTTTCATTGTTATGAAAACCATTAAAACGGCAACAGGCAACAGAGCAGAGATTAGAATGGATGCACGTAGGTTAAACACCATTACGATGATGACCAAAATGGTTATCAGGATTTCAAGTGTAAGGGCTTCATTGAGCGTGTGAAGTGTTTCCTGTATAAGTTGCGTGCGGTCATAAAAGGGAACGATAGTCACTTGTGAAGTACGACCATCTGCCAAGGTTTTTGTGGGTAGTCCAGATGATAATTCGGCTATTTGATCTTTTACATTATTGATGACTTCCAATGGGTTTGCGCCATAGCGAGCTACCACCACACCGCCTACCACTTCGGCACCTTCTTTGTCCAAAATACCACGTCGCGTTTGTGGTCCTAAATGAACATTTGCGATGTCCTTGATTCGGATAGAAGTGAAATTTTCAGAAGTGACCACCGCATTTTCGATATTTGAAACCGATTTCACGTATCCCAGACCACGAACCAAATATTCAGCTTGATTAATTTCCAAAGTCTGCGCACCGATGTCTTGATTACTTTCCTTGACAGCTTTTACAATATCGGTCAAGCCGATGTTGTATTGTCGCATTTTTTCAGGGTCAACATCCACTTGGTATTCCTGGACGTAACCACCGATTGATGCTACTTCAGAAACACCGCTTGCCGAAGACAGACCATATTTTACGTAGTAATCCTGTATGCTTCGTAATTCCTGTAGATCCCAACTGCCAGTTACGTTGCCATCTTTATCACGACCTTCCAGCGTGTACCAAAAAATTTGACCTAATCCCGTAGCATCCGGACCCAATGCAGGGTTTACACCATCGGGCAATAAGTTTGCGGGAAGGGAATTGAGTTTTTCGAGAATACGGCTACGTGACCAATAGAATTCTACATCTTCTTCAAAAATGATATAGATACTTGAAAAACCGAACATTGAAGAGCTTCGGATGGTCTTGACCCCAGGAATTCCCAACAATGAAGTTGTAAGTGGATAGGTAATCTGGTCTTCGATATCCTGCGGTGAACGCCCTTGCCACTTTGTGAAAACGATTTGCTGGTTTTCGCCGATGTCTGGAATGGCATCAACCGCTACAGGATCAGTTGGTAAAATGCTTGTTTCCCAATTGAAGGGTGCATTGACAATGCCCCAACCTACGAATAGGGCGAGTAGTATAACGGCAACAAGTTTGTTTTCTATGAGAAATTTTATGCTCTTATTTAGCATACGATATGATTATTAAACAGTTATAGAAATATGCTTTGGTTTGCTCACAGTACAAATGAGAAACAACAAAACGGGCCCAAAACGAATGTATCGCTGGGCTTTTCCAGTTGCAATTAGACTGCTACTGGTGCTGTTTAATAAATCAAATTAAGAATGTCTGGTGCAATACCTGCAAGTCCCGCCTAATGAATGGGGACGAGTGATCTGAGAAAGAAATCTCTTTAGATTCAGTTCTTTCAAAGAGACTAATATATGAGTAAGCAAAAGAGGCAACGAATATTTGTTGCTCAAACGTAAGTTGTATAAAATCCTGTTTTAAATCGTCCTGACCTTCAATAATTAATTGTTCATCTGAGCAACAAGATTTTTTAGAAATCATTGAGTTAGAACAACTCTTAGCAGGTTCAGCTTTTTCCATTCCGCAAGTCTGAACATCTTGGATGAATGAAAAATCTACTAACGTATCCCCACAATAGTGCATATCCACAGTAAATGACATTGTGGTCAGTAGAACCACAACAGCCATTACCATTGCCATTGATTTGTGGATAGTTTGTTTCATTTATTGCAAAATTACAAAAATTTAACAATTATTATTAAGATTAACATTTATTTGTTTTGCTAATGTAGGGCAAGAAAACGCTTTTACTCTTTATTAGAAGCTATAAATGCTATGGAAATAAGGCATAAAAAATGTTCTTTATATTCATTTGATACCGTATAGTATCATTATGAATTAGGGACTGGAAAACTGTAAAATGTTGTACCTATGTTGTACCCAATGCATAAAAATAGGCTTCCGATTTCTCGAAAGCCTTACTCTGCTTAGTAGCGGGAACTGGACTCGAACCAGTGACCTTCGGGTTATGAGCCCGACGAGCTACCTACTGCTCTATCCCGCGATATTGGACGGCAAATATAGAACTATTCTTAGATTCTCACAAGCAGGGACTAAACAAATTTTGTAATAAAACAGATATTATAATTTCGATAACACTAACGAGCCTGAGTATTAGATATCTTCGATGAATGAAGAAACTTCTTATAGGCCTGTTTATTTTTGTCTCTCTACTAGGAGCCGCTGCTATTTTCCTAAATATATATCTTAAAAAACAATTACAAGAGGTAATTGAAAACGACCTTCCCAAATCAATTTCCTTAACCTATGAAGATATAATGATAGACAGCTGGGGAGGTAATGCCAAAATTGAAAATGCCAGTGTCAATTTTAGATCCAATGACTCGCTACCCGGAAGTAAAGTTCAAAATGCCACAGTAAGTCTTCAGGGAATGAATCACTGGGATTATTTCAGAAATAAAAACATTCATTTTAAGAATATTGAAATCAATGCAGACACCCTGATTCATTATCCTAATACAGGCATCAAAAAATCAACGACTGACAAACAGGAAGATAGCATTGACAATCCCATTAGTGCCAAAAATCTGGAACATAGTTTTCAAATTGAAAACTTCAACCTGATTACCGATTTTATACAGATTCGCAATCCCAAAACCGATCAAACAGAGCTCAGAACTGCGCACTTCAATCTTAAACTCAAGGGTATTACTCCTACGATTTCTGAAACCCCTACACGTCCCTTCAATTATGAGCAAATACAATTGAGTTCAGACTCGCTATATTACAAACTCAACGCGTTTGATGTACTCACAATTGCTCAGGTAAAATGGGATGGGATTAGCCTCATTCTAGACAATACTCAGATTAAGACCATCATTAGTCGAACTGCGCTCAGCAAACAAATCAAAAGTGAACGGGATCATAATAATTTAAGAGTAAAACAAATAATTGTTGACTCCCTAAGATATGGGCATCATCCTTCAAAAAAAATGTATATAGATGCTTCTAAGCTTGAATTGAAGCAGCCTTCATATACTATTTATCGCGATAAACGTCTGCCTGATAATTACGAGACCAAGCCTCTGTATTCTGAAAAATTGCGTGAATTAGACTTTGATTTAATGATAGACTCCGTTCTAATAAGCAATGGTGCAATCACCTATGAAGAAAAGGTAAGTGGCACATCACAAGCAGGGAAACTCGATTTTAAACAAATTCATGCCTCCATTTATAATTTAGGGAATACCTATGCTTTAGGAGCCAAAAAAACAAAAATTGACATTCAGGCTCTGTTTATGACGAAAAGCCCATTAAGACTAAAGTGGAACTTTGATGTTCAAAATACTCAGGATCAATTTTATGTAGACGGGAGTCTTAAGGATTTACCTGCCACAGATTTAAATGCGTTTACATCTCCAAATTTGGGTGCATCTATGAAAGGGAGCTTACAGGAAGTTTATTTCAATATTGCCGGTAACGATTCTAACTCTCACATTGACCTAAAAATGAAATACGATGACTTTAAAGTGAGTATAGTAGACCAGGGAAAAAAGAAAAAGAAATGGCTGGCAAGTACCCTTGCTAATATCTTTATTTCGAAAACCAGCAATCGAGAAGATTCAGGTTTTAAAGAAGGACAAGGTGAAGTGCAGCGTAACCAGAACAAGTCGTTTTTCAATTACCTATGGATCAATTTAAAAGAGGGCATGTTGAAGGCGATGACATTACTGGATTAGTCTTCTGCGATCCAGCTCATAGCGTCTAGCCGTTGCTCTATGGTAAAGTTACGTATCTCAACTCCTACAAGTGCCTTATTAAAGTTTGCGATGGCGTGAATCCACTTCCTGTTGGTTACCATAGCTATTTTATTAAGCTTACTAAGGTGCTGCACCGGGAAGATAGAGGCTATAAAAATCGCATCCAGAGTAAAGCGTTCTATATTTTTATCTTCAAGATAAAGGTTGATAGTCTTGTGCTCTTTAAGCATTTCTAAAATAGCACTTTTCAGTTCCTGAACAGCCTAATAATCCATGGCACCCTCAATGATATACCCCACAGAATTGTTTGAGAAACTGAAATTTAAAAGCACAACTTTAAAGATTTGAAATAATTTACTTGATAAAAGTAAGGTTTCAAAAGGAAAGTATCTGAAAATTAAGAAGAAACCCATTGCAACGCCTCAGTTCGATTGTTGCACTTAAAAAAATGACATTGAGATTTTACAAACGTACATTCTGCTTTTGAGCGAAGTTTATCTGAATAAATATCTGAAACAATCGCAATCTTTTCAAAACGGTCTTTGTACTTAATCTTAAACAGCAAATCTTCCAAGGTTACCTTAAGGCTCATAGCAAGCCCCGATGCATTCTCACAATACACCCGTATTTTATCATAATGCTCCAATCGTTTTTCAACTTCAAGATGTACTTCATCCAACATCTGCTCATCTATCTTAGAGGTAGCTACAAACCCTACCACCTGATTTCCTAATTCAAAATATTTTAACCCCATAAGTTTTTAGTTTACAATAAGTTACAAAGCATATTCAACTAAATAAAGCCTTTAACGTTTTTTGGGAGTAAAATTTATTGTTCTATGTCTGAGGCATTAAATTCGGTTAGTTGTTGATCTTCGTAACGCACTGCCAATTCAATAGGATTGCAGCACACCTCACAATCCTCAACATAAACCTGATATCGTACTGAAGTATCGAGCAGCATCGAAATCTCTTCCCAGCAATACGGACATTGAAAAAAATGTTCTTCCATTTAGAATTCAATATTGAGCAGCTGCCCTATTTGTTGTAGTAATTGCAATTCGGCCAGTTTGGCCTCGTACTTCGCAAAATTCTTATTGGTTTTGGCATTAATCAGGTTGATTTGTGCCTGGCGGAATTCTATAGAGGTAATCTGCCCTAAATTGAAGCGCTCCTTGGAACGTTCAAAATTATTGGCATTGGTGATCACGTTCTGTTCCTGAATTTCGTAAATCTCCAGCGAGTTTTCATAATTGCCCAAAGCATTGGCAATATCCCTTTTTACCTCCAAAGCTATTTGCTGTTTGAGAATTTTTTGATTATCCTGCTGAATTTGGGCGTTTTTAAACTGTGTAATGGTACTCCCGCCGTCAAACAGATTCCAGCGTAGGTTAAGCCCCGCCTGAAAACCTGTAGTCTGTCTTGTACTACCCGTAAAGAACGCAGATGCCGGCGTAATAGACTCATTCCAGCCATAGGACCCTGTAAGACCTATGCTGGGTAAAAAACGGGCTTTTGATGTCTTAATATCGTAATCACTCAAAGTGATTGCAGCCTCGCTTTGTAATAATCTCACGTTGTTCTCTTGCGCAAGGTCAATTAGGTTTTCCAACTCTATTTTGGGAATAAACGTAACCAAAGTATCTACCTCAAAATCAGCCTTAAGATCTCTTGCAAGAATCACGTTGAGATCTCTTTTGGTATTGGCAAGCTGCTGGCGAATATTCAGGAGACTGATACTGTCGCTGGCAACATCTACCTGCGCGTTAAGCACTTCAAGCTTGGTGTTTTGGCCGTACTCAAAACGGTAATCGGCACGGGTTACGCGATTGCGCGAAATATCTAAAGTTTGCTTAAGTATTTGTTCATTTTCTGTAAGCCGCGCAACCTCATAATACACCGAAAATAATTGAATTAAGGTATTCTCAATGGTTTCCCGAGCTTCCAGCTTAGAGAGATTATATTCTTCCTTAAGGCGTTTAAAATTATACAGCCTCCCAAGCCCGTCAAACAAGGTATATTCTAAATTGATAGAAGCATTATAGCCTTCAGATTTTGCATTATTAAGTTCAAAAGACTGCCCGTCATCACGATCGGTCACCTGATCTTGCAGACTATAAGACATCCCGGCAAGACCAAAAACCGAAGGCAAATAGCCCGAGTTGAGAATACCCGAGTTATTTTCGGCAATAGAAACCTGATTATCTGCTACTGCAATGCCGTAATTATTTTCGAGCGTAATTGTAATGGCTTCTGTTTTTGAAAGTTGTTCCTGAGCAGAAATTGATAAGCCAGAGAAAAAAACCAGTATTTGCACAAAAACGGTCTTCACGATCACGGCGGATCTAAAAATGCTAAATGAGTCGTTTGCCATCATCTTATTTAAATTAATGCGCATCATCTTCATCCTGCTTTAATTCTTTTATAGCCCGCTCTACATCTTCGCGGTTTGGCTCTTTACCCGTGCGTACCCAAACTGACTTGATTTTAATCTTGTTTGAAATGGAAAGCAACAACGGTAACATTAGGAGGGTTAATACGGTTGCTATGGCTATACCAAATGATATAGAAATAGCCATTGGCTTTAAAAACTGAGCCTGTCTGCTTTTTTCAAGAAGTAAAGGTGCGAGACCCGCAATAGTTGTAATACTCGTTAAGAATATCGCGCGGAAACGGGATCTGCCTGCTTCAAAAATGGCATCTTCAAATTTCATCCCATCCTTCAGGAAGCCATTTAATTTACCTATGAGCACCAGACCGTCATTTACCATAATACCTATAAGCGCTATAATTCCCAAAGCAGAAAGTACATTGATGGGGAAACCGTTTAAGTAATGTCCCCAGGCTACACCAATGATACTAAACGGTATCATCAACAACAGTAAAAACGGCTGACTGTAACTGCGGAAGGTAAAAGCTATGGTAGCATAGATTAGAAACAAAATAACCCAAATTACCTTATTTGCTGAGCCTACCAGTTTTTCCTGTTCGCGATTCTGCCCTTCATAAGATACAGAAAGGGTTGGGTATTTAGATAAAATTTCCGGAAGGACATTAGTCTTAATATCTTCCAGAATATCTACAACACTTCCGTTAGGATCTGCCATGTCTGCATTAACCTGTATCTCGCGTTGCCCTTCAAGGTGACTGATAGATTCATCGCCGCGGTCTATAGTATAGGTTGCGATTTCACTAAGTGGAATGCGCTCACCTGTAGGCGTTACGATACGCATATCATCCAGATCATTGAGGCTGCTGCGGTCCTGACGATCGTAGCGTACCCATACCCGTATTTCGTCCTGCCCGCGTTGGAAACGCTGGGCCTGCGTTCCGAAAAATCCGCTTCGTACCTGACTCATCACGGAGTTAAGATTAAGCCCAAGGGCATAGGCTGTTTCCTTGAGTTCGATCTGAATTTCCTTAATACCTTCCGGGTCTGTATCTACCACATCGCGCAGGAGGGCATTATCTTCAAGAGCAGCCCTCAACTCCTCTTTAGCGGCCTCTAATTCTTCGGTATTATTTCCTAAAAGCGAAATAGAAATAGGGCTACCTCCAAAGTTACCACCTGAACCAAATGTAAGCCGTTCAACACCAAAAACATCACCTACTTCATCCCGGATCGAATTGGTAATTTCTGGTGAAGAAAAATCTCTAAACTCTCCCGGCAGCAGATTAATGCGCAATGAAGCCTTATTATTCCCCGGGCCTACACGCTTTATAATATTTTCAATAACCTGCTTATTATCGCTCTGTTTCGCTGTATAATCTTCATTGACCTTCCATGCCGCTTTTTCTACCATTGTGATGATACTGTCAGTACGCTGCGGGTTTGTTCCCTCGGGCATAAGCAATTCAATTGAAACAGTATCACTGGCTATACTTGGGAAAATAGTCACCCCAATAATTCCACCCATGATTGAGCTTATGGTAAGTACAAAAAGACCGATTATAATTGATAACGTTATAAGTTGATTCTTCAGGGTGAAACGCAATGCAGGCGTGTACAGGTTATCACGCATATAACGCATAAACTGATCTCCTTTTTCGTTGAAAAAACGAAGCTTGTATAAGAATTTTTCGAAACCACTTTTAGTGCTGATATCCAACTCTTCTTCACGCACCAGGGCTTTACTGTGGGCAATATGTGCCGGCAAAATGATAAGTGCTTCAACTAAAGAGACAACTAGGGTAAGAATAACTACCGTGGAAACCTCACCAAAAAATTCACCTATCCTACTATCCAGGAACAAAAATGTTGAAAACGCGAGAACGGTTGTTATAATGGCGGAAATAATTGGCGGAATAACTTCCATTGTACCATCTATAGCTGCACGGATAGGCGTTTTACCCATCTCGTAATGCTGGTAGATGTTTTCAGAAATTACAATTCCGTCGTCTACCAGAATTCCAATCACGATGATCATCCCAAAAAGCGACAGTACATTTATGGTAACACCAAAGCCGGCAGCAAAAATAAACATACCTAAAAAGGCTACCGGTATTCCTGCAGCAACCCAAAATGCCAGGCGGGTATTCAGAAAAAAGGAAAGAAAAAGCAGTACCAGCAAGATCCCTTCAATACCATTGACCAAAAGTAAATTTGTACGTTGCTCCAGGCGTATAGAAGAATCTGAAGTAATATCTATATGTACTGCATCGTATTTTTTGTTGAACTCCTCAATATACTCCTTGACTTTTTCTGCTGTAGGCAACAGGTCTTCATTATTGGTATTGCTGATCTCCACGTTGACAGCAAGATTGCCATTAAAATAGGAAGCATTCGGAGTTTCTGAAAAGCGATCTTGTATTACAGCGACATCGCTAAGTCTCACCAGCGAACCATCCGGATTTGCTTTTACGATAAGATTATTCAGTTCTTTGCCATAATACGACCGGTTATTCGCACGTATAAGGTAATCTTCAGTATCTGTTTTGATATTACCTCCCGTGGTAAGAATGTTTGCCCTTGAAACGGCCTGTGCTACTTCCTGAAAAGTAAGACTGTAAGCTAAAAGATCATTTTCACGAACAGCGATCTCAATTTCTTCAGCAGGATATCCTGTTATTTCAATCTGGGAAATACCATCCATAGCCCGCAAATCATACTCAATATCCCGGGCAATTTGTTTTAGCGTAGCAAGATCTAGCGTTTCACCACTTACTGCAAAGCCTATGGTTTGGCGAATAGCTTCCTGCTTTGCAACAACCAGCGGCTCCATTCCTGTCGGAAAACTGGGCACCCGGTCTACGGCATTTTTTACTTCAGCAAGAACAACGTTTATATCTTCGTCGTTATCAATCTCAATGGTCACGTTACCCCCGTTTTCTCTCGAAGTTGAAGTCACACGCTCGATCCCCACGAGACCCTTGAGGTTATCTTCAATTTTAAGAATAATACCCTCTTCAATCTCTTGTGGAGCTGCACCGGGATACGTCACATTTATGGTGATGATTTCAGAATCAATAAGGGGAAAAAAGGAAGAGCGCATGCGTAGCACACCGATGATTCCAAAAATAACAAACGCAAGTATGACCACATTAACTGCAACGTCATACTTTATAAAATAACTGATTAGTTTTTTCATAAAGCCTATTCAGTTTGCGCTTTAGTGGTTTCTTCCCCGTAAACCTTTACCCGCATCCCTGCATAAGCACCCGGAACCGGCTTCGATAGATAACGCGTACCATCTTCAAGCCCTTTTATTACCGCGTTTTCATCTGAAAAATAAACCGGGTCTATTTCTACCAGATCCAGTACACTGTCCCTTACAATATAAACTTTAGAATTATCTACTACCAACTGCCTCGGCAGGCTAATAGCCTCTGTTTCCTCTTTAGCATTAAGAAGAGCCTCTAAAAACATACCTTCCTTCAAATTATCTGAACCTTTTACCTCAATAAAAACCTTTATGGTTTGAGTGCCCTGATCAACACGACCATTAATACGCACCACTTTTCCTGTGTAGGAGACACCACCGGCGTCCTCAAGCGTTACCTCTTCACCCAGCTCGAGCAGATCACTAAACTTTTTGCCAATAGAAACTTCAAGCTCATAAACCGAAGTATCAATAAATTCACCCAATTTTTGGCCGGGACGTATCAAGGTACCGCGTGTAACGGCAGCTTCTGTAAGAATACCGTTAAATGGAGCGGTAATACGGTATTTAATAAGTCGTTCTTCCAGGTTTTTAACGTTGTAATAGGCTGAAAAGATTCCGCGTCCGGTAATGAAGTAGTTTTCCTGATCTGAGGCTGTTTCCGGAAGCTCTGGTACAGAACGGCTCATTTGAAAGCCATTCAGATAATTTTGCCATTTGTCAAAATATTCAGGATAGTCAAGTCTGAGGTCTGGCATTATCGAAGTAATCAGGTTATAAAGTTCACTTTTTGCTGCCTGTACCGAAGCATAGTGTTCTGAAGCATCGAGATTGAGAAGCGTCTCCCCTTGTCTATATTGCTGCCCCACTTTAAAATCGTGCGCGCTTGATCTAAACAAACCCTGAACTTCAGCATAGAGCTCCAGTCTGTTTTTGGCAACCAAATTACCGTTTGCCGGAATTATAATCGGAACAGTCGTATTTGCTACCTCTTCAACAAAAACGGTTTTAATCGCTTTTTCAACTTCCTTTGGAATGTCTTTGTCCTTGTTTGCAATGAAATAACCGGCAGTAACTGCGCCGCCAATTATGACAATTGCTATAATAGTACGTACTACTGTAAGCATAGGGTGTTTTTAAAATGATGTACCAACAACATGAAGAGTTAGACTTAGAAATTACTAAAAGGTTTAATCTGGAAATTAATTAAATTCCTCAAGCTCTTCAGAGAGGGATTCCCATTTTTCCATCAGACGTTCTAATTTCTTCTTTAAGCTATTATACTTTTCAAAAAAATCGGGTTTAGCACCTGTATTCTCATAATCACGAGCCAGCTGTACATCCATCTTCTCGATTTCACGCTCCATTTTATTAACCTCCGCTTCGGTATTACTCAGCTGATTGCTTAACGACTTATATTTTTTCTGATCATGATACGTGTTTTTAGCAGGCTCAGACTTAACTTTTTCCTTCTTGTCTTTCTTTTCGATATCCCGCATATCCTGTACCTCGCGCTGTTCTAGATAATAATCTATATCTCCAAGATATTCTTTAATCTGGTGATTTCTAAATTCATAAACTGTGGTCGTAAGGCCCTGAAGAAAATCCCGGTCGTGAGATACAATAAGTAATGTACCCTCAAAACGATTCAATGCATCTTTGAGAACATTTTTTGACTTAATGTCGAGGTGGTTTGTTGGCTCATCCATCACCAGTACGTTAAACGGCTGTAGCATCAGTTTGGCGAGTGCTAATCTGTTACGCTCCCCACCAGAAAGAACCCTTACATACTTCTCAACCTCGTCACCCCTAAACAAAAACGAACCCAGAATATCTCGTACTTTGCTTCGGTTTTTCTCATTGGCCGCATCAATCATCGTGTCCAATACAGTTTTGCTTCCCTCGAGATAATCAGCCTGATTTTGTGCAAAATAGCCTATTTGCACATTATGCCCCAACTTCAGTTTTCCTTCATAGCTGATTTCGTCAACGATAATTTTTGCCAAAGTAGATTTACCCTGTCCGTTTTGACCCACGAAAGCCGTTTTACTATCGCGCTCTACCAGCAGATCAATTCCATTTAAAACAGTTTTTTCACCATAGCTTTTTGATACATTTTCTGCCTCAATAACCACTTTCCCTGGAACCACTGAAACCGGAAAATTAAGCGTCATCACACTGTTATCATCCTCATCAACCTCAATCACATCCATACGGTCGAGCTTCTTGATAAGTGATTGTGCCATTGTTGCCTTTGAAGCCTTCGCACGAAATTTTTCAATAAGCTTTTCAGTCTGTTCAATTTCTTTTTGCTGATTTTTCTGCGCAGCCAGTTGCTGATCACGCATCTCTTTGCGCAATACGAGATATTTAGAATAAGGCTTGGGATAATCATAGATTTTACCCAAAGAAATCTCAATAGTACGATTGGTCACATTATCAAGAAACATCTTATCGTGCGAAACAATAACAACAGCGCCTGTATAATTGCGCAGGAAGCCTTCAAGCCAGATTATGGACTCAATATCCAGGTGGTTTGTAGGCTCATCCAAAAGCAAGACATCGTTATTTTGCAGAAGAAGTTTAGCCAACTCAATACGCATACGCCAACCCCCGGAGAAGGTGTCTGTGATTCTATTAAAGTCTTCGCGTTTAAAACCTAATCCCATCAGGATACGCTCGGTATCACCCTGATAGTTGTAACCGCCATGAATCTCATATTGCTGCTGCACCTCGTTAAGTTCTACCATCAGATCGTGATAGTAGTCACTCTCATAATCAGTACGTTCTGCTAGCTCGGTGTTTATTTGCTCTAGGCGCGCTTCAAGTTTTTTTATTTTGTCAAAAGCCTGATACGACTCCTCTAAAACAGTACGACCTTCTACAAAGTCAATATCCTGTTTAAGAAAACCAATTTCAACTTCTTTATCAGTTGCAATCTGGCCCGTGTCATATTCCTGCTCACCAGAGATTATACGTAACATGGTTGACTTTCCGGCACCATTTTTCCCCACCAGACCCACACGGTCCCCTTCTCCTAACCTGAAGGTAACTTCCTCAAAAAGAAAGGATCCCTGAAAACTAACCGAAAGATTATGAATGTTAAGCATACTGTGATTTTTAAAGCCGCAAAGTTACCATTAAATACATGATTAGCCGAGCCAAAAGCAATCGCTTTTTTGTAACTAAAATCACATATAGTAAAAGCGGAAACCTGTATTTTTGGAGTATGAAAAAAGTTTTACAGGGAAATCCGCTTTACAGCATTTTTACGGGAACCTGCCCGGTTTGTCAGCAGGCAGGGATGTATAAAAATCCCAACCCCTACAAATTGACTGAAACACTTAAAATGCACGAGCATTGCCCGCACTGCAATACTAAATTTAAGATTGAGCCCTCTTTCTTTTACGGCGCTATGTATGTGAGCTATGGGGTAGGTGTAGCCTTTGCCTTTGCAGCCTTTATTATTTCCTATTACTTTCTGGGTTCTAGCCTGCTTACCGCATTTTTAGCTATCGTTGGCGTCTTATTCGTTTTAGCACCTGTCATTATGCGTTTGAGTCGCAATATTTGGGTGAATTTTTTCTTTAATTACGATAAGGAAAAGGCTAAAACTTCTTAGGAAATCGGGTTATTGATACCGAATCATCAAGCGGAATATGGTTTTCCAGATGCTCGTAAAGCAGTTGAGCCAGATAAGGTGCCATCATAGTTCCGCGAGTTCCTAGACCATTAAGCAACACCAGTGCAGGATGTTTTGGATGCCTCCCCAATAACGGCCTTCTATCGCCAGTCGTAGGTCGCACTCCAGCTTCCTGATCAACAACTTCATATTCACACAAAAGTATTTTTGAGAGATAAGCCTGAAGTTCTTCGCGCGCAGATGCGGTAACATTACTATCCTTTTCGTTCCAATTAAAAGTTGCACCAACCTTATACAAATCATCTCCCAAAGGAATTACAAAAAAGGTAGACTTTGAAGCCTGCTTCAAACAAAGCTCAGGAGCTCTAATGATCAAATATTCACCTTTATTTCCTACTAACGGAAGCTTATTGAAATGAGGGTTATTCTTTAAGCGAAAGCCTTCAGCAAAAATAATAGCTTTAGCCTTTACACCTTTATAAATCACACCCTGATCTCCGTCAAGTTCTAACGCATCGTAGTCGAAACTTTCATCAACAAACCGGTCCTGATTTTTTAACCTTTCAGAATATGCCTGAAGCAATTGCGAGATACGAATACGCACGCTTTCTAAGACCTCTCCTTTACCATAAGGCGCTCGTAAAGTTTCTGAGTTGTTCCTGATCAGCTCATCTTTTATAAACCGGTTTAAACCGGGTTTATCTGATGCTTCAAACCAATTGTTTTGATCTTCAGCAGAAGAAAATACTTTATAAATAGGCATCACATCAACAGCATTCAGGTTCAGGATTTCTGAAAGCCTGCTGAAATAGGAAATTGCCAGGTCAAATTGCTCTTCGCCTTTCCAGGGAATGGTATACCGCTTCAGTATAACGGGATTGATGAGTCCTGCCGCAACTTTACTGGCAGAAGGGAAATCACCATCGTAGACCACAAAGGATTTTTGATGCTGCTCTAACTGATCGCAAAATACCATTCCCGCAAGACCAAGACCTACCACTATATAATCAACCGTTTTCATATGCTCACAAAATAACGAAACCTAAGATTCAGCGCATAAAAAAACGCCTTAAATAAGGCGTTTTTATATTTATTTATGAGGTCTGATTCTAGTAATTCCACATATCAATTTCAAAATTGCGAATCTGCTCTTTAATACGCTGAGATTCTAACAACTGCATCATCGCGTTATCCGCTATGTACTGCTTCACTTCACGGTCTCCCTGAATGTTGTCTACCTGATAAATCACACCATTAAAACGTCTTGAATTAAGTAAGTGATCAAAAGATAAGGGTTGTGCTGAGTTCTGCGGATTAAATACTTTGGCCTCGTGCAAAATTTCACGCGCCGTTGGATACCAAACCCAGAATAGAGGTACCATCACCGGATCTTCATCATCGATGAAGTTTACGTCTGGAGCTACCGGAGCAATCCCAATAAGGCGATATTTAAGCTCACCCTGACGCTTATCAAAATACCAATACCCGCGAATCCAGTACTGCTCAATATCTGCAGCTTGAATATCACGACGATCGATATATTGCTCATCTACCTCATAACCGGCATTGATTTGCTCAATACCTAAATCTGTAGTATCTACACGAGATAAAGCAGCAGCGATATCTTCCAACTCAATCTTTTGATTAAAATACGAGTCCGCATAAATATCAATCTTACCATCTCTGGCATTTTTTACCAAAACATCATATAAGGGCCTACGGTCAGACCCAATATTATTGGTGTCTATAGGATAATATAGTGGGAAGTTAATACGCTCATCAAGATCAACGATTTCCCAGGTATTTTTACCCCACAGTACATCACGACTATCCACATATCCATAAGGAAGGGGTTTATCGTTGTCCAACTCCTGTTGCCCTTCGGTCTTTTCAAACATCTCGCCGGGCATTTTTGCGTTGAGAATGTTAGTCTGCGCATAGCTGCTCAAACTTCCCATCATCAAACACAAAACAAGCGTTAAAAGCTTTTGGCCTCTCATAATCATTTATTTTAATTGGTAAGCTCAATCAATACAGGCGACACTTTTTTAAGTCTATAAGTACTATTGCCTGAAATCTGAGCATCGATATCAAATATTTGTACCGTTTCTCCGCGTTGTGCTCTACGCAGTACGTCTTTCGCGCGCGAATCCAGCCTGTTACCATTTACCTGAACGGTAGGCTGTCCCGGTACGTTAAATTTAAAACCGGTAACACGTAAACCTAACTCAAAATCAAAATCAGGTAAGGCAGCACCTATCTCTGAAATCTCTAACGAATTACGTTGCATTTTTAGTATACCATCTTCACCACGTACGGTTCCTATAGGGTTAGGAATATCTTTTATACGGAATGGTTTAGAGTCACTTACCTTAGTCCCGTCAGCCATTGTTCCTGACACACTGATTGTTACCTCACGTCCTTGACCCGGATTCATCACATAACTGCTTCCTGAAACTTTTGATAATCCCGGTGCACTTGCCGAAACATTATTATCTGCAACACCAGCAAAACTTATGGTCATCGGGTTTGCAACCCCACGATATACCACGTTCATTTTGTCTGCAGAGATTGTAGCCGAGTTAGGTCTATTAATTACAGCATAAGAGTCCGAAATCGGGATCGTAACAATCGAATCACCTTCTTTAAATTGAAGTTCTCCTTCAATTTTACGTTCTCCTACCGCACCTGCAGGAAAATCAAGCAAAACCTCTCCAGCTGAGGCTTTAACTTCTTTACCATTTACAATAACCTTGTCAAAGTTTAAGGTATTATCATAACGACCTAAAACAATTTTTCCTTTAAAGTTTTCACTAGAGAAAAATGCACTTTTATCTGGAACAACAATTGCCTGATAATTATTCATTGATAGCTGAGCAGCCTGCTCACCTTGAAGCATCGCAGATAAAAGCTCACTTTGAGTGGTCTTGATGTCAGCCTGCATTTGGGTAAGCTTAGTTCTCGATGCAATCATCGGGAAACCTTCAAAATTATAACTCAACCATTCTACTTCCTTGCCATCACGGTTCTCTACGGGATTGGTATCAAACTTCTGCTTTACTTCTGCAGCGATTGCCGGATACTCATCTTCGGTTAAAGCAACCATTTTGTTTCTAAATTCTTCAATCTTACCTTTAAAGACTTTACCCTCATCGCTTAAACCATCTCCCTGAAAGAATCGCTGATCTAAAAAATCGGTTTTATCCTGAGTTTCGTAGTCTTCAGGATCTTCTAAGGTCGCTACCATTTCAGATTTCAGATTAGCTATATAACCATCTAAATCTGAAGCAAGGTCGTTTACTTCTACTGCTTTTTCCTGTATAGGCCCGTATTTAGCGGGTTGTTCTGACGCTTTCTCAGCTAAACCAGCCATAAATGCCTGGTTTCTTTGATCTGACGTGACGTTTGCCTCGGCGATCTTGTCGTTAAGAAGACCAAATGCCGAAAGCACTTCTTTTGACATATTTAATGCAAGCATCGCGATAAACACGAGATACATCAAATTAATCATTTTTTGTCTTGGGGTTTGTTTTCCTCCTGCCATAGTGCTAGTTTTCTACTGAATTAATGAATATCAACTAATTCAGTTATCTTTTGCTCATTGCAGACAACATACCACCATACACTCCGTTAAGTGAAGAAAGGTTGGTTGCTAAACTTTCCATTTGCTCTTTCAACTTGCCGGCGTTATTCGCCACCTCATTGTTGATCTCAGCCTGACGTCCGGCAGTCTCAACCTGCACTTTGTACAAGCTGTTTAATGATTCCATCTGAGCTGCGGCAAGTGCCATTTCCTGGCTGTATTTTTTAGTAGAGTTCATAGCCTCCGCAGTTGGAGCCATTCCTTTAGCTGCACCTTCAAAACTACGAATGCTAGTGCTCAAGCTGCTCATAAGCTCTGAATCAATACGAGCTTCTTTTAGCATTGCATCTAACTTTTCAGACAACAAGCCTTTTGTTTCTGTCAATTCTTCTTTTTTCTTTGGCCTATCTACAGCCAATTCGCCTTTTAATTCGGGGTAAACTAGAGACCAGTCTAAATCATCGTCGACGGGTTCAAATGCAGAAAGAGCAAAAATAAGAGCCTCTGTAATCAAACCTATCGCAAGAAGGGTTCCACCGTTTAGAGGACCTAGTTCCCAGTGTAAAATTTTAAATAATGCTCCAAGGATTACAACAGATGCACCAAGGCCATAAGCCATGTTTAATAATTTCTTTTTTGTTTTAGCGCTTGCCATTTTTAAGGATTTTTAAATTAAGTGAAATTAGGTTAAGATATATTTGGGGAAATATATTAGGATTAATTAGCGGCGCGAAGCACCATTTCTCATATTCACATCCTGATCTACTCCAAGGTAATCCTGTACGGTTCTAAAACCGATATAGCTTCGGGCAGAATCAGCATATTCATAATCACGTGTACTTACCTGAATCATATAAGCAACGTCTTTCCAAGAACCTCCACGCACAACTTTCCGGCCATTAAGCGGATCGCTAACATTGGGGTTCATTGTAGAAACATATTCATAGGCGTTGGGGTCGTAGGATGAAGCCACCCATTCTGACACATTACCCGCCATATTGTATAAATCGTAATCGTTAGGCTCATAAGCATCAGCCTCTACTGTATAAAGTGCCTGGTCTGCAGCATAATCACCACGCAAGGGCTTAAAGTTTGCCATAAAACAACCACGGTCATTTTTGGTATAGGGCCCACCCCAGGGATAAGTTGCGCCTTCTAAACCACCACGAGCAGCGTATTCCCATTCTGCTTCGCTAGGCAAACGGAAACGGTTTACTAATTCCTGACCACGTTGTTTTTTATACGAGTTTTTGTTATCCGTTCGCCATTGGCAAAATGCTTTGGCCTGTTGCCAACTCACACCAACAACCGGATAATCATCATAAGCGCTATGCCAGAAATAATCATTATGCATAGGCTCATTGTAGGAATACGCAAAATCTTTAATCCAAACCGTAGTATCAGGATATATTTTAGTTTCTTCAGTTACGATAAACTCTTTACGAGAACCATTCTTTTTTCGGGCAGCTGCCTCAATATCCAAATACTTGTACTTGAACACCAACTTTTCCACATCAATGGTGCGCTGACCATTATATGCTTCTTCAAGGGGGATGTACATAGAATCCATAACCATTACATAAGACTCGTCTGGATAATCCATCGGATCTTCAATAAGGTCAATATCCCAGTTTAATTTTCTATCACTATAATCATCACTTAAACTATAGTAATTATCATACATGTATTGTTCATACGGCGTCATATCATCCGGATCATAATCCATAAAGGCATACTCACCAATACCGTCATTTCCGGGTGTTTCTCCCATAAGATCTGCCTCAATAGCTAAACGCGCACGGATGACCGAATCCCGAACCCATTGAACAAACTGCCTGTATTCTGAATTTGTAATTTCGGTTTCATCCATGTAGAACGAGCGGACTGTAACCGTCTTGGTAGGCGCATCTTTAATGGCAGCGATGTCGTCATCACTCTTACCCATTATATAGGCTCCACCGGAAACTAATGTCATTCCGTAGGGCTTTTCGGGATTCCACTTTTTGCCTTTTGCCCCAACAAGCTCACCGCGATCATTGCGACCGCAACCAATCAACGAGCTCGCAATTGCAATAATTGCAAGAAACTTCTTCATAGGTTAATTATGTTAAATCTAGATTTGAGACGGTAAACCTATCTATAAAAATGCTAAAAAGCAATTTTTTCATGAAAATTACCAAAAAATCTAAATAAATTGTTAATTATATTTCATTCTTACGTTTTGCCTTATACCAACGCTCCGGAATCTCTTGATTACAGGCGTTTACATAATCTTCTTCGGTGCAAGGTAATAACGTGTGCCTTTTTAATTTAGTATTAACGCCTTCTAAAAAAGGAATTTCAATCCACCATCGGTCTGATTTCCGGCTTTTATAAAAGCTCAACATCTCATCATCAATAGGTACATTGTAATGCAGAAAATCCTCATCACGATTAGAAAGTGACTCATTCATTCTGTAATTCACCCCTTCGATAAAATACCAAATCATCTGCCCCAGCAACGAAGCTGAAACAGTAACCTCTTTTGTTATTAAATATTCAAATATCCCAAATACACGCACCCGGTCACTCAAACCCGCATACCTGGCGATCGCGCAGGATTCACGTCCATTAAAACCGTTGCTATGCTCCGGATGCATAAAACCGAGTACATCTGCCTGTATCGCAGAAAGATCAAAACTTACGATATCTGCGTCCCTCATTACAGGCTCAATCCTACTTATATCGCTTGTTAAATTCCCCAGTCTAAAAGCATCAAAATAGAGTTTTTCCATCAGATCAATTTCTTCCTGACTGTTGAAAAAAGTTTGGTAGCCTAAATTTGAGTAGTTGAAAAGGTTATAGGGCTGATCTATAATTATTTTACCCACATAGGACTCGTGAGTAATGGGCAAACTGCTGTTACCTAAATCAAAACGACTATCTACATTAACTAGGTTTACCATCTGATCCAGATCATCAAACGCCCGATACAAGGCATAAGTCAGATCCTGGCTACCTCCAAGTATTATTGGAATCACGTCATTCTTAACGCAGGAACTAACCAATTCTTTGAGCGCGTAGTATGTATCTGACAATTGATCTCCGGCTTCAAGATCACCCAGATCACCCACTCTGGTATGCCAGTTCCCCGGGAATAATTTGTAGAATGCCTTACGTGCGGTAGAAAAATCAAGATAATCTTCAAGCTCCTCAACTGCTCCACGACGCTCTCTAACCCCAATTAGAACCACGTCAAGCTCTGCGAGCTCAGGCAAACCCGACTCCCTCGAGTGAATTTTAAGTTGGTTGAATAACCGCTGCTCATTAAATAACCCGGCCTGCGCAAGAAGCGCATCAGAAACCGGAAGCAAATTTTCAAATGCCATGAATTACTTCTTTTTTGCAGTTGTCTTTTTACTGGTCGTTTTCTTCTTGGCTGTTTTTGAAGCCGGCTTTTTCTTAGACTTAGGGCCTTGCTTCTCAAGTATTTCTTTCACTTCCTCAAGCGTAAGTTTAGCCGCATCTACAGTCTTAGGCAGCTCAATTTTAGTCTTACCCTTAATTATATTTGACCTGCCCCAGCGTGCTTTCTCAACCCGAATACCTTCATCCTTGAAGTTGTGTATTATCTTATCTTTTTCTTTTTGCTTCTTGTCTTCTATTAATTGCACAAGATCATCTTCAGAAAGATTATCAAAATCATATTTCTTATTGACATTAATAAAAATTCCATTCCATTTGATAAATGGGCCAAAGCGTCCAACACCTTTAGTTACAGGTTTATCTTCGTATTCATAAATTGGTGCATCTGCTTTCTGCTTTTCCTTGATGTATTTTACAGCCTCATCGTATTCCACTTCAAGCGGATCGCGGCCTTTTGGAAGGGAAACAAAGTTTTTCCCAAATTTCACATAAGGACCATAACGCCCGTTATTTACCTCAACTAGTTCACCTTCATACTCCCCTAATTCGCGTGGTAATTTAAAGAGATCCATAGCCTCTTCAAAAGTGATACTTTCTAATTGCTGATCTGGTAACAGACCCGCAAACTGAGGCTTCTCATCGTCTTCTACGGAACCGATCTGTACCATCGCACCATATTTACCCAAACGTACGCTTACTGGCTTACCAGTTTTAGGATCAGTTCCTAAAACACGCTCTCCCACTTCACGGTCTGCATTTTCAGCAACATCTTTAACTTGCGGATGAAAATCTTTATAAAAGTCTCTCATCATTTTGGTCCATTCCTCGTTTCCTTCCGCGATTTCGTCAAAATCCTGTTCAACCTTAGCGGTAAAATTATAATCGAGAATATTCTCAAAATGATTAACCAAAAAGTCATTCACCACCATACCTACATCGGTAGGCACGAGTTTACCTTTATCAGAACCCACCTTTTCAGTAAGTTTCTTGGCCTTAATGCTTCCTTTTTTAAGGGTAAGCAAATCGTATTCGCGCTCTGTACCTTCAACATTACCCTTTTCTATATATTTTCTATTTTGAATTGTGGTAATTGTAGGCGCGTACGTTGAAGGACGGCCAATACCCAGCTCTTCCAGTTTTTTAACCAAAGAAGCTTCAGTATAACGGTAAGGCGGTCTGGTAAAACGTTCTGTAGCAGTAATCCAAAGGTTATCGAGTTGTTCTCCTTCTTTTAAAGGCGGAAGGATTCCGCTTTCTTCCTGATCTTCATCGTCGGTTCCTTCCAGATATACTTTTAAGAATCCATCAAATTTAATCACCTCACCATTTGCAGTAAAGTTTGACGGATGATTGGAAGAGGCAATCTGAACATTGGTTCGCTCCAATTGCGCTTCGCTCATTTGAGAGGCAATGGCCCGCTTCCAAATAAGCTCATACAATCGTGCCTGATCTCTATCCATATTCACGCTATGCTTACTAAAATCAGTAGGTCTTATTGCTTCGTGAGCTTCCTGAGCACCTTTACTTTTTCCTTTATAATTACGCTCTTTATGGTATTTCTGACCGTAGGCCGCAACAATTTCATCTGCTGCACCCTGTTTAGCATCCTGCGAAAGGTTGACGCTATCAGTTCTCATATAAGTAATAAGACCCGCCTCGTAAAGACGCTGAGCCAAAGTCATTGTTTTACTCACTGAAAAATACAGTTTACGCGAGGCTTCCTGCTGAAGGGTTGAAGTCGTAAACGGAGGGGCCGGCGCTTTCTTGGCCGGTTTTGTAGTCAACGCATCAACCGTAAAACTAGCATTGGCGTTAGCGTTTAAAAAAGCTTCCGCTTCCTTCCGGTTGTCAAGATTCTTGGGCAGTTTGGCTTTTAGGGTTTTCCCTTCTGCATTGGCAAACTCGGCATCTATTCTAAAATAATCCTCAGTATTGAAAGCCTGGATCTCACGTTCTCGCTCTACAATGAGTCGCACAGAAACAGATTGCACACGCCCTGCTGAGAGGCCTCCTTTAACTTTTCGCCATAAAACCGGCGAAATCTCATATCCTACCAGGCGATCAAGTACCCGGCGTGCCTGCTGGGCATTCACCAGATTATAATCGATCTCTCTGGGATTTTCAATGGCTCTTAAAATGGCTTTTTTGGTAATTTCAGAAAAAACAATTCGCTTGGTCTTGTTCTTATCTAAGTCTAATTCTTCTGCTAAATGCCAGGCGATCGCCTCTCCCTCCCGGTCCTCATCACTCGCTAACCATACCATTTCTGCTTTGCTGGCTAGATCCTTTAATTTCTTTACAACAGCCTTTTTATCTTTATTAACGGTGTACTTCGGTTTAAAATCACCTTCCACATCAACGCCAAGTTCTTTAGTAGGCAAATCTGCGATATGCCCAAAGCTACTTTCAACCTTGAATTCCTTTCCTAAAAATTTTTCTATCGTCTTTGCTTTCGCAGGTGACTCAACAATTACCAGATTTTTTGCCATAGTGATTTTTTGAAGCTATTTGCCCATTTTAAATGAGCCACAAGCCAATCTATTTCTGACTTGAGATAGACAAAAGTAGTAGAAATTTTATTATCCGAACCCGCAACATTAGTATACGTGATTGATATACTTTCTATTCTGTCTAAAAATTGATCAACGAACTTAAACAAAAAATACAGAAAATGATCCCTTTAAAGCCTGACGTCCCAGTATTTTCACTCCTATGTCTTAAATCCCCGGAAAACCTTCAAAATAATACAGTAATGACACTTTGTCACAAGTAGGCTTAATTGTATCTTTGCCCACTATTTTAAGGAAGCAGTTTGTTTATGGAGAAGATAATTGACGAAAAAAAACAAGGAGAAGCCCTCGTACTCGAGCCTCAATCAAGCAATAGCAAGAAGTTATTTATAGAAAGTTACGGTTGCCAGATGAATTTTAGTGACAGTGAGATTGTTGCATCCATTCTGTCTAAAGAAGGCTATAACACCACGCAGTCACTTGAAGACGCCGACCTTGTTCTTGTTAACACCTGTTCGATACGCGATAAAGCCGAGCAAACCGTACGCAAGCGTCTGGAAAAATACAATGCCGTAAAAAAGATAAACCCGGAAATGAAAGTTGGGGTTTTAGGCTGTATGGCAGAACGCCTTAAAAGTAAATTTCTTGAGGAGGAAAAAATCGTAGATCTCGTTGTAGGCCCAGATGCCTATAAAGATTTACCCAACTTGCTAAGTGAAGTGGAAGAAGGACGTGACGCTATAAACGTGATTCTTTCTAAAGAAGAAACCTATGGCGATATTGCTCCGGTTCGCCTGCAAAGCAACGGGGTAACTGCATTTGTAAGCATCACCCGTGGTTGCGACAATATGTGCACCTTTTGTGTTGTTCCCTTTACCCGTGGACGCGAACGCAGTCGGGACCCTCAAAGTATTGTAGAGGAAGTTAACGATCTTGCAGCAAAAGGCTTTAAAGAAGTAACCCTGCTGGGACAAAATGTAGACAGCTTTTTATGGTACGGCGGCGGACTCAAAAAAGATTTTGACAAAGCCAGCGATATGGCTAAGGCCACAGCGGTTAATTTTTCTGGACTTTTAGCTCTGGTTGCCGAAGCACAACCCAAAATGCGCATTCGCTTTTCTACCTCTAATCCTCAAGATATGACACTGGATGTGATTAGAACAATGGCTAAATATCCTAATATTTGTAAATACATTCATTTACCGGTGCAGAGCGGCAGCGACCGTATTCTTAAAGAAATGAACCGCCTGCATACCCGTCAGGAATACTTCGATTTAATTGACAGCATTCGCGAAATCATTCCGGACTGTGCAATTTCTCAGGATATGATTACCGGTTTCCCTACCGAAACTGATGCTGATCATCAGGATACGTTAAGCCTGATGGAATATGTGAAATACGATTTCGGTTTTATGTTTGCTTACAGCGAGCGTCCTGGTACTTTGGCTGCGCGAAAACTGGAAGACGATGTTCCGATGCAGGTTAAAAAAGAACGTCTGGCCGAGATCATAGCCCTTCAGCAAAAGCATTCGTTACATAACACCAAAAAACAGCTTGGCAATACAGTAGAAGTACTTATTGAAAAAGAGTCCAAGAAAAGTGATGCCGAGTGGATGGGGCGTACAACTCAAAACACTGTAGCTGTTTTCCCAAAGGAGCATTATAAAGTAGGAGATTTTGTAAACGTCGAAATTTTAGATTGTACCAGCACTACCCTTTTAGGTAAGGCAGTGGGCTATTCAGAAAACAATTAATGACAAACTATGGAATCAGTTCACGCGATTAAACAACGTTTCGGCATCATAGGTGATGATCCCAAACTCAACCGATCTATAGAAAAAGCCATTCAGGTGGCTCCCACAGATATTTCGGTCCTGGTTACCGGAGAAAGTGGGGTGGGTAAAGAAAGTATTCCACGTATTATTCACGCCCTTTCCCATCGTAAACATAATAAATACATAGCCGTAAACTGTGGTGCTATCCCTGAGGGAACCATTGACAGTGAGCTTTTTGGTCACGAAAAAGGCGCCTTTACCGGTGCAACTTCAACTCGAAGCGGTTATTTTGAAGAAGCTGACGGCGGAACTATCTTTCTAGACGAAGTGGGTGAACTGCCACTTCCTACTCAGGTCCGATTACTAAGAGTACTTGAAAACGGTGAGTTTTTAAAAGTAGGCTCATCAAAAACTCAAAAAACCGATGTACGCATCGTTGCAGCTACAAACGTAAAAATGTTTGAGGCTATCAATCAGGAGAAATTCAGGGAAGATTTATACTACCGTCTGAGTACTGTCGAGATCAGTCTTCCGCCCCTGCGTGAACGTAAAGACGACATTCACTTGTTGTTCAGAAAATTTGCTTCTGACTTTGCCAGTAAATATAAGATGCCTACAATCAGGCTTGAGGATGATGCGGTTCAGCTTTTATTAAAATACCGCTGGTCTGGTAACATCAGACAATTGCGCAATATAGCTGAACAAATTTCGGTATTGGAGCAAAACCGAAGCATCACATTAGAGAAGCTGCGCGCCTATTTACCTGACACCGGCGCAAATTTACCTGCCGTTGTAGGAAGCAAAAAAGGAGAAAGCGATTTTAGTAGTGAACGTGAGATTTTATACAAAGTCCTTTTTGATATGAAAAGTGACCTGAACGATCTTAAAAAGCTGACGCTAGAATTGATGGAGAACGGAAACAATGCATCGGTGCGGGAAGAAAACAAGTCCCTGATTAAGAAGATTTATCAGGAAGAGGATACTGATGCTTTTGAGAGTGCCGAAGATATTACCGAGGTACTTCAGATTCCACAGGAGTCGGTAGTGAGTGCTCCTGTTTCAGATAAATACCATTTTGCCGAAGATGTAGAGGAAGAAGAAACCCTCTCACTTCAGGAAAAAGAATTAGAACTGATTGAAAAATCACTGGAGCGTCATAACGGAAAGCGTAAGGCCGCTGCAAAAGAGTTAGGCATCAGCGAGCGTACACTCTACCGTAAAATCAAACAATACGACCTGTAATAAATCCGTTTTACAATTCACCCCTTCAGTAAACGCAACTATGGCAAAACTTAAACTAACATTATTTTTTTTAAGCCTATTTACTTTAAACAGTTGCGGGTTTTATTCATTCACAGGAGTTGATATAGGAAGCGCAGAGACCTTTGCAGTACCGTTTTTTCAGAATACAGCCGCAGTGGTAGAACCTGGAATTGATCGCACATTCACCTTTGCTCTGCAGGATTTGATTCAAAATCAAACCAGTCTCAACTTAACCAGTAATATAAACGAAGCAGATTTAGTTTATACCGGTGAAATTATAGACTACTATTTCGCTCCTCAAACTGCCACTTCAGATAACGTAGCGGCACAAACGCGTTTGACCATAGTTGTCCTGTGCAGCTTTACCAACAAAGCGATTGCAGACGGAAGTGCAGATTTCGAAAAGCGTTTCTCCTTTTTTGTGGACATTCCTGGAAATGCACAACCTGTAGGCGCCGTGCTTGATGGGGCAATTGAGGAAATTTTTGAACGTATAACGCAAGATATTTTTCAGGCATCACTGGCAAACTGGTAATTATTATGCAAACCAAAACCTTTACATATCTACTTGAAAATCCCGACCGCATTACCGGCGAAGAATCTATGGAGCTACGTAATCTGGTAAAGGAATACCCCTTCTTTCAGGCAGCCCGCGCTCTTTATCTCAAAGGCCTGAAAAATGATGCCAGTTACCTGTACAACACTGAGCTTAAAAAAACCGCAGCCTACACCCAGGATCGCAGCGTACTTTTTGACTACATCACTTCTGATTTCTTCAATCAAACTCAGGTAAGTGAGCAGATTAAAAATCAGGAAGCGCACCTAAAAAACATGGCTGTTTTTGAGTTTACCGATGTTTCGGCACAATTAGAAGCCGAAGAAATGGATAAAGCAAACCGGGTTCTTGATCCTGATTTTTTTGTGCCTAAAGAACCTTCTGAAGAACCAAGCCCCGAAGAGCAACTGCAACTGGGCAAGCCACTTGAATTTAATAAAAAAGAAACCCATTCATTCAGCGAATGGTTAAAGCTTACGTCGTTTAAGAAAATCAATCGGGAAACTTCAACGGCTGACACCGAAGAACCCAAACAAAGCCAGCAGGAAGTTCCTTCAGAAAATAGAGAGCCACAAGTTCTTGTTTCGCAGCAACCCATTACCGAAGATGATCCCGATCGCGCCCGCCGACTGGAACTTATTGATCGTTTTATTGAAAGCAATCCTAAAATAAAAGTGAGTCCGCCAGATACCGGTTTTAAAAAGACTGATTTAGAAGATCGCTTTAAACCCAGTGATAGCCTGATGACCGAGACTTTAGCACGGGTTTATGTGGAGCAAAAAAATTACGCAAAAGCAAAACAAGCATATAAAATTTTAAGTTTGAAATATCCGGAAAAAAGTGGTTTCTTTGCAGACCAAATTCGGGCAATAGAGAAATTGCAGGAAAACAAATAATTAAATCGCGGTTAACAATCTTGAAAATCGCGAGTCATAAATTGAATATCAGATGTTTTTAATCTTTTTAGTTTTAATCATTATTGTAGCCTTCCTACTTATTGTAGTAATTATGGTTCAAAATCCTAAAGGTGGTGGTTTATCTTCTTCTTTTGGTGGAGGTGGCACTCAGCAAATAGGTGGTGTTAAAAAGACCGGGGACTTTTTAGACAAAAGTACCTGGGGTCTTGCGACCATTCTTTTAGTCCTAATTTTGATTTCAAATGTGACTATCTTTGGAGGTGGCGAAAGCAATGAGTCTAAAGTAATAGACTCTGATGATGTAGAAAACATCGTTCCTTTGACAGAACCTGCTCCTGCAGACGCTGCTCCGGCGACAGATACTGATAATAACTAAGTGACAGTTTAGTCATCCTATAATTTAGAAGACCGCAATAAAGCGGTCTTTTTTTTGCCTTTTTGTCAGCATCCCTCAACTGGCATACTTTGTGCCTTTTGGTGGTCACAATTAAGAAAATTAATAACTAAAAATTCATACAAAAATGGGAGTAAATATTAAACCTCTTTCAGATCGGGTTTTGGTAGAGCCAATGGCAGCTGAAACTAAGACAGCATCCGGCCTTTACATTCCGGAAACAGCAAAAGAAAAACCTCAACAGGGTAAAGTTGTCGCTGTAGGAAGCGGTAAAAAGGATCACGAGATGACTGTAAAAGTGGGTGACACCGTTCTTTACGGAAAATATTCGGGTACCGAACTAAAATTAGATGGAAACGACTACCTGATGATGCGCGAAGACGACATCCTGGCGATCATCTAATTCAACTTCTGTTTAACACACTAATTATCAATTATTTCGCATTCGCGAAAATTAAAATCAACAAAAATGGCTAAAGATATAACATTTGACATCTCAGCTAGAGATGGAATTAAGCGTGGTGTAGATGCACTGGCTAACGCAGTAAAAGTAACATTAGGCCCTAAAGGTCGTAACGTAATCATCAGCAAATCTTTTGGTGGACCACAAGTGACTAAAGATGGTGTGACCGTTGCAAAAGAAATAGAGCTTGAGGATGCACTTGAGAATATGGGTGCTCAGATGGTAAAAGAAGTAGCTTCTAAAACCAATGATCTTGCCGGTGACGGTACAACTACTGCGACCGTACTTGCTCAGGCAATCGTACAGGAAGGTCTTAAAAACGTTGCTGCCGGTGCAAACCCAATGGATTTGAAACGCGGTATTGACAAAGCGGTAGAAGCTATTACTGCAGACCTTGAAAAACAAGCTAAAGAAGTAGGAAGCTCTTCAGAAAAAATCAAGCAGGTAGCTTCAATTTCAGCAAATAATGATGATGTTATTGGTGAATTGATTGCTGAAGCATTTGGTAAAGTTGGTAAAGAAGGTGTTATCACCGTTGAAGAAGCAAAAGGTACTGAGACTTACGTTGACGTAGTTGAAGGTATGCAATTTGACCGCGGATACCTCTCTCCGTATTTTGTTACCGATAGCGAAAAAATGCAAACCGAATTGGAGAATCCATACATCTTGTTATTTGACAAGAAGATTTCTTCAATGAAAGATTTGCTTCCGGTTCTTGAGCCTGTTGCACAATCAGGAAAGCCTTTACTTATTGTAGCTGAAGATGTAGATGGTGAGGCACTTGCCACACTTGTAGTAAACAAATTGCGTGGTGCTCTTAAAATCGCTGCTGTTAAGGCTCCCGGTTTTGGAGATCGCCGTAAAGCAATGCTTGAAGATATCGCAATACTTACCGGTGGTACGGTAATTAGCGAAGAGCGTGGTTTCACCCTCGAAAACGCGACTATCGATATGTTAGGTACTGCAGAAAATGTAACTATAGATAAAGACAATACAACTATCGTAAACGGTGGTGGTGATAGTGATGCGATCAAAACTCGTGTTAACCAGATCAAAGCTCAGATTGAGACAACTACCAGTGATTATGATAAAGAAAAATTACAGGAGCGTCTGGCTAAATTAGCCGGTGGTGTTGCTGTTCTTTACGTAGGTGCAGCTTCTGAAGTAGAAATGAAAGAGAAAAAAGACCGTGTAGATGATGCACTTCACGCAACCCGTGCGGCTGTAGAAGAAGGTATTGTTGCTGGTGGTGGTGTTGCTTTAGTTCGTGCTAAACGTGTTCTCGAAGGACTAAAATCTGAAAATGCTGACGAAGCAACCGGAATTAAAATCGTTGACCGTGCAATCGAGGCTCCACTACGTACTATTGTGGCGAATGCCGGTGGTGAAGGTTCAGTTGTAATCGCTAAAGTAATTGAAGGTGAAGCAGATTACGGTTACGATGCCAAGACAGAACGTTACGTAAATATGCTTACCGAGGGAATCATCGATCCTAAGAAAGTAACCCGTGTTGCTCTTGAAAATGCAGCTTCGGTTTCTGGTATGATTCTAACTACCGAGTGCGCATTAACTGACATTCCTGAGGAGAAAGGCGGAGGCGCCGGAATGCCTGGAGGAATGGGCGGCGGTATGCCCGGAATGATGTAATGCAAAACGCACATAGAAATCATTAAGTAAAAAAATCCCTTCAGAGAAATCTGAAGGGATTTTTTATTGGTCATCCTTTTAGCTTTTCAGCATCCAGAAGCAAAAAGCACTACTCTATTTTAGAATCAACTGTACCACAGTTGAGCATCACATCGCCAAAATACGGGTTATACACTTTTTCTTCGTTAGAAATCCAGTATGCTCCTTTCCCATTAAAAGCCATCGGGCAATATTGATAATACAGGCTCCCGGATGTGATATTTGCTTCAACTAAAGATTTAACCTCAGCGGTCAACTCTTCAAAACGAGCTCTCTGGATAGCTACATCTGTAGCGGCAGCAATATCCTGTGCAGTGACCAAAAGTTCAGCCGTGTCAGAATCTAATTCCTTAATACTTTCCAGCATTTTTGAAGCCGCAGCTTTAGCAGCCTCAGCATCGGTATTTACGAGAGCAACTTTCAACAAATTATAATCATCATAAACCTGCGCCACCTGCTTGTTTTCAAACTGAGCTTCACGTTCACTGCCTAAATAAACTTCTTCCTGACTCGAATCCGCAGAAACGGTTACAGTTTCTAATTTCGCTTTCTTTTCGCCGCAGTCTAATAACAAAAGCGCAGCGGAAACTATAAATATTTTTTTCATACTATAAATTCAATTTTCGGACTAAAGATACAAACTAAGCTTTGCTCTTGAGTCTTTGATAATAAAATGCAGGTATTAAAATAAGCAGCAGCATGGGCTGAATCAAAAACCGCCGGATGTAAAACAGCAGCAGGTTGAGATCTATACTATAATTTTTTAAGACTAAGATGAATGCCGTTAGTAGCACGACAAATACCACTGCATAGATAAGCAGTAGTATTTTAAAATTTTCGCGATTGCGAAAAAGCAAAAGAATAAAGATGATAGAGATCGCAGCGTTAAGCCAAAACCGAATCATGGCATGTATTATAAGCTTCAAAAAATCCAGCTTCGGAAGGGCAGTCTCGTACAGATAAGCAGATTTAAAAAAAAGAATCAATGGGTCATAAAACAATTCGTTTTCAAAAATACGAATACAGACCAAAGCAATTATCAAAATAAAGCAAACTAAAAGAACAACAGCTTTTCTCATAACATCTGCTTTTTAAACCTGCGAATCCAAAAAAGCCAAAGTACTACTACCAGCCCATAAATAATTCCCGGAAATACCACATCGTGCAAAACATCTTTATAGTTTGGATACTCATACAACCCGATGCTTAGAATTGCGATACGTATGATATTGACAGCATAAACAAGTACTCCACCACCAAGAATAAATAAAAGCGTGGTGCGAAATCCTTGATAAAACGCCAGAATAAACGCGGAGAATAAAATCAAAACACTTACTGCATTGCAACCCTCTACAACACGAGCCACAAAAAGATCGTTAACATATAATTTCATTGAAGCTTCAGTAGGGTGCGATTCAATCTCTCCCCGATATCCGAGTACATTTATCAGGCTTTCGCTGTGCTGCGCTACCCGATGCGTTATATAATCCGGATAAAAGACTTCTGATTGCGCATATTTCAAATACATAGCATAACCACAACTCAACAGAAGATAGACCCCTAAAAAAGTAAGGATAAACGAAAGTACCGACTTATATTTGCGAATCAATTGAAGCACTAAAAACAGGTTTAAAACCACCCTAAAATACAAGAAAAATGACTTTTGAAGCTCTAAAATCACAAGTATCAACTATTCTGCAACAAGATAAGCTTTCGGTGGAGCACCGACTTGAAGAGCTTTGTACGCTTTTACGTGCTGAAGTCGATTATTACGATTGGGTAGGTTTCTATTTTAAAAATGGAGATAAAGATGAACTTAAATTGAGCTCCTATGCCGGTGAACCTACAGATCATACGATAATTCCCTTTGGAAAAGGTATTTGTGGTCAGGTTGCGGTTTCTAATCAAAACTTCGTGGTGCCTGATGTGAAAGCACAGGATAATTACATTGCGTGTAGCATCACGGTTAAAGCTGAGATCGTTATTCCACTATTCGTTAATGGCGAAAACATGGGTCAAATCGATATAGATTCAAATACCCCTGACCCGTTTACAGAAGCTGACGAGCGCTTTTTAGAATGGGTAAATCAGCAGGTTGCAGAAATCTTAAGCTAAAACCACGCAACCTTTTTAATAAAACACATCTCATAATAAACTAACCATTATGAGATTTTTTATTTTGCTGGCGTTGAGCCTGTCTATTTTAAGCTGTAACAATGATGATGTTGATGAGAATCAAGAAATGATTTGCTCAGCAGTATCCTGCTTTAGCTATTCTATCGCTTTAGATCTTGTTGATCAAAACACTAAGGAAAACTTATTATCCAATAATACACTGAATGCCGAAAACCTCAAACTTATTCGCACATCAGACCAAAGTGAAGTTACATTCTACCTGAATACAGACAATATTATATTCATAAGTTCAAACCGAGAAAATCGAGATTTTCAAAAATTTGAATATCAGCTTCAAAGCTTTGGTGAAGCTATTTTGAATATAAGCTTCGATTCAAAAGAAATAACATCATCTCGTGACTGTTGTATCGTTTTAGAAATCAAAAATGTTGAATTTGACGGTGCAACATCTGAAAATCTTGATTCTCCTTATTATTATAGAGTGCTCCTCGACTTGTAAGTTTACATCCCCGTCCTAATCGCCTCAACGGGGTCTAAACGTGAAGCCATAAAGGCAGGTACAATCCCGGCAATTAAACCAATAAGAACAGAGCTAAACAAGCCATAAAAAATATTGGTAGCCGAAAGTACAAACTCAAAGCTTCCGGTAAACTGTGAGAGTATAATAGTAATAATCCAAACCAGCCCAAGACCGATTAATCCACCAATGGCTGCCAGGATAATCGATTCAAATAAAAATTGAAGTAAAATAAATCGGTTTTTAGCTCCAAGTGCTTTTTGAATTCCGATAAGGTTGGTACGCTCCTTAACGCTTACAAACATAATATTGGCAATACCAAAGCCACCAACCAGCAGGGAGAAGAGACCTATAAATCCACCAATGGTTGACATAGTACCAGTAATGTTATCTATAAAATCAGTGAAGCCAGAAAGCTGATTGATAAAGAAGTTATTGACTTCATCTGTCTTTAAACCGCGATACTGACGTAAGCGTTGTGCAAGAATGGCATTAAATTCGGCTACATCAATACCAGATTCGGGCTTGATTACGATCTGTGGAAATGCCGCTTTATTATTGCTTCCATAAATACGGCGCACCACATTTACCGGCACAATCACCGCTCCATCTTTAGAAGGCCCGAAAATACTATTCCCTTCCTTTTCCAAAACCCCAATAACTGAGAATCGTTGTCCGTAAAGGCGCACTTGCTTCCCTATAGGATCTAAGCCTCCAAATAAGCCTTCGGCAATCTCATCCCCAAGTACAATCACATTAGAACCGCTGTTGGATTCAGCCTCATTAAAAAAGCGTCCTTCTGCCAGTTGCAAAGCCTCTATATTATAATACCCGTCAGTAACCGGTGCAATATTTACTCCCGTAACAAGTTTGTCTCCAAATTTTATAGATTCTGCTGGTACATTGAGACTAAAAGAAGCTGCTTCCACATCAGGTACATTTCGGCTTATAAACTGATACTCCTCATAGGTTACATCCGGAAATTGCTCCCGCTTCCACTTTGGAATATCTGTGGGCCCAAATGAAAAACGCATTAAAATAATCGTGCTGTTATCAAGCGAAGAAAGACTGCCTTTAATTTCCTGCTTGAGGGAATCTACTGCAGCCAGTACCCCAATAATCGAAAAGATACCAATAGTTACTCCAAGCAAAGACAACAAGGTGCGCAACTTATTGTTACGCAATGCGTTGACCGCAAATGCCAGACTCTCTTTTAAAACCCTGAGGTAAATTAGCATAACAAAGACTAAATTATAATGCCTGTATGACGCAAAAGACCATTCAGCGTTACAAATTATACCGAGAAAATACAAAAATATGCGTGATGTTTTAGTGCTTAAATTCATACTTTTGCACCCAAAATAAATTTTTCTTATGAGTACTCCTATTCAGGCCAAAGCAGCCCTGGTTTCCGTTTTTAGCAAAGAAGGTCTTGAACCGCTTATCAAAAAATTTCATGAACTTGGCATAACGCTTTATTCTACAGGAGGAACCGAAAAATTTATACGGGACTTAGATATCCCTGTCGTGCCCGTTGAAGACATCACATCCTACCCTTCTATTCTGGGCGGAAGAGTTAAAACACTACATCCTAAAATCTTCGGCGGAATCCTGAACCGTCAGGACCACGAGGGTGATGTTGCCGAGATGGAAGAATATGAAATCCCACAATTGGATATTGTAATCGTAGACTTATATCCTTTTGAGAAAACAGTAGCCTCAGGAGCTTCAGAGCAGGATATCGTAGAAAAAATTGACATTGGTGGTATTTCACTCATCCGTGCTGCGGCTAAAAATTTTAAAGACACGCTTTGCGTTTCTTCAGTTGAAGATTATGAAGAAGTCTTAGAACTTATTTCTACAAATGAGGGAACAACTACCCTGGCAGATCGCAAGCGTTTTGCAGCAAAAGCCTTTAATGTTTCATCACATTATGATACGGCTATCTTCAACTATTTTAATGAAGAAGAAACGGTTTATAAAGCCAGTTATACCCAGGGTAAAACATTGCGTTACGGTGAAAATCCGCACCAGCAGGGTACTTTTTACGGGGATTTTGACGCTATGTTTGAACAACTACACGGCAAAGAGCTTTCTTATAACAACCTACTTGATGTAGATGCTGCCGTAAACCTGATGGCTGAATTTAAAGATGAGAACCCAACCTTTGCTATCCTGAAGCACAATAACGCTTGTGGTGTGGCGCAACGCCCAACTTTGCATCAGGCATACGTTGATGCTTTGGCAGGAGACCCGGTGTCGGCATTTGGAGGAATTTTAATAGCTAATAAAGAAATCGATAAGGATACCGCAGAAGAAATTCACAAATTATTTTGCGAGGTAGTTATTGCGCCTTCTTATTCTGCCGATGCTTTAGAAATTTTAAAAGGAAAGAAAAATCGGGTGCTGCTCATTCAGAAGCCGGTTGACCTTCCTAAAGATCAGGTGCGCAGTTGTTTAAACGGTGTACTTGTTCAGGATAAAGATCATATTACAGACAGTCTTAAAGATCTTAAGACGGTAACAAACAATAAACCCACAGTTAAAGAGTTAACTGACTTAGTATTTGCTTCAAAAATTTGCAAACACACCAAGTCTAACACCATTGTTTTTGCAAAAGGCAAACAACTTTTTGCCAGTGGTACCGGGCAGACTTCACGGGTTGACGCCTTGCGTCAGGCTGTTGAAAAGGCAACATCTTTTGGTTTTGACCTTAAGGGAGCTGTAATGGCAAGTGACGCATTTTTCCCGTTTCCGGATTGTGTGGAACTTGCAGATAAAGCAGGAATTACAGCAGTGATTCAACCGGGTGGTTCCATAAAAGATCAATTGAGTATTGATTATTGCAATGAGCACGATGTTGCGATGGTAATGACTGGAACGAGACATTTTAAACATTAATAAAACCGTATTTTTTAAGTACATTTAAAGATTAACCTTTTAGCACCTAACCTCCCTAATTACCTACTAGCTTATGGGCTTTTTTGATTTTCTTACCGAAGAAATAGCGATAGATCTTGGTACCGCAAACACCCTCATCATTCACAACGACAAAGTTGTGGTTGACAGTCCGTCTATTGTTGCCCGGGACCGGGTAAGCAATAAAATTATTGCTGCCGGTAAAGATGCCGCAATGATGCAGGGAAAAACCCATGAAAATATCAAAACCATCCGTCCACTTAAAGATGGGGTGATCGCAGATTTTGACGCGAGTGAGCAGATGATGAGTATGTTTATTAAAGAGATTCCTGCTCTTAAAAAGCGCCTGTTTGCTCCTGCCCTGCGTATGGTAATTTGTATTCCTTCCGGGATTACAGAGGTTGAAATGCGCGCGGTCAAAGAAAGTGCCGAGCGTGTAAACGGCAAAGAGGTTTATTTGATTCACGAGCCTATGGCTGCAGCTATAGGTATAGGCGTTGACATTATGCAGCCTAAAGGAAATATGATTGTGGATATAGGTGGAGGAACTACCGAGATTGCAGTTATTGCTCTAGGTGGAATTGTTTGCGATAAGTCGGTCAAGATTGCAGGAGATGTATTCACCAATGACATCATCTATTATATGCGCACCCAGCACAACCTTTATGTTGGGGAACGCAGTGCAGAAAAGATTAAAATTCAAATAGGTGCAGCTACTGAAGATTTAGAAGTTCCGCCAGAAGATATGAGCGTACAGGGACGTGATTTGCTTACCGGTAAACCCAAACAGGTTTCTATTTCTTATCGTGAGATTGCCAAGGCTTTAGATAAATCAATTCTGCGTATCGAAGACGCGGTTATGGAAACCTTATCTCAAACTCCCCCTGAACTTGCAGCAGATATCTATAATACAGGTATCTACCTGGCAGGTGGTGGTAGTATGTTACGCGGTTTGGACAAGCGTTTATCTCAGAAGACCGATTTACCGGTTTATATCGCAGAAGATCCGCTTCGTGCCGTAGTAAGAGGTACCGGTATCACGCTCAAGAACCTGAATAAATTTAAGAGCGTACTCATCAAATAACAGGATTGTGATTCATGCAGCAAATTGTCAATTTTCTAATCAAGTATAGAAACTTTCTGCTATTTGCATTTTTGCTGTTTTTATCCCTTGTTTTTACGGTTCAGTCGCACTCCTATCACCGCAGTAAATTTGTCAATTCGGCAAATTTTCTAAGTGGAGGAATTTTTACAGGTATTGATAATATTTCGTCTTATTTTGACCTTAAAATCCATAACGAACAACTCGTTGCGGAAAACAGCAAGCTTAGACAACTTCTTTTAAATACCCGTGACAGTATTTCGCAGGAAATAGACACCACAAGTTTTGACTCCAGATTTCAAATAACCACTGCAAAGGTTATCAATAACAATTATTCGCACAAAGACAATTTTCTTACGTTAAAAGCAGGCCGAAATTATGGGATTAAGCAAGATCTTGGTGTAATTACCAGCAAAGGAATTGTGGGTATTGTAGATCGTGTTTCTCCGGGCTATGCAACGGTGATGAGTATTCTTAATAGCAACTCGCAGATAAATGCCAAATTAAAAAAGAGCAACCACTTCGGCATTTTGGTCTGGAAGGGCGGAGACCCCAACTTGGTAGACTTTATTGATGTGCAGTCTAAAGCTCCAGTCAAGCAGGGCGACACCATCGTCACAGGAGGAAAATCAACTATTTTTCCGGAAGGAATTGGTATTGGAACGATCGCAGAATACGCACTGGACCCCACCGAAAACTTTTACAGCATTAAAGTGCAATTGTTTAACGATATGACTAATGTGGGGCACGTATACGTTATTGAGAATCTGGACCGGGAGGAGATACAAACTTTAGAACAGGAAACCCGAGATGAGCAATAGCATTTTACGTAACATCTTACGCTTTATCGTGCTTGTTTTAGCACAGATTACCCTGTTTAATAAAATAGATTTTTTGGGCTATATCAACCCCTACCCGTATGTCCTGTTTATTTTACTTTTCCCCATTGGCGATAACCGCGCACTGCTTCTTTTTACGAGTTTTTTACTGGGTTTGAGTGTAGATATGTTTTCAAATAGTGGCGGGATGCACGCCGCTGCTTGTGTGACGATCGCATACCTGAGACCCTGGATTTTGCAATCGATTTTTGGTATTGCTTACGAGTACAATGCCGTTAAAGTTTCAACCGCTGCCTACGGCGAAAGACTGCTGTTTGCAAGCATTATGATATTTACCCATCATCTCATTCTTTTTTCTCTCGAAAGTTTTAACTTTTCAGATATAATCTATATACTTAAGAAGACGTTGTTCAGTGGAGCATTTACACTTTTGCTCTGCATGCTTTTTATCACTCTTTTTAGCTTTAAACGTAAATGAGAAGAATACTGCTATTTTCTGTTGTATTGGTTTCTGGTCTTTTGTTCACCGGAAGGCTATTCTATTTACAAATTCTAAATACATCCTATGCCGGTCTGTCTGAGAACAATGCCATCAAGCGTACGTTTGACTATCCCCAACGCGGACATATTTATGATCGAGATGGCGAACTGCTGGTAAGCAACCAGCCATCTTATGATGTAATGGTAATACCCAGAGAGGTTGAACCGTTTGATACGCTTGAACTTTGTCAAATGCTTAAGATGACCAAAGATGCTTTGGTAACGCGTCTTGAAAAAGCAAGGGTTTATTCTCCAAGGCTTCCATCAATTGTCATACCTCAGCTTACCAAGTCTGAATATGCCTATTTACAGGAAAAAATGCGCAAATACGAGGGTTTCTATATTCAAAAACGCTCGTTACGGGATTATCAGATTGATTTTGGAGCCAACTTTTTAGGTTATATAGCAGAAGTTAATCACTCAGATATCGAGGCAAATCCCTACTATCAATCGGGTGACCTTAAGGGAAGAACCGGAGTTGAAAAACAATACGAAGAAGTTTTAAGAGGCGTTAAGGGTGTAAAGTATATTCAAAAAGACCGCTTTAACCGCGACATTGGCCCTTACAAAAACGGAAGTCTGGATACGTTGCCTCAACCCGGAAAAGACATTACCCTCACAGTAGATGCGGCTTTACAACGCTATGGTGAAGAGTTGATGATTAATAAACGTGGCGGAATAATTGCTATTGAACCAGCGACCGGTGAAATTTTAGCTCTGGTATCTGCTCCTAACTACGATCCCGCGCTGCTAGTAGGACGTGAGCGTTCTAAAAATTTCACCAGACTTTGGTACGATACGATTTCCAAACCACTGTTTGACCGGGGCCTACAAGGAGAATATCCACCCGGATCTCCTTTTAAAACCTTAAATGCGCTTATTGCATTGCAGGAAGGTGTTGTGAATACTCAGGAGAGTTTTTCTTGTTATGGCGGTTATTCTTATGGAAGGGGAAGAAAACTGGGCTGCCATCACCATCCCTCACCACTCAGTATGATTCCGGGTATTGCCAACTCGTGTAATGCCTATTTTGCTAATGTGTACCGAAGAGTAATCGAAAAATACGACACCCCGCAGGAAGGAATGGACGTTTGGAATAATCATTTGGCCAGTTTTGGCTTAGGTGACTTTATGGGAACCGATTTACCAATCGGTCGCCCCGGGTTTATACCAGAAGGAAAGTTTTACAACAGAATGTATAAATATCCGGAGTACAAATGGTACAGTACCGCAACAATTTCGAACTCCATTGGTCAGGGTGAAGTCATTACCACACCTATTCAACTGGCTAACGTGACCGCAGCAATTGCAAATCGAGGCTGGTACTACACGCCGCATATTATTAAAAGTATTGAAGGAGATGAAAAGCAAATACCTGAAGAATACCGTACCAAAAACATTACTACAATTGACCCAGCCAATTTTGAGCCTGTTGTTCAGGGAATGAATGATGTATACAACTACGGTACGGCTTCGGCTGTACGCATTCCTGACATTGAAATTTGTGGTAAAACCGGAACTGCAGAAAACTATACCAAAATTAATGGCGAGCGCGAGCAGCTTACAGACCATTCTATATTTGTCGCTTTTGCACCAAAGGATAATCCACAAATCGCTATTGCTGTTTTCGTAGAAAATGGATATTGGGGATCTCGTTATGCAGGTAAAATCGCCAGTTTAATGATTGAAAAACACATCAAGGGTGAAATTACCAGAACTGACCTTGAAGATTGGGTGCTTACCCACAGTCTAGAAGAGGAGTATGCTAAACCTTTAAGTGGTGAGCCCTTCTACATCAATGACGGTAAAAAATTAAGTGGAGTACCCGAAAAGCCCAAACTTTAATGGCTATAAATACGCGCAACCGCGGAACTTTTGACTGGTTAATCATTCTATTATATCTTGCTTTAGTAGGTATTGGATGGGTAAATATTGTTTCGGCATCGATAGATCCTACCGAAACCTATGATTTTCTAGATATGGGTAATCTTTATGCGAAGCAGTTGCTTTTCATAGGATTGAGCATTGTCTTAATTGTATTTATACTTTCGCTGGAAGCCAAATTCTTTGAACGCTTTGCCAGTATTATTTATGTAGTTTCCATTCTATCACTGCTGGGGCTTTTCGTCTTCGGAAAAACAATTTCAGGTGCTACAAGTTGGTATGGTTTTGGAAGCTTTGGTCTGCAACCCAGTGAATTTGCCAAAGCTGCAACAGCCTTAGCTCTAGCAAAATACCTGAGTGATATTCAAACCGACGTAAAATCATTTGTGCACCAGCTTAGGGCCTTTGTGATTATTGCTCTGCCGGCAATTTGTATTATTCCGCAACCTGACCCCGGTAGTGCATTGGTTTATGCTGCCTTTTTCTTCCCCTTATATCGGGAAGGACTTTCTGGGATTTACCTGATTATTGGCTCTGTTGTGGTGGGGCTTTTTATCCTTACATTAGCTTTTGGCCACTATTATGTCATCGCCGGAATTTTGGCGATAGCGGTATTTCTACTCATTATGAATCGCAAAAAGCGATTCGGTAAACGACTGTATTACATATTACCGATAGTGGCTATGCTCTTTGTTTTTTCGGTTGATTATATCTTTCAAAATGTATTTGAGCAGCGTCACCGCGACCGTTTTAATGTGGTACTGGGAAAAGATGTCGATATGAAAAGTATAGGCTACAATACCTACCAGTCTGAGATTGCAATTGGTAACGGGGGCTTATTTGGTAAAGGGTTTCTGAAAGGAACACAAACTAAAGGCGACTTTGTTCCCGAGCAGCAAACCGATTATATTTTTAGTACAGTAGGTGAAGAATGGGGGTTTGTAGGCAGTACCCTGGTCATTTTTCTTTTTGTAGGCCTTATGCTGCGAATTATTATGCTTGCTGAGCGACAGAAGAGCCAGTTTAGTCGTATTTACGGCTATAGCTTGGCTGGAATACTCTTTATCCACTTTCTGGTTAATATTGGTATGGTAACCGGGGTATTGCCTACCGTGGGTATCCCGCTGCCCTTTTTCAGTTATGGCGGTTCATCGTTGTGGGGCTTTACTATTTTACTGTTTATTTTTGTAAAACTGGATAGTAACCGGGTTAACGACTGGTAAGATTTTGTGCAAAAAACTTTAGACCAAGATTAAAACTTCCAATCTTTCAAAATGACTGCAGCTTCCAGTTTATCTTCGACGGAATCTTCGATCTGCGGAAAAAAATCAATTTGTGTACGTTTTTCAACCTCATCTATAGAAACTGCAAAGGTTCTCAAATCTGTATCGCTTTCGCTATGCGGAATTAAAAAAGCAAGCGCTTTATATCCTGAACCTTCTTTTCGAATCAAAATTTTATAGAATGCTGAAGGGACATAAACTTCTTCCTCCCCGATTTTCGCCAGGGGCTTATTCAATACACCTCCTGTAATTAGGGTAATTTCGCCATAACGTCGTGCCCAGTCTCGTACCTGATTTTCCAGACGGTTCCAAACGCCGCCGTTAAAGTCATGCAACTGCGGACTGATGTTGCTGGTCAAAAAAGTTTCATCATAAGCCTGAGTACTAAATCGCCGGTCACCTGCTGGACACAGATGTCCCCTGTCATAGCCGCTGTTTTTATAATTGCGCCAGTTCGCAGCACCCGTTTTTACAGCAGGATCAACCTCAAAATAAGGACGACTCAGTTCTGAATCTACAAGTTGATCTTTAGTAAGCCTATATGCTACCCAGGTGGCCTGCTCAGCCTCTTCATTATACTCAAGCGTATAGTACTCATGATGAATGATCTGGTTTGAAGTAGAAGCCGGCAGATAAAAATCAAGATCTTCAGACTTTACGCTGGTCGCAGCTTCAACATACTTCTGTTTTTCCTGAGCATCCAGATATTTATCTACCAAAAAAATAAGCGTCACTGCAATCATCATCAGCAGCGGATAGGTATATTTTCGTTTCATCTTAGTTGATTCCTTTTACATCAAGCGCGTCACGCAACGCATTACCCATAAGCATGAACGCCATAACCAGACTCATAATGGCAAGGCCTGGAATAATAGCCAGATAAGCTTTGCCTAAAATAATATAGGAGTAGTGGTCTTTAATCATTGCTCCCCAACTGGGAATGGGTGGTTGTGCTCCAATGCCCAAAAAGCTAAGCCCACTTTCAATTAAAATCGCACTTGCAAAGTTTGCTGCACTAATTACAATAACCGGAGCCAGTATGTTAGGCAGTATATGCCGAAATAATATGCGCATATCCCTATATCCAAGCGCACGTGCCGCTGTGACATACTGAGCTTCTTTAACACTCAAAACCTGCCCCCGCACTACACGTGCAACTTCAACCCACATTGTAAGGCCTACAGCTATAAAAACCTGCCAAAAGCCTTTACCCAGTGCCAAAGTGATGGCTATGACCAATAGCAAAGTAGGTATAGACCAGGTTACGTTAATGATCCACATTACGAGAGCATCAATTTTTCCACCAAAGTACCCGCCAATTGCACCCATAAAGATTCCTATAAGTAACGAAATCAATACAGCCACAAAACCAATACTAAACGAAATACGTGTTCCTATGAGCATTCTGCTTAGAAGATCTCTTCCATACTTATCAGTTCCCAGAATAAAGGTTTTTTCTGAAACAAAATCCTGTTCAAAAGCCGAAGAATCAATTGGTCCTTTCAAGTCAAAATCATCATAGGCTATTGCCTTAGTCAGTTCACCTGCTCCCTCTTCGCTATAAGGCACATACTCTATTTCGTTTTTTGTTAAACGAAATGAATTAATCGGAATTTCGGTGTCTGCATTTTTTTCGCCCAAAAATAATTGGCTGATAAAGGATTGTTTTGCAGGATCAGGACCCGGCACAGTTAACATTTTCACTTCAAATCCGGGCTTTTTAGAATGAATAGAAAGGTGCATCTGGTTTGCGTTCTGGGTATCATCTGGCGCCAAAGCATAGGCGAAAAGCGCGACAAGACCGCAAAGTACGATGTATATAAAACTCAAAACGCCCCAGAAATTTCGTTTGAATTTCTGGAGCGCTAATTGAGTTAATGAACTGGATTTTTCTGCCATAAATCACTCACTGCCTGAGCCTGGATTAGAAAAGAATGAGAATATCCTTTTTCTGTTTAATCTCTGACATCTGCCAGCTTTCCTCTTCTAATGTTATTGATTTTAAGGTCTTCAAGCACGTTGATGGCTTCTTCCATATATACATCTTTAGCCAACTCTTCATGCCAACGCTGACGCTTCTCCTTAAGTACGGTATCTTTTTGAAATTCTTTTAATTCATAGGGTAGAGATTTATAAACCAGATCAGTTTTATAATCTCTAAGGGCATCAAAACGTTTAGCTTCAGCTTCGCTTTGCTCAACTTTAGCAGCATATTGCTCCAAATTTAATGGCCATACTGAATCGTCCTGCTTACTCTTTATCCATTTAGCATTTTCTTCAATCAACTGCAGTTGCTCATTTTGCGACATACGGGCATTACTATTATTGATGGTTTGCTCATAGTCAATATAGCCATCCCATACTTTGTAATCTGCTGGCGCTATCTTATCCCAGGGTAATGGGTTCTCTAAATCTTTCTCGCCTATATCAATATAGCTGTAGCGGTCTGGCACCACAACATCACTCTTCACACCCTCAAGCTGAGTAGAACCTCCATTGATTCGATAAAACTTTTGGGTAGTAATTTTTAATGCTCCCATATCGCCAAGGTCATTTTGACGCAACCAACGGTTGAGATCGTAAACATTTTGTACCGTTCCTTTTCCGTAAGTTTGCTTGCTACCTATAATAACAGCACGTTTGTAGTCCTGCATAGCTGCAGCCAGAATTTCACTAGCAGAAGCACTGATTTCGTTAACCAGAATCACTAAAGGCTTATCCCATAAAATATTGGGGTCTTTATCTTTTAGAATCTCACTATCTGCTCCATTAGATTTAACCTGTACTACCGGACCTTCTTTAATAAACAAGCCGGCAATATCTACAACTGTTGACAGAGAGCCTCCGCCGTTGCTTCGCAAATCGATAACCAAACCTTCAGCACCTTCGTCTTGAAGTCTTAATATTTCCTGCTTCACATCGGTAGCGGCATTACGCTGATTTGCGTTCTGCATATCAAAATAAAACTTGGGCAGATTGATCACTCCATACTTACGCCCTTCTTTCTCTACTGTGGTAGTCTTGGCGTACGTTTCTTCCAATTCAACAACATCACGAGTAATGGCAACATTGCGAATTGTTCCGTCTTTCTTCTTAACATTTAAAGTAACCACAGTTCCTTTAGGACCTTTGATCAGTTCAACTGCATCATCCAGACGCATCCCAACAACACTGGTCGCTACATCTTCATCCTGTTGTTTTACTTTTAGTATAATATCACCTTCTTCAAGTTGTTCACCTCTCCAGGCAGGACCTCCGGAAATAATTTCAGTAATGCTGATTTCGTTACTTTTTTTCTGTAAACGTGCACCAATACCCTGAAACTGACCGCTCATTTGCATATCAAAACGGTCTTTATCAACCGGAGCAAAATACGTGGTGTGCGGGTCAAATTCTTCTACTATAGAATTGATGTAAACCGAAAAGTAATCATCACGATCTAACTCGTCTGCAAACTCAAAATACTCTGCATACGAGTCTTTTGTGGTTTTACGGGCTTCTTCCTCAAGCGCTTCATTTGACATTAAGGTATAACCTGTAGAATCTTTGGCTTTCTTATCCTCTTCCTGAATACGGTCGTAATAGGTGCCAATAGCGCTAAACTTCAATTGGTTTTCCCAACGCTCTTTAAGCTCTTTGCGGTTTTTAGCATAAGCTACATTCTCATAGTCGGTATCAATAGAATCTTCTTCCGTGTAATCAAAAGGTTTATCAAGTACTTCTTCATAAATCTTCTTAGATTCTTCCATACGCTCTCTCAGACGCGTGTAAGCCATATCAAAAAAGGTGATGTCTTCTTTACGGATTTGATCATCAATTTGATCTTTATAAACTTCAAATTCCTTAATATCACTTGCAAGGAAATAACGCTTAAGCGGGTCTAAAGCCGTTATAAAGTCGTTAAACACCTGCTCAGAAAATTCATCATCAAAGTCTTTTGCATCGTAATGGCCTTTCTCCAGCACATAAGAAATAAGACTTATAAGTACTTTATCTTTACCAGGGTCTTCAGAATTTGTCGTGAAACTACACGAAGCAGCCCCAAGAAGTAAGGCTAAAACAAGTACTTTTGCATTCTTTATCATAATTCTAAGCATTTTATTCTTTTACTAGCAATCTACATTAAAAACCGTGCCACGGCCAGTATTATGCGGTAATTATTTGTTAAACTGCAGGCTCGCCAAAGGCCACGTAATTTAGTATTTTAGCAGCAGAAAGCAAAAATTTAATGACAGCTCAAAAACCGCTTATCTTAATAACTAACGACGACGGCATCACAGCACCGGGTATTCGTAAACTCATCAGCATAATGAAAGAACTGGGTGACGTTATTGTGGTAGCGCCAGACAGTCCGCAAAGCGGAATGGGTCACGCTATAACTGTAAATGACACCATTTATTGTGATCCGGTACGTGAATTTCAGGATGCTGACCACAAGGAATATAAATGCTCAGGTACGCCGGCAGATTGTGTCAAGATTGCCGTACAGGAAATCATGCACCGCAAACCCGACATCTGCGTAAGTGGCATCAATCACGGTTCTAACTCGTCTATAAACGTAATTTATAGCGGTACAATGAGCGCCGCTGTAGAAGCCGGTGTTGAGGGTATTCCGGCAATAGGATTCTCGTTGCTTGACTATTCTATAGATGCTGATTTTTCCCATTGCGATACGTTTATAAAACGCATCACCAGTCAGGTTTTAGAAAACGGACTTCCAAAAGGAGTGGTTCTCAACGTAAACATCCCAAAGCTTAGAGCCAGTGAAATACGTGGGATCAAAGTGGGAAGGCAAGCCAATGCACAATGGGTCGAGGATTTTGATAAACGTACAAACCCTATGGGACGCGATTATTACTGGCTAAGTGGTGAGTTTGTAAATCACGACGAAGGGGAAGATACTGATGAGTGGGCTTTGGCAAACGGATATGTTTCGGTGGTGCCGGTACAATTTGATCTGACTGCACACCGTTTTATCAAAGAATTAAACTCCTGGAATCTCAATCCTTAGTCTTTTCGCTTTGCGAAAATCTTTAAAAATCAAAATGTGAAGTACTACATCATAGCAGGCGAAGCGAGTGGCGATTTACACGCCTCAAACCTGATGAAGGCCCTTAAAAAAGAAGATCCCGAGGCCGAATTCCGGTTTTGGGGTGGGGATTTGATGCAGCAGCAAGGCGGTACTTTGGTAAAACACTACCGCGATCTGGCGTTTATGGGTTTTCTCGAAGTATTGCTGAACATCAGAACTATTTTTAAAAATCTGGCATTTTGTAAAAAAGACATTCTTGCCTATCAACCTGACGTAATCATTTATATTGATTACCCGGGTTTCAATTTACGCATAGCGAAATGGGCACGCGTTCAGGGATTTAAAAACTACTACTATATTTCGCCTCAAATCTGGGCCTGGAAAGAAGGCCGAATTAAAGACATAAAGCGAGATGTAGATGAACTCTTTGTGATTCTGCCTTTTGAAAAAGAATTTTACGAAAAGAAACATCAGTTTCCCGTTCATTTTGTGGGCCATCCTTTACTCGATGCGATTCAGGCCCGCGAACCCATAGCCCCTAAAACCTTCCGCAAAAAGAACGACTTGGATGAGCGACCTATAATTGCTCTATTACCGGGAAGTCGTAAGCAGGAAATACAGAAAATGCTTGAAGGTATGCTCAGCATTACCGGTGATTTTAAAGACTATCAGTTTGTAATAGCTGGCGCTCCCAGTCAGGATCTCGAATTTTACGAGCCGTTTTTAAAGAAAAACCGCGTGCACATTGTGATGAATGAGACCTATAATCTTCTGGACGTGGCCAGCGCAGCATTAGTTACTTCGGGCACAGCCACACTCGAAACGGCACTATTTAAAGTTCCTGAAGTAGTTTGTTATAAGGGCGGAAGGATTTCATACGAGATTGCAAAGCGGGTGATTAATCTCAAGTATATTTCGCTAGTAAACCTCATTATGAATAAAGAAGTGGTAAAAGAATTGATTCAAACCGATTTTAATACCAAATCGCTGAAAGTGGCGTTAACCACTATTCTTGATGAGGAAAAGCGGAAACAATTATTTCACGAATATTTCGAACTCGAGAAAAAGCTGGGAGGTTCTGGAGCCAGTAGGAATACAGCTCAATTGATATATAAAAGTTTAAAAAAATAAAAAATACCGAACTAAGCCTACGAGGTATAAACCTGAGATTATTTAAAATTATCAGACAGGCGAAGGAATATTTTTCACTTTGGCGCCGTCAATAAAGGAAGATTTGCTTCTATATGAAGAGAAACAGAATAATAAAGCATAGTATCATACCCGCCATTTGCCTGGCCTTAACCGGTTGCGGCGGAAGTAAAACAACAACCCAAACTAACGCTGCGGTCATAGGAGCTGTAGAGTATGAAGCTCCTAAACGGAAAGAAATCAAAGTTTCAGAAGATGCCGGAGATGAACTCATTTATCTTTCTGAAATTAAAGATGAAGATGAAAACCAACTGCGCTACAATATCATAAGTAATGCCCGCCGGTTTGAAGGTACGCCCTATAAATATGGCGGCACTACCTCTAAAGGGATGGACTGTAGCGGCTTAATTTACACGGCTTTTTTAGAAGAAAACATCAGTATCCCCAGAGTAAGCCGTGCTATTGCTGAAGAGGGTAAACGCATCAAAACCGATGAAGTAATACCTGGTGATTTGTTATTCTTTATAACCGGAAGACGCAGTAAAAACATCAATCATGTAGGTCTGGTTGTCGATGTCTTACCCGGTCAGATTCTATTTATCCACTCTTCTACCTCTCAGGGAGTCATTGTTTCTTCTTTGAATGAAGGTTATTGGAACAATGCTTTTATAGAAGCTCGCCGCATTATGTAATTTTCAATATAAGTAGTAATTTAAGGGGACTGTTCTTAGTACGCCCTACCGTTTAAGCAACAGGTGATTTTGTATTCTAAAAATTACTTGTGAAAGGCTTAAATACTTCATTACTATTAATTCTTATAGGGCTTGTAGTTGGCATAGCACTCGGAAGCCTCTATAAATTTTCGCTCAACTCTATTCTCCTCGCACAGGCTGCAACTTTTATCTTCTTTGGTCTTATTCATTTTAGACATCGGCAAAAGAAGTCGTGTTTATCTGGAATGGCTGCCCTTCTTTTATTCGCTTCCACAGGTTTTTTGATTTATACGATAAGCAACCCACTTCTTGCAAAACAGCACTACCTGAACGTGAACCATGCAAACAGTAAAAATAATTTTGTTTTTGAGTTAGAAGAGCAACTTCCTCCGGGTAATGCACAAGCCCGTTTTACAGCACAGATGCTTCGGGTAAATGATAAAATTGCAACGGGTAAAGTCCTGCTAAGCATACCCAAAGATTCATCGATAAATTCTAACGACTTCTCGATCGGCACCATTATTTATGTCAAAACCTCATTACAAACTGAATTTCCATTACAAGCACCTTACCAGTTTGACTATGGTAAATACCTCCGGAACAAAGGCATTTTCGGTCAAATCAGGCTGGAGCCCGGTTTATTTATAAACCTTCCCCAGAAAGAGATCGCCTCGAAATTGAGCACATATCAAATTCGCTCGTACCTCAAATCTAAATTAAATCACTACGACCTCAGCCCTGATTCCAGAGCTATAACCTATGCGCTACTTTTAGGTGAACGCCAGGATTTGTCTCCACAGCTCAGACAAAACTATGTTGACGCCGGTGTCATTCACATTCTGGCTGTGTCCGGACTTCACGTGGGTATTTTGATGCTGTTGGTGCAGTTCTTACTCAAACCCTTAGGTAATGCCAGGAAAACAAGACTACTTCGCCTGATAATCGTGATTGTTGCAATTTGGTTATTTGCAATTCTAACTGGTCTGTCTCCATCTGTATTAAGAGCAGCTACGATGTTTACCTTTCTACAAATAGGTTTGGTTTACGGTCAGCGACGCTCAGGATATAACGCGCTGATCGCATCGGCATTGATATTACTTCTTATAAATCCCAGACTCTTGTTTGAAGTGGGCTTTCAACTGAGCTACGCGGCCGTGTCTTTTATAATGTGGCTTTATCCAAAAATTGAAGTTCTTTGGGTTCCTAAAAACAAAATCCTGCGTTACTACTGGCAACTCGTTTGTGTAAGTCTTGCTGCACAACTGGGCGTTTTACCTTTAAGCCTGTATTATTTTCATCAGTTTCCAGGATTATTTCTTGTCGCTAATCTGGTCGTGCTTCCATTTTTGGGATTTATTCTCATGTATGGAATCTTAATCCTTAGCCTTTCTGCACTAAATCTTCTACCTGATTTTTTGATGAAAATTTACGACTTCACCCTTCAACTGCTTAATTCGTTTATTGAGCTCATTTCACAGGCAGACCCGTTTATTTTCAGAAATATCTATTTTCCGTTGATCTTGATTCCTGTACTCTATTTGCTGACATTCTCTTTAGGCAGGCTTATTCAGAAAATAAATTATAAAAACCTTAGTCGATTTCTGATCGTCTGCGCCCTCCTACCCCTGACTCTTTTGGCCTTGAAACTGAAGCAAAACGAACAATTCTATATCCTCAACACTTACCGTTCAACAAGTCTTGCCCAAGTGAAAGGTTCAAACAATTTGTTGCTGTACCTGAATGATGAAAAAACGGATATATCCAAAATCAGTAATGGCTTTATGGAAAACTTACAGATTAAAGAAATCAGGACCAAAAGCTTAGAGTCCATTTATAACACTCCTGATAGACCGCTGCTAGTAGTTGATAGTCTCGCTATTTATCAGCTGAAAGAATTGCAACCCGGATACATTCTGCTCACCCAATCGCCAAAAATCAATCTCGACCGCTTAATGCAACTTTTCCCTAACGCAACTATTATAGCAGACGCAAGCAATTACAGAAGTTATGTCAAACGCTGGGAAGAGACCTGCAAAAAACGAGAAATCCCTTTTCATAATACATACGAAAAGGGATTTTATAAGATTGACTAAAATATTTTCAGCCTTTAAAGGTGCTCACAAAATTTTCCTGATAGTTCTGCCAGGCCTCTGCGGAAGTAATTTTCTTATACGCATCAGAATGCACCATTTTTAAGAAAATTTCTAATTGCTGCGGAGTTTTATAACCCGGCACAGGCTGAATGAGTTTTCCGGTTTCGTCAAAAAAGACAACACTGGGATAGGCATTTATTTTCATAGCATGGGCAAACAGATGCTGACTGTTTCGACCTTTACGATTGGGGTTGTAGTTAGGATTGGTATATACAAAATCCTGATAGTCTATTTCCTCTGTACCTTCCGCATTAAACTTTACAGCATAGTAATTTTTATTGATGTAGTTCGCTACATCTTTATTGTGAAAGGTATTCTGATCAAGTAGTTTACAGGGACCACACCAGTCTGTATAGACATCCATAAAAATCTTTCGGGGTTCTTTTTTCTGAGCTTCAAGAGCCTCGTTGAAACTCATCCATTTAATTTCGCCCTGCTTTTGGGAAAAGCCGGCAGCTGAGCCTAATACGATTAATAGAAGAAGTATAACTGTTTTTCTCATAATTCTGTTTTTCCAACACATTTCAAAAAGCAGACCACTTTAATGAATACCGTGCATCAATTTCTTTAGTAACGGATGTAGCAGGATGATTAGTACCCCTGCACCTCCCGGAATTAAGAAAAATAATAAAAAGAAGGTAGAAAGTGAATATTCTGCAGTAATGGTATCGATCATACCTCCGGTTGTACCCGCAAGTTTATTACCTATTGCAATGGCCAGATACCATACCCCGTACATCATCGCGATCATTCTGCCCGGCACTAATTTACTAACGTACGAAAGTCCTACCGGTGACAGGCAAAGTTCTCCCATTGTGTGAAAGAAATAGGCCAAAATCAACCAAATAATACTTACAGCAGCCACTTTTGCACCTTGCGGAATATCCCTAGATCCATAGGCCAAAGCCGCAAAGCCAACTCCTAAAAGAATAAGCCCTACTCCGTATTTCACGGCAACGCTAGGGTTGTATTTACTTTCCCAAAGTTTAGAGAAAAGTGGCGCAAAAATGATAATAAACAGTGAGTTTAATACGCTAAACCAGGATGCAGGAACTTCAGGTGCATCTGCTGTATATTGCTCGTAAAGCATTGTGATTACCAGTCCCCAGATGATGACAAAACTGGCTCCAAGAATGATATTAGCCCATTTATACTTGTCAAAAGTTTGCTTAAACAACATCCATAACACCCAGGTAATTACCCCAAGCGGAATAACAGTGATTAGGGTATTTGCAATTCTGAAAATGGCACCGGCACTTCCTTCTAATACCCGATCTGTGTAGTCATTTGCAAAAATAGTCATGGAGCCGCCGGCCTGTTCAAAAGCCGCCCAGAAGAAAATGGTAAAAAAGGCAAATATAGAAACCGCAATCATTCGATCACGCACTATGGGCGCATAACGTACTATACGAGAAACCAATAAGATGAGAAATACAGCCAGAGCAAAAAGTATCATAAAATTACTTCCTGAGAGAGTTCCCACTTCAAAGTCAAAGACATTGACATCTCCAATTTTTGACATAGGATCATTAATAATCCACACCAGTCCTATAACCGCGCTAATCACTATAAAAGCTTTATCCAGTACCGAAAAAGGATTCAATTTAACCGAAGGATCTGCATTTGCAGTAGCATCAGCTTCCCCTTTTACGGGCTTTTTACCAACTTCTCCAAAAATATCCTGCGAGAAATAAAACTGAAGCATCCCGGCAAACATAAAAATCCCTGCCAGTCCGAAGCCCCAATGCCAACCCCATTGTTCGCCCAGGTAGCCACACAGCAAAATACCCAAAAATGCTCCGGCATTCACACCCATATAATAAATGGTATAAGCGCCGTCTTTTTTATGCTGATGGTTTTCATACATCTGCGAAATGATGGAGGTCATAGTAGGTTTAAAGAATCCATTACCCGCAATAAGTAGAAAAAGCCCCAAATACAATGCAAAAGGTGCGTTAAGCGCCATTGAAGCGTGACCTAAAGTCATCAACAAAGCCCCCAGAATTACAGCCATTCTATAACCAATCATCTTATCAGCGATGTAACCTCCCAAAATGGGTGTTAGATATACCATTGAGGTGTAGGTGCCATAAAGTGCGAGCGCGTGCTCTCTTGGCCAGGCCCAACCTTCATCAAAAAGTGATGCTGTTAAAAATAAAACGAGTAAGGCGCGCATACCGTAATAGGAAAAGCGCTCCCACATTTCGGTAAAAAACAATACAAATAATCCGGCGGGATGACCCAACACCGGATTTTTAAAAAACTGTTCTGTAGAGGAAGAAGTCATATTTTTATCTTCTTTGATTTTATTCAGTTATAGAGGTATATGGGTTTAGTGCACTTTACCCATTAGCTTAGATAAGATTGGTGATAAAATAAGTACAATTACCGCTGCACCCAAAGCATAATAGGCGATCAACTCAAACCCGTCTGTATAAACACCTATCGTTTCCAATCCGCCAACGTTTTTATCAGTACTTTCTATAGCTAATTTTTTCCCTATAAAACCTACAATCTGAAAGGCAAAGGCTGAAGACAAGAACCATACACCCATCATAAACGCCACAATGCGTTTAGGTGATAAATCGGTTATCTTAGAAAGACCAACTGGAGACATAAAAAGCTCACCTACGGAAATCAAAAAATACATGATCATCAAATAGGAGAAAGGTACCATTCCTTCACCATCAGCACTACCTCCACTCAAAGCCAGAATGTAAAAGCTTATCCCCGCAAAAGCCAAACCCATTGCAAACTTATAAGGAGTTCTTGGGTTTATTTTCTTTTTGCTAAGGTATGTCCACATCAAGGAAATAGGTATGGAAAGTATAATGATGTACATCGAATTTAGCGCATTTGTCTGCGCTGCATCTATTAAAATGAGATTTACATTACGTGCTGCAAAGAGCGTAATTACGCTACCTGAGAGCTCATGGAATCCCCAAAATACAGTCATAAACAGCGTGATAAACACGGCTACGAAAAGCTTTTTACGCTCATCTAAAGTAGCCTGATACATAATATATCCCAGATAGACTAAAACGGCAACTCCTATGAGTTTAAAAATTATATTCACAATATTCTGATCGCCAAAGAATGTCCCATCAGCACCCAGAGGCTTATAGGAAGAAAGCAACCACGCGATAACCGGTACTGCGAGAACTGAAAGCACATACACAATTAACTTTGGACTAACTTTTTTAGATTTTGATTCTTCTCTAACCGGAGCGTGACCTCGTTCTCCAAAAACATTAGTTCTGATCCCGTGCCAGAAGACCAGCAATCCGGTTAACATACCTATTCCTGCAAGTCCGAAGCCATAATGCCAACCGTAAGTTGCACCTAGCCAACCACACAATAAGGGAGCTACAAAACCCCCAATATTTATACCCATGTAAAAAATGGTGAAACCCGAATCCTTTTTAGGGTCACCATCCTCATACAAGGTTCCTACAAACGTGGAAATATTTGGTTTAAAGAATCCATTTCCTACTACGATAAACGCAAGAGCAAGAAAAAAAGCGAGATTGTTTTCTATAGCAAGAACAAAATGACCAACAGCCATAAGAATTCCACCTAAAAAGATAGAACTGCGCATTCCCAATATGGAATCTGACAATCTACCTCCAATTACTGTAGAAGCATAAACTAAAGAACCGTAAGAAGAGTATACTGCTGCAGCTGCAAAATCCCGGGCTAATAAAGCCTCAAAGATCACATTAACCATATAGAGCGTAAGTAACGCCCGCATACCGTAAAAGCTGAAACGCTCCCACAACTCCGCAAAAAAGAGATAAAAAAGTCCTTTAGGATGGCCAAATACTGTTGGCTGATCGTCGTATGTACTGGTTGCTTCTGTCATAGAAATAGATTATAAATTCTCTTTAATAAAATTGGTCATTTTAGTATACAGGTGTAAACGGGTGTTACCACCATAAATTCCGTGATTTTTATCCGGGTAAATAGCCCAGTCAAACTGTTTATTAGCCTGCACCAGCGCTTCGATAAGGCGCATTGTATTTTGTACATGTACATTATCATCTGCACTACCGTGTACCAATAAGTATTTTCCTTTGAGTTTATCTACGTGAGAAATAGGTGAGTTTTCGTCATAACCACTGGCGTTCTCCTGTGGTGTGGTCATATAGCGCTCGGTATAAATAGAATCGTAAAACCTCCAGCTGGTAACAGGAGCTACTGCAATGGCCATTTTGAAAGTATCGGCACCTTGAAATATAGCATTAGATGCCATAAAGCCTCCATAACTCCATCCCCAGATGCCGATACGATCTGCATCAATGTAAGGACGTTCTCCCAATTTCTGAGCGGCAGCAATCTGATCCTCTACCTCGTATTTACCCAATTCATTTTGAGTCATTTTCTTGAAATCACGCCCTTTTAAACCGGTTCCACGAGGATCTACACAGACAATAATATAACCGTCCTGAGCAAGCATCTGAAACCAATAATCGTTACCGCCACCCCAGCTGTTAGCGACACTTTGAGAACCGGGCCCCGAATACTGCGTCATAAATACCGGGTATTTTTTTGAAGAATCAAAATCTTTAGGTTTCAGCATCCAGGCGTTGAGTTCTTCACCATTTATGGGAAGGGTGAAAAATTCCTTTTCTGAAATTATGTAATCAGAAAACTGATCTTTTAAGGCCTGATTGTCTTTAATCTTGCGAATGAGTTTTCCGTCTTTAGCACTATGCAAGGTAAACACATAAGGCGTTGAAGCATCTGAAAAACTGTTGATGTAATACGTAAAGTCGGTACTGAAATTGGCCGAGTTGGTACCTGCATCTGCACTGAGTGCTTTTTTACCTGAACCATTTAGCTTGACAGCATAAACTCCCCTGTTGATTGAACCGTTTTCAGAACTTTGGTAAAACACCCGCTTGGTTTTAGGGTCATAACCATAGTAACTGGTTACTTCCCAGGGACCTTTAGTAACCTGATTGATTAATTTCCCATCCTTGTTATAGTGGTATATGTGATTCCACCCATCTTTTTCGCTGGTCCAGAGAAATTCATTATCATCCAAGAAAGTAAGATTATCGGTAATATCTACGTAGGCATCGTCAGTATCAGACAGAATAAGTTTCGCTTTCGCGGAAGCGCCATCTACAAAAAGCAGGTTGACATCGTTTTGCTTTCGATTTGTGGTTTGTACAGCCAGTACATCGGCATCCGGAGTCCACTCCAGACGTGGGATGTAATAATTCTGAAATCCGGAAAGATCAACTTCCTTAGTTTTTTGATCTTCCAGATTATAAATATGTAAGCTTACCGTAGCATTGGTTTCGCCGGCTTTAGGATACTTAAACACATCTTGAGAAGGATATAATTCCTTACCAAAAACATCCATAGAAAATTCAGGCACCTCGGTCTCATCAAAGCGGATGTAAGCCAATTTAGTTCCGTCTGCATTCCAGTCAAAAGCGCGCACAAAGGCAAATTCTTCTTCATACACCCAGTCTGTAATACCATTTATGATTTTATTTTTGGCACCATCTGTAGTAACCTGAGTGGTCTCACCGGTCATCAGGTTCTTAACAAATAGGTTATTATCCTGCCCATAGGCCACTTTGGAGGCGTCAGGCGAAAAGGTGGGCTCCTGAATGGCTTCGTCAGCAACTTTAGTGAGCTTTTTGGTCTTTAAATCATAGACATAATAGACGCCAAGACTTGAACGGCGGTAAATAGAGCGCAGGTTGGTACTCAAAAGCACCTTACTCTCATCATCGCTCAACGTGTACCCGATAAAATAATCAAGCCCTTCAATTTCGCTGGAATTGATTAGCGTAGAAACTTTATCGCCGGTTTTGTAACTGTAAACATCAAGCGTTTTTGTTCCTGTATTTCGGTCAGTATTGAGAACAGCATATTCTTTCCCGTTATTCATAGAATGCAATCGATCAAGATATTGCATTCTAAATGTACCGTCATAGATTTCTTCTAAGGTGATTTGTTTTTGTTGAGCATAAACGGCTCCCACAAGGAGAAAAAAAATCAGGGCACCTGCTTTTCGTATTGACATATTAAAGATTTAAGAGTGTAAACGCACCTTAGCGCGTGGTTTCAAACCTGGTCAGGCCTAAAAATAGTCCGCTAATTTTACTAAAAATTAACTAAAGAACACGCAATTCTCTTGTTAAATACCTATTCATAATGATGAAATGAAGGTTTTTATTGCGGTTATTTCAGCACAAAAAAATTTACTACTAAGATCATACCGCTTTTCAACCCGATTACTGTGAGGCATTTTTTCAGAATGGAATAGGCTTAATTGCACAATAAAAGCGTATTTTAAATTAAATTGCCACTCCCATAAACTTGTGTTACAACACAGGTTTTGCAGGTCAACAATATCAGTCCTATTATGTCAAATACCATTCAAGGCTTTTCAAAGCTGAGTAAAGAAGAAAAAATAAAGTGGCTCAAGCAAAGCTTTCTAACCAATAACCCAAAAGCGGAAGCGATTCTTAAACAATACTGGAATACAGATGTAAACCTTCAGCAACTACACGATGAGTTCATAGAAAATACCATAACAAACTATTACCTCCCTCAGGGCATCGCTCCTAATTTTGTCATCAACAACAAGACTTTTGCTATCCCGATGGCCATTGAAGAATCTTCAGTAGTGGCTGCTGCTAGCAAAGCTGCAAAGTTCTGGATGTCGCGAGGTGGTTTTAAAGCTGAAATTCTGGGAACTGAAAAAATAGGTCAGGTTCATTTTATGTATACCGGCAAAGAGTCTGAACTTCTGGCGCTTTTTGAAGCCAGCAAGGCAGAACTTTTAGCAGACTTAAAACCACTTACCCAATCTATGGAAAAGCGGGGCGGCGGTATTACCGGCCTTCAGCTGATTAACAAAACCGAAGCTTTAGATCACTATTACCAGCTTCACGCGACCTTTGAAACGCTTGATGCGATGGGCGCTAATTTTATAAACACCTGCCTCGAGCAGTTGAGCGAAACCTGGCAACGCGTTTTTGCATCCTGGACCTCAAAACCCGAAAATGCCCGGCTGCAAGTCGTGATGAGCATCCTGTCAAACTACGTTCCCGGTTGTGTGGTACGAGCCGAAGTAAGCTGCCCGGTAAGTGAACTTTCAGAAGCAGATGGAATTGACCCGCAGGAATTTGCCGAAAAATTTGTTCAGGCAGTACGTATCGCGGAAGTGGAACCCTATCGTGCCGTTACACATAATAAAGGCATTATGAATGGAATTGACGCGGTAGTTTTGGCCACGGGCAACGATTTTAGGGCTATAGAAGCCGGAGCACACGCTTATGCCGCTAAAGAAGGAACCTATAGCAGCCTTACACATGCCGAAGTTAAAGATGGGCAATTCCGTTTTTGGATTGAAATACCGCTGGCTCTTGGCACAGTGGGTGGCCTCACTAAATTACATCCACTCGTGAAACTCAATTTAGAATTACTAGGCAACCCAAGCGCAGCCCAACTTATGGAGATCATAGCCGTAGCCGGTCTTGCTCAAAACTTTGGCGCTATTAAATCCCTAACAACCACCGGAATTCAAAAAGGGCATATGAAAATGCACCTGATGAATATGCTTAATCAACTTGAAGCCTCAAAGGCCGAAAAAGAACAAGCCGTTACTTATTTTAAAACATACAAGGTAAGCCACAATGCAGTGCATCAATTTATTGAAGCTCTGCGCAAAAAAACAGAAAAATGAAAAAATTGCTCATTCTCCTTTTAGTTTTAACTCCGATTTTAAGCTTCTCTCAGGAACTTTCAATTGATTTGCAAGAACAAATAAAGCAGGCTCAAAAGGAATTTCAAATTCCTGCAATTGGAGTAAGCCTGATTACCACAGACTCCATTTTCAGTTATGTAAACGGAAGGATTATACTTGGAAAAAAAGAGAAAATAAGCCCCGATGCAAAATTTCATTTAGGTTCAAACACCAAAGCGATTACAGCCTTTATGGCCATGCATCTTATTGAAGAAGGAAAACTAGAGCTCGAAACACCTTTCTTTCAGCTTTTTCCAGAACTTCAAGCCAATGCAGGAGCAGAATACCATCAAATAACGCTGGGAGATTTGCTCAGTCACCAGGCTCTTATCCCTGCGTATACAAAGGGGATTGAATTGGCAAAATTTCGAAATTTAAAAGGGTCCGCTTCAGATAACCGATATGTTTTCGCTCAAAGCGTCTTAAAAGACAAACCGGCCAAAAAAGGGGAATATTCAAATGCCGGCTATGTTTTAGCAGCATTGATGCTCGAAAAAGCAAGTGGCAAAACCTACCGCCAACTTCTTGAAGAAACAATGGATGACCTGGATCTGGACTGGTTTGTAGGCTTTCCGAATAAAGAAACAACCAAAAACCCCTGGGGACACTGGTTTGAAGGCGCAAGCCTTACAGCGCTTGAACCTACGCACGATTATAAACTACCCAATTTTATGTCTAGTGCCGGTGATGTTTCTATGAATTTGGCTGACTATAGCAAATTTGTTCAATTGAATCTTAAAGGACTTATCGGCGAATCAAATTATCTTAAAGCAGCAACATATAAACTACTCCATTTTGGGCAAAGTCCATATGCCTATGGCTGGGGCAATACTTTGAATGACGGAGCTCAAGTCTCGTATCACGACGGAAGTGCCGGTACCTATTATTGCCATACGCTCATTAATACAGATAGAAATCTGGCTGTAGTCATCGTAGCAAATACAGCCACTCCTGAAGCTGTAAAAGCAATCTACAACCTGCGGAAATGGATACTAAATCACCCGCAAGAATCTAAAAAACCTTAACGATGTTGCATTTTTACGCACACGGAAAACTTTTAATAACCGGCGAATATTCGGTGCTTGATGGTGCTTTGGCCTTAGCTGTACCTACAAAAAAAGGACAGCATTTATATATAGAACCTAGTGACCAGAATGACATTTTATGGGAAAGCCGGGATAAAGACGGTAAAATTTGGTTTGAAACCACGTTAACCTACAATGAAATCAGTGAAGCGCAAATCGCAAACCCGGAAGACCCAAAACAACGTCTTTTGCAGTTATTAAGAACTGCTCAAAAATTAAATCCGCAATTTCTTGCAGAAAAAACGGCACTTAAAATCACTACACGTCTGGAATTTGATCGCAATTGGGGATTGGGCACTTCTTCGACATTGGTATATATGTTGGCAAAATGGGCTCAGGTAAATGCTTATAGACTTCTAGAACTCACCTTTGGTGGAAGCGGTTACGATTTGGCCTGTGCGGGCTCTGAAACAGCTATTTTATATCAAAAAAGTTTAGGAGAGCCCACGGTTTACCAGACGACATTCAATCCTCCATTTAGCGATCAGCTTTTCTTTGTTTATCTCAATAAAAAGCAAAACAGCCGAGAAGCGATAACTAATTACCGTAATCAACCTAAAGCCGGGCAGGAACTTCTCAAAAACAAAATATCAGGTATTAGTGAGACTTTACTGAAGTGTGAAGATCTCACGAGTTTTTGTATGCTGATTAATGCCCACGAGCAACTAATAGGCCGGGCATTAAATACTACTCCTATTAAGCAAATGCATTTCTCTGACTATACCGGAAGCATTAAAAGCCTTGGAGGCTGGGGTGGCGACTTTATACTTGCAACCGGCAGCGATATTGAGCAGGACTATTTTCGCTCTAAAGGTTATCAAACAATTATAGCTTTTGATGAAATGGTTTTAGACTAAACAAAAAAGAGCCGCTAATGCGGCTCTTTTTTGTTCTATTTCAAATGATATGGTTAATACACGTTAGCACGTTTATCTTCAATATCAGCAGCATCTTTTAATGCCTGGTAAACACGACCGTTTGCAGTGGCGCGGTCAGCATTTTGTTTTTGAATAGCAAAACTTGCGTAGTTATCCAATTCACGAGCAGGAGTAATTTCGGTTACTTTAACCACATAAACTCCTTTATTGCCATCGATAGGTTTTGACACTTCGCCTTTCTCAAGACCAAAAGCCACACCTACTACTTTAGGCTCAGTACCTGCACCCGCAAGGGTTGGGTTTTTAAGGTTAACCCCAGTTGATGTTTGCACGCTTACACCGTTAGCACTGGCGATAGCATTAAGGTCATTACCAGAAATTTTTTCTCTGATCATCGCAGCCTTTTTCTCGTTGCGAAGAATAGGAGTAACCCGTGGAGAAGCCTCATCTACCGACATCAATCCTTTTTCAGTCTTTTTTGTTACCTGAACAACCAGATACCCACCATCCACGTTAAAGCGATTTACATCACCGGTCTTACGGTCCTCGTCAAAAGCCCAACGAATAATCTCACGCTGACTGCCCTGACCCGGAATAGTCTCATCAAGAGCTTTTACGTTATTTACAGGACGTACGGTATAATTATTTTCTTTGGCAATCTCATCAAAACCATTTTTGTCTTCACTTACCGCCATTTGAAACTTGGTTGTCTTATTGAAAACATCGTTTATAGTTTGCTGAGAAGGTGTAATTTCTTTAGCAACGGTAGCTAATTTAATCGCACGTTGTCTATTTTTTTGATCATCAATTTTGATAACGTGATACCCGTATTGAGACTCCACAACACCTACATCACCTGTAGAACCGTTGAATACAAAGTCATTAAAAGGCTTTACAAAACGACCTTTGGTTACATAACCTAAGTCACCTCCTTTTTCTTTACTTCCATCTGCTGAATACTCCGGTGCAAGTTCGGCCATTTTTGAAGGACTGGCTTTGATTACGGTTGCAAGGCTGTCTGCTAATTCTTTAGCTTCAGCTTTAGTACGCGTTTGAGCTCCTGCATTCTGAAGACCCTGATAGGTTAATAGAATGTGAGAAGATTGAACAGAATCTGGAATCTGAGTTACCGCTACTACTTTAGAAATTTTGTAAAAACCATTGTCTTTATAAGGTCCATAAACATCACCTTCATTTAAAGCCCAAAGTTCATCAGAAACCTCAACAGGTAATTCACCTTTAAATAAGAAGTTGTCATTGTAACGAATATCTGAGTTTTCATTTACAAAATCCTCAACATTTGCGGTTCTGTTAAGACCACGCACTGTATCGTTAGTTTTAGTAGCAGCTGTATAAGCCAAACGATCATTAAGCAATTTTGCCACAGAAGACTTAATTGTATCTTCATCGGTAAGCGTTGCGTCCTCAGAAAACAACACATAACGCAGGTTACGGGAAGCTTCAGTTTGATACGCATCTTTATGCTCTTTCAGGTAAGCTTCAATATCATCTTTAGTTACTGAAACCTCGTCGTCTGCGATGGAAGTGTAAGGTACCTGTACAAACTCGATGTTACGCAGATTGTTTTCCATATCATAAGCCATCTTACCCTCTTTAAAGCTTGTGTTTATTCCCGCTTTAACAAGGTCAAAATAGATTTGCTGCTGCTCATTCTTGGCCAATTGCTTTTCATAAGCCACCCACTGATCGTACATAGTAGGATTTGTAGACCTTAATGTAGCAATATACTCACGTACCTTTTGCTCACTGTAAACGCCATCTGTCTGAAAATTAGGATCGTTTTGCAGCGCTTCTTTAAGCAAATCATTAATACGATCCTGCTCAATGCTGATGCCTAACTCTTCGTATTGCTCGTCAAGCAAAATTCGACGCAATTCTTCTTCCCAGGCTGCATTTACTGCCTGAGTGTTTGTAATGTTACCACCGTAACGTGCAGTCTGCGCTTCAACACGGCTCGCAAATTCTTGCTGATCGATGTCTTCACCATTTACAGAACCGATTATACGCTGTGATTTCTGGGTAGAAAATCCACCGTTTTGAAATACATCAGCCAGTACAAATGCAAATAAAGCCAAGGCTATAATCGCAATAAGAAATACAGACCGCTGTCTAATTTTGTTTAAAACTGCCATTTTTTATGTGTTTGTCAA
>CEVM01080453.1_pt1 | contig 61711 bp, 54 predicted proteins | sample 531481 | NCBI WGS metagenome assembly CEVM01 (sample SAMEA2623649, study PRJEB7988) | marine metagenome | biome: marine biome (ENVO:00000447); feature: mesopelagic zone (ENVO:00000213) & marine oxygen minimum zone (ENVO:01000065); material: "saline water (ENVO:00002010), including plankton...
CCACGTACAATGTGATATCTAACACCTGGCAAATCTTTTACCCTTCCGCCTCTTACCAATACTATCGAGTGCTCTTGCAGATTGTGACCTTCACCACCAATGTATGCGTTCACCTCTTTACCATTAGTCAATCTAACACGGGCAACTTTACGCATAGCCGAGTTAGGTTTCTTAGGTGTAGTGGTGTACACACGGGTACAAACCCCGCGGCGTTGTGGGCACGAATCTAAAGCAGCCGATTTACTCTTCTTGGTCATCTTGGCTCTTCCTTTTCGTACTAATTGTGAAATTGTTGGCATAATTTCCTTTACCTAAATTATAGTTATTATAAAAGCCCCTTTTCTAAGGGCTTGCAAAGGTATAAAATAAATTGAGTAATTCAAGCTATAAATCATTAATTTTCAAAGGTATTTTAAACAGAAGTTATTTATCCATTTTCATAAAAATCACCAACAACATCCTGACCCAGCTATAATGACTCACAGACTTCTAGTTTTTTTACTACTAATCTTTTTCTTGTTTACAGGAAAAATTGAAGCTCAGCATATTCAGCTTGAGATTCAATCTGACGACAAAAAATCAGACAGTATTGCAGCTACTTATATCCCAACCCGAATTTTCCCTGATCAAAAGAATCTGGAACAATACCTCTCAGCCATCAAAGACAGTCTGCTGAATAATGGATTTTTCAAACACCAAATCATCAAACTCAACAAACCAGCTGATACCGTATATGCAATTAAATTTATTAGCGGCAGAAAGACTGAGATTTTCAAATTACAATACGAGCAACCTTCAATTCTTTCATATGCCAATAGATTAGAACTCAAAGCAGATTCGTCCTATATATATATAAGACCTAGAAGACTCAAATCTGCTTTAGAAGATTTTGTGATACTAGACTCAAAAAACGGAAGACCTCTGGCAAGCTACTCTATCAAAAACATAAGCCTGTCAAAAGACACTGCATTTGCTCAATTATTTGTAGCAACTAATCAAAATCTTAAATTAAACGAAGTGGTTATCAAAGGCTATGACAAATTTCCAAAAAGCTTTCTAAAACATTTTGCCAAGCTTCAAAACAACAGCCCTTACAACGAAGAAAGCATCAATAAAAAAATTAACTACTTAAAACAACTCGACTTCATTACACAAATCAAAGAGCCTGATATTCTGTTCAAAAAAGACACAACAACCTTGTATTTGTATTTGGGAAAAGAAAACTCCAATCAGCTTGAAGGCTTTCTAGGTTTTGCATCTCAAGAGAACTCAAACAATGTTCGATTAAATGGCTACTTAGACCTAAATCTTGTAAACACGCTTAATTATGGAGAACAACTGAAATTTAAATTTCAGGGTAATGGGGATAACCAGCAACAACTTGAAGCCTCACTTCGAATGCCCTATCTTTTTAGAAGCCCTTTGAGCCTCACACCCGGTCTAAGATTATTCAGACAGGATAGTATTTTTTCAAACAGTCAGACGAAGCTTAAAATTGACTACACCTGGTCGCCAAAATTTAAAACTAACGCTCAGGTAGAGCAAATTAGCTCAACCAAACTTGAGGTCGGGCCATCAGCCACTATTGAAGATTTCCGTAAAACGTTACTAACTACAGGTTTTGAAATAAGCAGGAATAAAAGTTCATCAGATCCATTTGACACCAACTATCTCAATTTTGAGATCGGCTACTCCTCTCGCAATACAGATAATCAGGAAACAAAACTAAATCAGTTAATTTTTAACCTTGATGCCGCCTATTTGTTTGATTTCAGCAAGAAACATAAATTCTACATTAAAAATACGACCGCTTACATAAGCCCCAAAGACATTTTTGAAAACGAAATGTATCGATTTGGAGGAATGCATACATTAAGAGGCTACAAAGAGAATGATTTTTACGCCTCCTTTTTCAGCGCTTTTCAATCAGAATACGTATTCAAACCAGTCGAAGGATTAATTCTTAATACGGTAGTTGACGCTGCTTACTACAAAAATCACGTTATCCAAAAATCTGAAATACTTTATGGCACAGGCATAGGAGCAAGTATTCCAACAAATGCTGGATGGCTCAGTTTAAATATGACCACTCCATTTAGTAATGATTCTAATTTAAGACTATCTAACACAATACTTCATTTAAAACTCATTTCAAGGTTTTGAATAAAGCCTCAAGATTTAGTTGAATTTAACAGATAATTTATCGCATTCTTAAAATAATTAATAATAATTCCATTGAACAATAATCAAAACACCACAGCTAAGCCCACAACTCAATGAGATATAACTAATGATTCATCAAAAAGCTTAATATTAATTTAAAAGAAAGAAGAAAATTTATCCATATTAAATTGTCTGTTTAGTTTAATTTTCACATATTCGCAACCGGCTAATTCAAATAAATAACAAACATGAAAACTAAATTTAGTGGATTGCTAACGCTGCTATTAGCGTTAGTCGTGCAAGTTGCAATTGCACAAACAAAAACAGTTACCGGGACAGTAACTGATGGAAGCGGAGTTCCGCTACCGGGTGTTAATGTAGTAGTTCAAGGAACTACCACTGGTACACAAACTGACTTTGATGGTATGTATACCATAAACGCATCTGAAGGACAAACACTAGTTTTTTCCTATGTAGGTTTTGGTGAAAAAAGTCAGATCATCGGAGAATCCAATAGCTATAATATTAGCTTGGAAGCAGGTGAAGCTCTAGAAGAAGTTGTTATTACGGCTTTAGGTATAAAGCGTAAAAAGGACGAGATTACTACTGCAAATCAAGTAGTTGAAACAGAAGAACTTGTAAAAGCCAATAACCCAGATGTTGTTCAGGGTCTAAGTGGTAAAGTAACTGGTTTGAATATCAAAACCACTAGTAATGGTGTGAATGGTGATAAAATAATTCAGTTAAGAGGGTCAAGATCTATCTCTGGAAATAACGAAGCTTTGATAGTTATTGATGGAGCTATATCAACTGCAAACTTTTTAGCTACAATTGACCCTAATTCGATTGAGTCTATCAACGTAATCAAAGGTGCGAACGGTGCTGCCTTATACGGTTCACAAGGTATTAACGGGGCACTTATCGTAACCACTAAAAAAGGTAATAACACAGAAGGCGTGGTTGTTCAAGTTCGCTCAAGTACTGAATTTGAAAGTGTTGCTTATGTGCCAGAAGTTCAAACACGATATGGTCAAGGATGGTCCTTAGGAGACGGCTTTGAAAATGTGATCTACGAAAATGGCTCTTGGGGGCCAGCCTTTGATGGACGAATGACTGCTGTAGGTTTACCACAAGCAGATGGAACTTTTATAATGGCTCCATACTCCTCGAGAGGAAAAGACAACATAAGAGATTTCTTTCAAACAGGAAGAACTTTTCAAAATTCAGTAAGCCTTTCTTCAGGAGGCTCTGATGGATATGTGTATTTTTCTGCACAAAATCAGGACACTGAATTTATCATCGAAGATGATGTGTTATCTAAATCAACTTTCAATTTTAAAGGCGGTAAGAATTTAGGAAATTGGAATATTCAGGGAAATGCAACGTATTCTTACCAAGCTTTTGAACAAACTCAACCGGGCTCAGGTATTTTCGGTGATTTACTACAAACACCTACCAATGTGCCAATTAAAAGATTTGAGAATTCTGGCAATGAGGGTCACTGGAATGGATATTATCAAAACCCGTATTTCTTAAGAGATAATTATAGAAATGAGCAAGATACAAACCGATTTAACCTTTTAGCTGATGTTAGCTACACTGTAAATGATAATATCAACGTTACTTTAAGAACTAATGGTTTATTTTTTATAGGTAATAACTTGAATTATAACGGAGAATATGTAGAGCCTCAGTCAGTTATAGACAGAACTGGATTCAACAGATCTTATGCTTCTGCCTTTAACGAGTCACAAAGCTTTTCATCTCAGTACTACACAGATCTTATAGCAAACTTCGACTACATGCTCACAGATCTTATCTCTTTAAAAGCAAATGTTGGAGTTAACAATCAGTATTTCAAAACTAATTTTTCTCAAGTAGGAGGTACTGGACTTACTGTACCCGGACTGTATAATGGCAGCAACTTGTCTGGAGGATATGATGATAACAACACAGGAAATAGCAGGTCTTCGAGAAGACGTTTAGGTGTTTTCGGTCAAGTTGATTTAGGCTACAACGACTTCCTATTCTTAAATGCTACTGGTCGTTTAGATAAGACTTCTGTACTTCCTAAAGACAATAATTCTTATTTCTATCCCAGTGTAGGTTTATCATTTATTCCTACCGCAGCAATAGAAGGACTTAAAGGAGACATCTTAAACTACGCTAAATTAACCGCAAGTTATGTACGTGTAGGTAAAGATGATGGTGTTGGAGCTTACGGCATTAACCAAATTTATGTCACTGCACCTGGATTTCCGTTCGGCGGGCAAAATTCATTTGTTACGCCTAATAACATAACAGATCCAAACATAGAGCCTGAGTTCAATACATCATACGAATTTGGATTAAATTTAGGATTCTTAAAAAATAGAATTACGTTTGATGCTGCGTATGCTAACTTTAGCACAGAAAATTTGATAACAAGTGTTGCCGCTGCTCCATCTTCTGGACTTACACGTTCAACGATCAACGTAGGTGAACTTAAAGGGTATTCTGTTGAACTAGACCTTGGTCTTACACCTATAAAAACTCAAGATTTCCAGTGGGATTTAAGAGCTGGTTTCTCTAAGAACTACACTGAAATCGTAAAAGTTTCAGACCAAACAAATGAAGTAAGCTTAGGTGGTTTCACAGGCCTTGCAGAAGTTTTTGCAATCGAAGGCGAACAATTTCCTAGTGTAAAGGTTAGCTCCTATGAAAGAGATCCTCAGGGTCGTATTTTAGTTGACCCTGCTAATGGTAACCCGTTAGAATCAACCGAGTTAATAATTGGAGGTACAGCTACTCCAGATTATATTTTGAACTTTAACACTTCATTTAGATACAAAGACTTTACGTTAGCTGCTACAGCTGATTACAGAACAGGTCATGTGTTTTGGTCTCAAGCTCGCAATTCAAACATCTTTAGTGGGTATCTTATAGAATCTGCACAAGGAGGAAGAGGTTCATTTATCTTCCCTAATTCTGCAATAAATACAGGCACAGATGAAAATCCTGTTTACGAAGCCAATACATCTGTACCATCTGCCGGAGGTGGTTCTGGAGCATATATTAACTTCTGGACTAGAAGTTCTAATGTTGGAGAAAATTCACTTTTAGATGCAACTGCATTTAAATTACGTGAAGTTTCTTTGACATATAATATAAATAGAAAACTATTGGAGAATACATTTTTTGCAGGAATTCAAGTAAGTGCCTACGCAAGAAACATTCTAACCATTTTACCTGCCGAAAACAGAGGATATAACGATCCTGAATCAAACTTTACAACAGGTAATGCTCAAGGTGTAACAACAACCGGACAGTACCCTCCAACTCAAACTATGGGAATGAGTGTTAACTTAACATTTTAAAATAAAATTGATATGAAATTATATAAACATTTACTTGTTGCATTGGGAGTTTCCCTGGCAACTGTTTCGTGTGATGATTATCTGGATGTAAACGATACTCCTAATAGTCCCACTCAAAATCTTGTGCAACCAGACCTTTTACTTGCCGGTGCATTAGAAGATCCTTATAGAACACCACTCTCTGTTCAAATGAATACAACAGGTAATGCCTTAGTTAATCACTGGGCTGGTGATATCAACAACTTTGCTGGTGGTTTTCAAGATGAGTTTACACTGAACTTTACAACTACATACCAAAACGGTATTTGGAATGAACTTTACAGATCTTGTAATACCTTTCAAGCTATAATTAATGATCCTACAGAGGATTATGACAATCATAAGGCTATCGCTAAAGTCATGAAAGCCTATTACTTTCAGTATATAGTAGACTTATATGGTGATGTTCCGTACTTTGAAGCGCTTCAAGGTGGCGACAACTTAACACCAGTATACGATGATGCTGAAACCATTTACAGAGATTTAGTAGTTCAATGTAATGAAGCGATTGCTTTAATAAATAATTCAAATAGTGAAGATGCTGTTGTTGGAATTGAAGATATAATCTTTGATGGTGATATGTCTCAATGGATTGCTTTTGCTAATACTGTTAAGCTTAAATTATATGTGAGACAGATGGAACTTGCAGAAACAAATTCTGAGACCAAATCATATTTACAATCTCAGTTTTCTGATCTTGATAAAAACTTCATTGCGACAGACGCACTTATCAATCCAGGCTACACCAATGTTGTTGGTAAGCAAAATCCATACTATGCAAGCTACGGTTTTGATGTAGAAGGAAACCCTACCAGTAACTACGAGTTTATAGTTCCTAGTGACTATTCAGCTCAATTTATGAAAGGACAACCTACTGAGGACGGAGTAAATACAAATATTTTTGACATACGTGTTCAACGTTATTACAGAGTTCTTCCTTCTGCTGGAGAAGTAGTTGGTGTTGTACAAGGAGCCGACAATGTTAGTTCACCACCTGCACTATCAGAATTAGGCCCTGGACTTATTATTAGTTCATCTCAAGACGGTTATATTATGTTAGCTGCAGAAAGTTATTTACTACAAGCAGAAGCTGTACAGAGAGGTTATATGTCTGGAAATGCAAGAGATTTATTTCAACAGGCGATTCGCGAATCTTATCGCTCACTAGGCTTAACCCTAGCTCAAGCTGATGAATACATTACAAATTCAAATAGTGTTAATCTAATTGGTTATGACGGATCTTCAAACAAGATTGAGGCCATCATTACTCAAAAGTGGATTGCTCTTTGTGGACGTTTTGGAATGGAAGCTTACATAGAGTACAATAGAACAGGATATCCAGATATCCCTCTTCCTATCATTGCTCAAGAAGACAGAAGACCTGTACGATTCTTATACCCAGCATCTGAAATTTCTACTAATGCTGCAAACGTACCCACACAAGCAGGTACTGCGGTATTTAACGATCCGATATTCTGGGATGTAAACTAAATAGAGACAATTTAAAGAACATATATTATGAAAAATATAAAATTAATATTAACAGCCGTCTTTGTTGCCTCTATGGTTACAGGATGTCTCGTTGACGATGAGGAAAACACATCGTTTGCAGAAAGTCCCTATGTTATAGGATTTGAAACATCATTTGCTAACGAAAGCTACTTTGAAGACTTAGGGGTTGTCGAGGCAAATTATCCATTAAACGTTTTAGGAGGTGGAGATGGCACCCCCATTGAAAATGACATCGTAGTAAATTATGAGATTGCATCTAGCTCTACTGCGGTTGAAGGTCAGGAATTTGATTTTGTGGACAACTCAGGAACACTTACTATACCTGCGGGATCTACTTTTGTAAATTTCCCTTTAAATATCAACACTGGTAATTTTGACCCTAACACACCTACGAGCCTGATATTGAAACTAACAGGAACTAATGGTGACTCAAGTGTTATATCTGAATTGAATGATGAATTGGCAATTACTTTTGTAGGTTGTCAATCTCAACTGAATCAATATACGTATCAGGTAACCACCACTAGAGATGCCGATGGAGGAGTCGAAAATAGTCAGTTAGAAACAATTTCTCTCTTGAGTGTAAATACTTTTAGGACAGCAACTGTTGGACCATTCGGTCCTGGCGCCCGCAGAGGAGATATAGGAGGTACTAACGGATTTACGTTTGAAGATGTTTGTGGAACAATAACAATATCTAGTCAAAATCTTGTGAGTCTTTATTCTAATCAAGTTTATGGTACTGGTGAAGTTGATCCCGAAACAGGGAATATTACATTTAAATATGCAATAACCTTTAGTGGAGCACCTACATTTTACACGTCTGTTTTTGTTAGACAATAATTTTAAAACATAAAATCATGAATAAAAAAATAAATTTTTCATTCAATCTTGCATTAGTCGCAAGTCTCCTATTCATTTTAGGAGCTTGTGGACCCAATAGCGATGATTATGACTATCCACAAGATTTAAAAGCAGAACTTACTGCTGCTTCTACATCACTGACAGTAAAACAAGGAGAAACTATTTCCATCCCCGTAACACTTGATTTTGCGTTAAGCGAGCCTGCAAACTTTATGCTCGAAGTACGAAATGGAGAAGCTGGTGATAGAGATAAATCAATTGAAGAATTAGGATTTACAGCTGGAGAAGGCTTTATTCCTGGAGACTGGGGCTCAGACTACCCAGCATTTGAAGTTGTTATTCCTGCGTACACCACTCAATTTGATATTCAATTAACTGCCTTAGAGGATATTACCAGTATTGGCACTAAAACGTTAAATCTGAAACTCATTGAGGCTGGTTTGAGAACTGCTATTACTAAAAAAGGTGGTATTGATATGACATTAGACATTGTACCAGGCGATAACTTTATTGCTCAACTACAATGGAATGCTATCTATACCGATGCTGATGGAGATACCCATGAGTTTTGTTCTTGGGATATGGATTTAGAACTTTATGACGGTGCTGGTGCCTCGGTATTAGATGCAAGTTACAGTAGCTGTCCTGAACAACTTTCATATGCTCCAGGTGATGTTCCAAACGGAAATTATCTTATAGTACCTGAGTACTATAGTAACAATGGAGAGCCTTTACCTGTAGACTTTGATGCTGTACCCGCTTCAATCACATTTTCTAAACCTGGACTAGCTACAACTACTGTAGACTTATCACCTTTTTGGAATGACCTTGAGAATGGAGGTATTGCGGAAGGTAATGCAGACGGAGATGCTTATCAAATATTTGAATTAAGTGTCACCAATAATGTCTTTACAGTATCGCGCAACGGAAATGTCATTTTTGAGCAATAATAGCTACTAACTCTAGATATAAAACCACCCCTAACCGGGTGGTTTTTTTATTTCTACATCCCCAAAACAACACTACCTTTGCGCTATGTCAAAAAACACCCACATTTACGGAACCCGGGCGATTATTGAAGCCATCAATGCCGGAAAAGAGATCGGCAAGATTTATCTTCAAAAAGGCCTTAGCAATCCACTGTTTAAAGAGCTCGAGATACTTATTCGAGATCGTGGAATTTCAGTTTCTTACGTGCCTCAGGAAAAGCTTTACAAACTTTCAGATCAAAATCATCAGGGAGCAATCGCTACCATCTCCCCTATTCAGTTCGCAGATTTTGAAGCAACCGCAGAAGCTATTTTAACTGCAGACAAACCGGCTCTATTTTTACTTTTAGATCAATTGACCGATGTACGAAACTTTGGAGCAATAATACGCACAGCTGTATGCACAGGCGTTGATGCCATAATAGTGCCTAAGTCAGGAGGAGCACCTGTTACTGAAGATACCGTTAAAACTTCAGCTGGAGCAATTTTTAATATACCTATTTGCAAAGTTGATCATATTAAAGACGCCTTATTTTATTTACAGGGTTCAGGAGTACAGGTGGTAGCAGCAACTGAAAAAACTGAAGATTCTATTTATGATCTTGATTACACAAAACCTACCGCGCTAGTTATGGGAAGTGAAGGTAAAGGCGTGACTGCCGGGGTTCTGAAACTAGTTGATCATAAGGCAAAACTACCTATGACTGGAAGCATAAGTTCACTTAATGTTTCTGTTGCGTGTGGAGCATTTTTATATGAAGTAGTTCGGCAGCGTCGCTAAAGTAAACTTTCATCCTCATCGTCATCCGTATCAGGAATGGGATCAATGAAATTACCTTCTGCATCAAATTGACGAAGAAAGGGATCTTCCTCAGCTTTGTAGTCTTCAGCCTCCCAGGCATACTTTGTGGGTTTTGCGATTTTTGATCGAATAGCAAAAGCTAAAACAGTTCCGGTTATAAAGCCGCTCAAATGGCCTTCCCAGCTCATTATCTCCTGTAAAGGCAAGGTTCCCCAAATTAGACTTCCGTAAAGAAAAACTACAATTAAGGAGAAAGCGGTTAGTCGAAAATTCTTTGACCAAATACCTTTAAAAAATAGGAAAGAAGCTAAGCCGTAAATCACACCACTAGCCCCAATGTGATAGGCCTCTCTTCCAATAATCCAGGTGCCTATTCCGGCTCCCAAAATAAGAATACCCAAAACCCTCCATGCTACTCGCCGATAGAAATAAAACAAACCTCCCGTTAAAACCACTATCGGTACGGTATTATGCCATAAATGACTGAGTGAAGAATGTATAAACGGAGAGAATAAAACGCCCCTTAAACCGCTAAAGGAATGCGGCAATACGCCGTAGGGGGTAAAATTATACCCAAACCGAAGTTCAAACCAAAATACCAGCCAGATCAATAAACCAAAAGCAAGCGGTACCCACACCACTTCTGGTGTAAATACCAATGTACTTTTTGAGGTTCTTTGATTCATTTTAGTTGTTTTTCAGCTTCAGATTTATACAAATATTCAGTTTTGTACCAGTTTACCATCCTATTGGTGCTATTAAAAGGTTTAGCAATACTTTAGCCAAAATCATAAAGTAAGCAATACTGTCAGTTTATCCCGCATATTTAAATAATTTTGAATTATGAATGCACCACTTGCAGAACGTTTACGTCCAAAGAATTTAGATGACTACCTGAGTCAGGAACACCTCGTTGGTAACAAAGGCTCGCTCACTTCTTCTATTAAGTCAGGAATCATCCCTTCTCTAATCCTTTGGGGTCCTCCTGGGGTGGGTAAAACTACCCTGGCTTCCATAATCGCAGAAGAGTGTAAGCGCCCTTTTTATACGCTGAGTGCCATAAATAGCGGTGTTAAAGATGTACGTGAGGTCATAGAAAAGGCTAAACAAGCCGGTGGCCTTTTTACACAAAAGAATCCCATTCTTTTTATTGATGAAATTCATCGCTTTAGCAAATCTCAGCAAGATTCCCTATTAGCTGCGGTTGAAAAGGGATGGGTTACTTTAATAGGTGCTACGACCGAAAATCCTTCTTTTGAAGTCATACCTGCATTGCTGTCTCGCTGTCAGGTTTATGTGCTCAATCCATTCTCAGCAGATGACCTGCGTGCTCTTTTAAAGCGTGCAATGACACAAGACCCGGTGTTAGCTCAAAAAAAAATAAAACTTAAGGAAACTGAAGCCTTGCTTCGTATAAGTGGTGGTGACGCTCGTAAGTTGCTTAATATCTTTGAACTGCTTGTAACTACCGAATCCTCAGAGGAAGTGGTTATAACGAATGAAATGGTTCAGCAGAAGGTTCAACAAAATACGGTGATGTATGACAAAACCGGAGAGCAACATTACGATATCATTTCCGCTTTTATCAAATCCATACGCGGAAGCGATCCCAATGCTGCCGTTTACTATTTGGCTCGAATGATTGAAGGAGGTGAAGATCTTAAATTTATTGCGCGCAGACTTATTATTCTGGCGTCAGAAGACATTGGCAACGCTAACCCCACCGCGCTTGTGATTGCCACTAACTCGTTTACCGCGGTAAACACAATTGGCTACCCCGAAGCGCGTATTATTTTAAGTCAATGTGTGACGTATCTCGCGACATCTCCCAAAAGTAATGCTTCTTATATGGCCATAAACAAGGCACAACAGCTGGTTAAACAAACCGGTGATTTACCTATTCCTCTCGCATTGCGTAATGCTCCCACAAAACTGATGAAAGAACTGGGTTATGGCGAGGAGTACAAATATTCTCACGACGGTGCCGGAAATTTTATCGCACAGGAATTTATGCCAAAAGACATCAGCAATCATAAATTATACGATCCCGGTGACAATGCTCGCGAAGAGGGAATACGTAAGTTTCTAAAAAACCGTTGGGGAAGTAAATACGATTATTAGCGATTGCTTTTTCCTGATAATTAAAAAAAAAGACCCCACATTCAATGCTGAACAAAGGGTCTTAATATTAAAAAAGAATACTTTTTCTTATCGGGTAAATACCATTTTTACCAGGCCGGAAACGCCTTTGATCTCCCGTTCAACGGTAAATTCGCTACCATTGTAATAGCCAATACCTGTGAATTCTGAAGTGCTTACGAGATACGAACCATTTGAAGTTTTAGTAGCTGTTCCTATTTTAGTTTCCCCTTCATAAACATCAAAACCATTACTAACAGGTTGCAAGCTGTAACTACCATCCTCGCTCACCAGATTGCTTTCTACATCTTGCTCAATCAGCCCTTCATTTTCATCAGGCTTCTGTTGAGGTGTATTTTGTTCAACCACCTCCAAAACTTCTTTAACCTCAGTGTTACCATCTTTTGGCACAGCCGAAACTTTTACTGTTTTTGTTTCTGCTTTCTGTGGCATTGTTTTACGAGCTTCAGGAATTAGCGTTTCCGTTTCCTCTGAAACCTCAGCACGCTCAACGATCTCATCAGAATAGGTATAACCCAACTCTTCTAAACCCTCAAAAGCTCTTCTAAAAGCCTCCTGATGTCCTTCTTTAAATTCCTTGATTTTACTCTTACCCTCAGGGAGTTTAAAAACTTCCTGCCCTTTACAATTAACTAAAGTAATAGTTGCTTTCGTAGTTAAAAAACCACCTACATCTGCGCGTGTATAGAGCGTATTACATCCAGAAGCATTTAAATCAGCCGGCATTTCTTCATTTTCAAGATAGGCATCAAATCCCCATTTTATAAATAAAAAGCGGGTCAATGCATTAAGGTCGTATTCACCAGCCTCATCCTGAAAGTCAAATTTTTGAGGAACTACAATGTATTTATAATCTTTGAGGTCCTGGGCATTTAGACCGTTTATTCCAATTAGTACTAGTATTACGAGACTGAATATTCTTTTCATTTGACTTATTTTAAATTGAGCTCTGAAATTAGTTTGAGAAGATAAAAAACAAATTATATACTTTATATTTTATAAATAGATTTTAACAGCATCTATCCTGTTTACAACGCGCTCTCCGGGATTTAATTTTTCATTATGATAATTATAGAATATGGTTTGCATACCTATATTTTGAGCACCTACAATATCGGCCTCATACGTATCACCAACCATAACGCTTTCTTCAACCTTTGCTCCTGCAATTTTTAACGCATGATTAAAGATTTTGGGATCTGGCTTTTTAACCCCAACAGCTTCACTACTCGTTACCGTTTTAAAGTAATGATCAATTTTAGAATTCTTCAGCTTTAAATGCTGAACTTCTTCAAACCCGTTGGTTATAATATGCAGATCGTAATCTCGCTCCAGTTCTTCAAGCAGCTGTAGCGCACCTTCAAAAAGATGATTGTGTCTGGGCAAATAATCAACATAATCTACAGACAGCCTGTTTATCAGAAAATCGTCAATATATACCTGCAATGCATCAAAACTCTTTTTAAGCCTGCCATAGCGCAACTGCTCTTTCGTCACACGAGCTTCTCTGTAGTATTTCCAGTATTCAAAATTAATGGGTTTGTAGACTTCTAAAAAGCGATTAACCGGTAAATCAATACGATTCTTCTCAAAAATTGCCTGAAAAGCCAGTTCAGAATTTCGATCAAAGTCCCACAGGGTATGGTCCAGATCAAAAAAAACGTGTTTTATTCCTTCAAGTTTATGCATTGACCAGTTCTCTAAAAAATTGTTTCCACTGCCCCTGGTCCTGTCCTTTACCGGTTACCGATTTATTGCTAAAACTAAAAACAAAGGTTCCGTTTACCTGCTCAACTTCCTTTTTAATATCAAAAAACACGTCCAGCCTCTGGTTTAATTCTTGTACATCAAGACTCTGGGCTTCAAAAGCATCTGGCTGAGTACAAATGGGATGAAGCTTTAAGGGTGTTATACTTTCATAATCCAGATCATAAAAGAAAAAGGGCGTGCACGTACCGGCTCTAAATCCTAAGACATTGGGGTAGCCCATTGAGTAATCATTTTTTGCTTCAAGTTGTATCATCTCCCGATATTGAACCGGCAGACTTCCCATATTACTTGAGCAACGCACCGCGTTAAGCGGCTTATTAATGATACTTTCCAAACGCTTTTTTTCAATCTTCATTTGCTTTTTTGACTCGAGGGCTTCTTTAGAAAACAGCAGACCTATCTCGCTGTAGTCACCTACCATTTTAATGAGTTCGCGAAAACTGCGTTTGTTAAACCGAATATTTTTAGTGTAGGTTGAATAGTCTCCCAGCTGAAAGAAAAATAGGAATTTGAATTTGGCGTTTTTCTGAACGTTTATAAGCCAGCTGAATGTATCGTAGGGATCTTTACGTAAGTGTAAACTCACTTGAAACCGAAGCCAAACCTGCTGGAACCGAAGTCTGAACAGGTCACTAAATAAACCGCTCACCCAGCGCATAATCCCCATACTATTCATCTGATAAGCCTGCTCAACATCTACCAGCGCCTGAAATGAAAATTTGCGTTCCGGAAAATTATAATTGGGATAGTGTTCCTTAAGCACCTCTTTAAAATAGCCTGCCCAAATATCAACCACCGGCTGATTCAAAAAATCCTGCTGATAGGCCAAACTTTCGGTGGCAGGGAAACGCCCCATATCATCCTTAACGTGTGGTAAAAATTCTTCATACCTGCTGAGGAGAATAAATGAGGCTGCAAAAATATCAAAGGGAAGTATACTCTTAGGCCCTGTCACAAAAAAGCATTTTGTATCCCGCCAGGACTGTACTTTGATTTCCATATCGGTAATACCCTGTTCAAATAACACTTCCTGGCTTTTAATAAAGAGCTCTTTCCCCAAAGGTTTATTTGTATAGGAAAGCTTAAGGCTGTCGTGCACAATAAACTCATCAACCGCGCTCGTGAATTTTACAGGTATACCTAAAATGTAGGTGCAAATATGCTTAAACGTATAACGCAGGCGTGGTGTAATCTTATGTGTGTATACTAAAAGCATAATGTGGAATTACCGGCAAGTTCTTAATAATTATTTGAAATGGGAAGTAATCATAGTAATCCCTCGTCGGCAAAGCTAAAGTAGGCTATTTCAGTAATGATTAAGTGATCGAGAACTTTAATATCAAGTGCCGCAGCCGCCGATTTGAGTTTTGAGGTAATGTCTTTATCGGCCTGACTGGGCTTAAGCGTTCCGCTCGGGTGATTATGTGCCAAAATAATTGACACAGCTCCCGTCTCAAGAGCTTTCTTTAAAACCAGCCGCACATCAACCAGCGTACCGGTCATTCCTCCTTTGCTGAGTTGGTGTTTATTTAAAATAACATTAGAATTGTTAAGGTATAATATCCAGAACTCTTCGTGGCCCAATTCACCCAGAATGGGTCTGAGTACTTCATACACCGTATGGCTTCCGGTGATTTTTGAAGGTTCTTCTGCACCGCTTGCCCTTCTCCTGCGCCCCAGCTCCATAGCTGCTGCAATGGTAACCGCTTTAGCCTCTCCTACCCCTTTAAATTCCATCAATTGTGCAATACTTAGCTTTCCCAGCTTATTGAGATCGTGATCAGCTGCTGCAAGAATACGCTGACTTAAACTTACTGCAGTTTCATTACGACTGCCCGAACCTATCAAAATAGCTATAAGTTCTGCATCAGTAAGCACATCTTTTCCTTTCTGTAACAATTTTTCACGCGGTCGGTCGTCAAGTGACCAGTTCTTAATTGTAAAATTTGATTTAGCCTCGCTCATACCACAACGCCCTAAAAGTTTTAAACTGAATCGCTTCCGCTTTGCGGAAAAACGAAGCTAAATTTAAATCATGTAACTTTAGTTCAATGATTTAAAATCAAATTTTATGCAATCGCTATTTGATCAAAAAACCTTTCAGGAGATACAGCAACGCCTCGCCAATCTCAAACCGGAAACCACACCGTTGTGGGGTAAAATGAATGCGGGACAAATGCTGAAACATTGCCAAAGACCGCTTGAAATTGCAGTTTATGATAAAGACTTTGGTCTAAAATCAAATTTTCTCATACGTACATTTTTTAAGAAAAGCATGTATGATGACCGCCCCTTTATGAAGAATATGCCCACACCCAAGGCTTTTAAAGTAACAGAGGCGGTTGACTTTAATCTTGAACACGATAACCTGCTCAAACTGATTGAAAAATTTTACGGGTTACGGGATAAACTAGACTGGAAGCCACATCCTGTTTTTGGTAAACTAAGCCAGGAACAATGGGGCAAAATACAATACAAGCATCTTGATCATCACCTTAACCAATTCAAAGTCTGAATCTAAAGCATATTTTGAACCTCATCAAAATTGAGTCCGCCATAATTACCACTGCTCATTAGGAGTAACACACTGTCATCAAACTTTTGACTTTCTAAATAAGCTTTAAAAGCTTCCGGATTTGTATAAATAATCAAATCATCGCGCTCAAAGGCTTTTGCAATTTGTTCTTTACTTATAGATTCGAGCTTTTTGATGGCAACTGCATCAGGCGAATAAAAAACCACGGCCTCATCGGCAGCATCCAAAGCTCCTTTGTAGCCTTTAATAAATTCGGCATTAAGGCTGCTATACGTGTGCAATTCTAAACAGGCTATTAGTTTACGATCAGGGAACTGGTTTTTAACTGCTTCTGTTGTTGCCTTAACTTTAGAAGGTGAATGTGCAAAATCTTTAAAGGCGATATTAGTAGCAGTCTCTCCTATTTTTTCAAGCCGTTTTGCAGCGCCCTTAAAACTGGAAATAGCCTCATAAAAATCATCTTCATCAACACCCATATGCTGACAAATCCATTTTGCTCCTGCCAGATTACTTAGGTTGTGCTTTCCAAAAACCGAAATAGGCATAGGTCCTTCAGGAGTCTCGAGCAAGGTTTCCCCATCTTCAATACTATATTCAGGTGTTGTGTAGGCGTGTTTACGTGTTGGTGCTGTAGCCTCCTCTGCAATTCGCTTTACCTCAGGATCTTCTTCATTATAAACTAAAATTCCACCGTGTGCAATGCTGTCTGCAAAAATGGAAAATTGCTCAACGTAGTTTTCATAAGTTGAAAATACATTTACGTGATCCCAGGCAATACCGCTAATGAGTGCAATATTAGGATGGTATAAATGGAATTTTGGTCTGCGGTCTATGGGTGAAGAAAGGTATTCATCTCCTTCTAGCAAGATAAAATCGTTTTCTTCGGTTAGGTGCACCATTGTTTTAAAACCGGGTAATTGTGCGCCTACCATAAAATCAACCTCGCGATCGTGATATTGAAGCACGTGCAAAATCATTGAAGTGATCGTTGTTTTACCGTGCGACCCTCCAATCACCACACGAGTCTTCTCTTTAGACTGCTCGTATAAAAATTCAGGATAGCTGTAAATTTTTAAACCAAGTTGTTGTGCTTTTACCAATTCGGGATTATCTGGCTTGGCATGCATTCCCAGAATTACCGCATCTAGCTCTTCATTCAATTTTTCAGGGAACCAACCTAGTTCTTCAGGCAATAAGCCATACTCCTTTAAGCGAGAACGTGAAGGCTCAAAAATAGCATCATCACTACCGCTTATTTGATATCCTTTATGATGAAGAGCCAAAGCTAAATTATGCATGGCACTACCGCCAATAGCTATAAAATGTACGCGCATTTTTTCGGGGAATTTCCAAATGATTAAGTGTAGCGCAAGTTACTAAAAGCGACACCTAACTAAAACTGAAGAAACAGAAATTAATTTTGATTATTACTTTTTGAGAAAGATCTGGTAATTCTGAAATACCGGAGACTTTGAGTCAAACAACCGGAAAATCACAAAGTCTACATAGCATCTATTCGCTCCTTTTCTTCAAGAGCCTGATCAAAGTCGGGCAAATCTGCCAGAGACAAATTAATGTGATAATTCGCACTGCTTTTGTTACCCAAATTGCGATAAATCTGAGCTATGCGGAAATGTGCCCAACTTACAGGCACACCATCTTTTATGGAGTGGTTTGCAATGTATTGTTTGAGGCTGGCCAGTCCTAATTCTGGTTTAATATTAAATTCTGCACAAATTTTACCTATCTGATAATTGGTCTGGTTACGATTATGGATTTTAAAGCTTTTTTGAGCAGCACTAAGGGCTTTCCCGGGTGCGTTGTCTTTCTCATAAAGGTCTATCAATTTTTGATAAGTAGTAGGAGAACCACCCACATCAATAGCTTTGATGTATAATTTTTCGGCAGCTTTCATATCATTCTGCTTTTCGGCGACATATCCTCGCGAAAGATATCCGTCAACTGGTGAAATTTTTTGCAACTCCATCGCATAGCTTTCCGCTTTGCTAAAACTTCCTCCCAGTATTCCGGGAAGCTGAATGTACAATTCTACCAGAGCCCAACGCGCCTCTATGTGCTTGGGATCTAGCTCTGCAGCGGTATTAAAATGTTCTTTAATATCATCAATATAGGTAAGTGCACGAATTTTGCTAATGCTTAATGCTTTCATTCCCAAAGCTCCGCCATATTTGAAATGGTAGTTGGCACTGGAGGGTTTTTCTTCAACCAATTTAGAATAATAGTCTAAGGCAGCATCCCATTTTTTTTGATGAGCAGCGATGTCCCCCAGATACTCGCGCGTTAACGCGTCAGAAGGGTTAGTCTTTAAGTAGGACTCAAAAAACGGTTTGGATTTAGTATACTGCCCGGCCTGAAAATACTTTAAAGCTTTATCAAAATCTGAGTTTTGGGCAAATGCTGAAAAGCTTAGAAGAAAAAGAATTATAAACCGCATAATTGAATGTTTGAATCAAAACTAAACAAAAAACAGACCACAAATTTTGAGTGGGATAGTAATTTGAAAAATTAAAAGTTAATCCTGTTCCGGCGGAAAACCTTCAAATACTTGCTGTGCTAATTTGGTATAATAACTCACCCGATCCTGCGGATTGGTATTGAGCGCTATGTTACTGTCACTAATAGCCTGCCAGACCAAGACATCACGGGCCCCTTCTACGAGATCAAAAGTGATGGTCTGATGTTCTTTAGACCCGCCTAATGGAATTCCTGCTCCAACACTTACTCCGGTACCATAAGTACCACCACCTACTCCGATACCCACAGAATTCTGGGGTTCTTCACGATACTGAGATGCGATAATATTAATAAGAAGATCTGGCTTTTCTGCTTTTTGAAATCCTTTTTCCTGCATAATCATATCGACTGCATCTATAAGCCGGTTGAGATCAAGCTGGCTTAAACCCGATTGCATATCGGGCATATAATTATAGGTTTTATAGGAGTTGAAATTAACCTGCTCATCGTAGTCATAGTCAACGCGTGTGCTACCGCAGGAAATTAAACCTAACGCCATTAGCAGAATAAAAAAATGCTTCATAATGTCTTTTCTTTAAAAATAGACATTAGGAAGCATCTCTTTAGTCAATAAAATCCTAAAACTACTCGCTTACCGCCGGGCGGTTGAGCATTGCCCACAAGCGATCTTTCAATTCAGTTAAACCTTGTTGGGCTACTGAAGAAATAAAAAGATATTCAACAGGGAGGCTTTTATCGAGCTCTTTTTTGAGTTCAGCCTTCAATTCTGCATCAAGCATATCGCATTTGGTAATGGCAATGAGTCGGTCTTTATCCAGCAATTCCGGATTGTATTTTTCAAGCTCGTTAAGCAAAATATGATATTGCTCAGCCACGTCAGGAGCATCTGCCGGTATCATAAACAATAAGGTAGAATTACGTTCAATATGCCTAAGAAAGCGATACCCTAGGCCTTTGCCTTCTGCCGCTCCCTCAATGATTCCGGGGATATCTGCAATTACAAAGGTTTGAAAATCGCGATATTGCACAATACCCAAATTGGGCTTTAGTGTAGTAAATTCGTAGTTGGCAATTTTCGGCTTTGCCGCCGTAATAACCGAGAGCAAAGTTGATTTTCCGGCATTTGGAAAGCCTACCAGACCTACATCGGCTAATACCTTTAATTCAAGTGTAATATCTGCTTCTACACCATCCATACCGGGTTGAGCATAGCGCGGAGTCTGGTTGGTTGCAGTTTTAAAATGGTTGTTCCCAAGTCCTCCCATTCCGCCCTGAGCTACGATAAAATCCTGACCTTCTTCGGTAATTTCCTTTAAAACCTCCTGAGTTTCTGTATCGCGAATAACAGTCCCCAAGGGAACCTCAATAAATACATCTTCCCCGTCTGCACCGGTACTCGTTTGTTTACTTCCATTCTCTCCGTGACCGGCTCTAATATGACGCTTAAACTTGAGATGGAGCAAAGTCCATAAATTGGGATTTGCCGTAATGATAATATGACCTCCACGACCACCATCACCGCCGTCGGGACCTCCTTTGGCCACATACTTTTCACGACGCAGGTGCGCAGAGCCCGCTCCTCCTTTTCCGGAAGAAACGTGCATTTTTACATAATCAACAAAATTGCCTTCAGTCATATTAAAATTTGAATTTAGAAATACAAAATTAAAAGTTGCAACACTGCACTAATTCTGCTTCCTAGAGTGAATCAATCACGTTACTTAGTCTTTCCGTGATTTCGTCTATAGCTCCTACTCCGTCAACACCGTGGTATTTATCCTGCTTTTGGTAATAGTTCTTTAAGATTGCCGTCTCGTCATAATACACTTTGATTCGGTTACGAATAACATTCTCATCTGCGTCATCCTTTCTTCCACTGGTTTTACCACGTTCTAATAATCGCCCAACCAAAATTTCATCATCTACCTCAAGAGCAATCATTGCAGATACTGCAGTTCCATTTTTCTCAAGCAATTCATCTAAAGCCTCTGCCTGAGCCGTCGTTCTGGGAAAGCCATCAAAAATAAAACCTTTGGCATCCGGAGTTTTGTCAACTTCGGCGCTCAACATATCAATCGTTACGCTGTCTGGAACAAGCTGACCTTTGTCTATAAAGGACTTAGCAAGAGTACCTAGCTCTGTTGCATTTTTAATATTGTATCTAAATACATCCCCTGTAGAAATATGCACAAGGTTGTACTTTTCCTTTAAAAAAGAGGCTTGTGTTCCTTTTCCCGCTCCGGGAGGACCAAACAATACCAGATTTGTCATTTTGGTGGTTTTAAGTTTATAAATAGCATTGAGGTTACGCCCCAAACCGTTATAATCAAGGCCGTAGCCTACAATAAAATCATTAGGAATCTCAAGCCCTACATAATGTATTTTATACTCTTTAGTATACGAGCCCGGTTTAAAAAACAGGCTAGCAATGCGAAATTTACCCACGCCTCCACTTACCAGCATATCGGTAATTTTCTCCAGTGTATTACCACTATCCACGATATCTTCAACAACAATCACATCACGATCTTCCAGATCTACATCAAGTGGAATGTGCGTTATGACTTCGCCGGTGCTGGCTGTACCATCGTACGAACTCAATTTAAGGAATTCAATCTCGCAATCGCCCTCAAAACGGCTCAATAACTCGGTTGCAAATTTGTAGGCTCCATTGAGCACCACGATAAACAAAGGTTCTTTACCTGCAAAATCAGCATTGATTTGTTGTGCAACACTGTCAATTGCATCTTGCAATTTTTGCTGAGAAATGTATTCTTCAAAACTGAGACCGCGTAAGTGTATCATGGGTTCTTACCGTGTTTGAGCTAAGCCGCAAAGATACATATTACAGGCGAATATACCGGCGCCTCCATTTGTTTAGAAATCCATTATCTTTCTGTGTTTTTAAGAAAGTATTTAGTCTGCTCTTTAGCCAATCTCTGGCTAAAAAGTTACTTTTGTAACCTTAATTTTTTAGCCTTTAACATACGTATTTCATGACTTCTTATTTTTCTTCAGATTTTAAACTCGCCGTGGTAGGGGGTGGTCAACTGGGCAAAATGCTGCTTTATGAAACCCGTAAATTTGATATTCAAACCCGGGTTTTAGACCCAAGTCCCGAAGCACCGGCACGGCTTGCCGCAAACTATTTTGAGCAAGGCGATCTGATGGATTTTGATACGGTTTACAATTTTGGGAAAGAAGCCGATGTGATCACTTTTGAGATCGAAGCTGTAAATGTAGAAGCCCTGGAGCGTTTGCAGGCCGAAGGTAAAAGCGTATTTCCGGCTCCCGAAACCCTCAGAAAAATTCAAAATAAAGGCGACCAAAAGGATTTTTATTCTGAAAAAAATATACCAACCGCACCCTATACCCGCTTTGAGAATCTGGAAGCCTTAAAACTTTCGCTCACCGCAAACCAGATCAGTTTTCCGTTTGTATGGAAGAGTACCACAGGAGGTTATGATGGTAAAGGTGTGCAGGTCGTGCGTAAGCAGGAAGACCTGGATAAGCTCGCAGATGTGCCGTGTATTGCTGAAGCGATGATTCCGTTTAAAAATGAATTAGCAGTCATTGTGGTTCGCAACCCAAATGGCGAGGTAAAAACCTATCCGGTTGTGGAAATGGAGTTTCATCCGGAAGCCAACCAGGTAGAATATGTAATTTGCCCGGCTCGTATTGACGATGCCGTCGCTCAAAAAGCTCGGGAGGTTGCCGTAAAGGTTTCAGAAGCGTTTATGCACGTTGGATTACTGGCTGTTGAGCTTTTTCAAACCGAAGATGATGAAATTTTGGTTAACGAAGTGGCTCCACGCCCGCACAATAGTGGTCATTACAGCATAGAAGGCAGTTATACCAATCAATTTGAGCAGCATTTACGTGCGGTATTAAATCTTCCTTTGGGTGAGACCGCTAGTAAAACAGGTGCCGTCATGGTAAATCTGGTAGGTGAAGAAGGCTATCAGGGCGATGTGTACTATGAAAAGATTCAGGATATTTTAGCTCTTGAAGGAGTAACGCCACATATTTACGGAAAACGGGAAACCCGCCCTTTTAGAAAGATGGGCCACGTGACGATTGCAAACAGCGATCTCAGTAAAGCCCGGGCAATCGCCGAAAAGGTAAAACAAACAATACGCGTAATCACAAAATAAAAAACATGGTAGGAATTATAATGGGAAGCACCAGCGATATGCCGGTGATGCAAAGTGCAATAGACGTATTAAAGCAACTGGGCATTGAGACCGAAGTGGATATTGTTTCTGCTCACCGCACGCCAGACAAGCTATTTGATTATGGAAAACATGCACATGAGCGCGGTATTCAGGTCATTATTGCAGGTGCAGGCGGCGCGGCGCATTTACCCGGAATGATCGCCTCCCTGTCTCCCTTACCGGTTATAGGTGTACCCGTAAAATCCCGAAATTCCATTGACGGATGGGATTCTGTGCTTTCCATATTACAAATGCCCGGTGGAGTGCCGGTTGCCACCGTTGCTTTGGATGGGGCTCAAAACGCCGGTATTCTTGCCGCTCAAATCTTAGGGGCTTCAGACGTAGCGGTACGCGATCGCATTTTAACGTATAAAGATGGACTTAAAGAAAATGTGATTGCCGGTGCTGCATCCCTTAAAAAATAAAAAGAGCCGTGTAAAACACGGCTCTAAATAGACTGTCTGGGTGAAATTATATGTATTTATTAACCATTCTAAATATTATTAATCAAACCTTCTACAACAGATCTATGCTAATATTTTTGTTGGGTACTGCAAAGTTAAAGTAAAATTTTCGCAGCATTCGTTAAAAGAATCATATTTCTAGCCTAAATACATAATGTTTATAAAAAAGACTGAAAAATTGAAAAATTCAGAAAATATATTACTTAAAGATTTCAATCTCGTACCATTTGGCTCATTTTCAGACGCGGATTACAAGGAAGCTATTCTCGACGGTATTGATAAAGCCCGAAAGGAGATCGATGAAATCACTCAAAATACGGAAACGCCGACTTTTGAAAACACCATCGCTACCCTCGACTTTGCCGGCCTGCATTTAGACCGAGTTACCAGTGCATTTTTCAACATCAATAGTGCTGAGACTAACGAAACGATTCAGAAAATTGCACAGGAGGTTTCACCTCTTTTATCTGAGTTCTCTAACGACATCACCCTCAACGAGGCCTTGTTTAAACGGGTAAAAGCTGTTTATGAGTCGCGAGAAACCTTAGATCTAAATCGCGAACAACAGGTTCTTTTAGAAAAGAAATACAAGGGATTTGCCCGTAATGGCGCTAATTTACCTGAAGAGAAAAAAGCCCGCTTACGCGAAATAGACACCGAGCTTTCCAAACTTGCGCTTACGTTTGGGGAAAATATTTTAGCAGAGACTAATAAGTTTGAGTTGCAAATTACCGATGAGCAGGATCTTGCAGGTTTACCGGAAAGCACTATTGAGTCTGCGGCGCAAACCGCTGAAGAAAAAAACAAGGAAGGCTGGATTTTCACACTTGAATACCCCAGCTACATCCCCTTTATGAAATATGCCGAAAACCGCGAACTACGCAAAAAAATGGCGATTGCTTTTGGCGCTAAAGGCTTTCACGGAGATGAGCTCGACAATCAGGAAAATGTTCTTCAGATCGTAAACTTGCGTCAGGAAAGAGCTAATCTTTTAGGCTATAAAACACACGCTCATTTTGTTCTGGAAGAGCGTATGGCCAAAAACCCGGAAAACGTAAACCGTTTTCTGGAAGATTTATTGGAGAAAGCAAAACCGGCAGCAGAGTTAGAATTTAAGCAATTAGAGAATTTTGCTAAAGAACGTGACGGTATTGAGCAATTGGAAAAATGGGACAGCGCATTTTATTCTGAAAAATTAAAACAACAGCTTTTTGAACTGGATGATGAACTTCTCAAGCCCTATTTTAAACTGGAAAATGTTATTGACGGCGTTTTTACAGTAGCTCAAAAGCTGTATGGCCTGCGCTTCGTTGAAGTTTTTGATGTGCCCAAATACCACAAGGATGTTAAGACCTATCAGGTTTTTGATGACATTGACAATTTTATGGCTATTTTTTATGCCGACTTCCACCCGCGTGCCGGTAAACGTGGTGGCGCCTGGATGACGCAGTTTAAAGGTCAATACAAAAAAGACGGCATCAATGAAAGACCGCACGTTTCTAACGTGTGTAATTTCACCAAGCCCACGCCATCTAAACCTTCGTTATTGACTTTCAATGAAGTAACGACGTTATTCCATGAGTTTGGTCACGGCTTACACGGAATGCTGGCCAATACCACCTACCCCAGCTTATCAGGGCCTTCGGTGTATTGGGACTTTGTAGAGTTGCCCAGTCAGATTTTAGAAAACTGGTGCTATGAACCGGAAGCACTTGAGCTTTTCGCAAAGCATTACGAAACCGCCGAGACCATCCCGATGCTGCTGATTGACAAAATCAAAAAAGCAGCGAACTTTCAGGAAGGGATGCAAACCTTGCGCCAGTTGAGTTTTGGCTTGTTAGATATGTCTTGGCACGCTGCAGATCCCCGTGGAATCAAAGATGTAAAAGCACACGAGTCGGCGGCTTTTGAAGGCACAAAGCTGTATCCTGATGTGGCTGAAAATTCTATGAGTGTAGCATTTTCTCATATTTTTCAAGGCGGATACTCCAGCGGATACTACTCCTACAAATGGGCCGAAGTTCTGGATGCAGATGCCTTTGCCTATTTTAAGGAAAACGGTATTTTTAATGCAGAAGTGGCTAAGAAATTCAGAGATCACATTCTGTCTCAAGGCGGAACAGAAGATCCCATGGTATTATATAAACGCTTCCGTGGAAAAGAACCCAATCCCGAGGCTTTGCTGAAAAGAGCCGGACTGGTTAAGTAGAAAGTTAATGGTTGATGGTTATTGGTTGTTGTTAATCTTTGACTACATCAGTTATGAATTCTGAAAAATGAGATTTAGACTCCTTAACTTGTTGTTTATCATTTTGATTTCCTGTCAAAATGATCGTATTAAAGGCAACTGGGGAAAATGCAATCCAGACGGCAGCTATTGGAACTATACATTAACTGATAGTCTTTTAGTACTTGCTGTAGAAAAACCTAACCCCTTCATTGAAGTTTATAATGTCAAATACATCAATGAGGGGATTATCATTTCAGATGCTAAGCAAACGGCAATACATCTAATGACAAATCCCGATACATTAAAAATCCTTTCCATTTTATCAGACTCCTTAAAACTGCAAAGCACGCAAACCGGAGATCAATTTGAGTTATCTGAAGCCGATTTCAAGCTTGAACCAATTGATTTCAACTACTACAAATCCTGGAAAAAGAAATCTCTTTTACGGTTCAATGAGTATGCTACACGGGTTGATTGCGCAACCCTAGAAGATAACGTACCTTCGCTCAGCTTGGATGAATTTGAAGAAGAAATAGAGATGTATTTGCACAACATTCAATAATTTAAACTTTTAACCATTAACATCTAACCTCTTACTTATTCTTAAGTTCAATCCACTTACTCATAAATTTTGAGGCTTGTAAAGATTGATGCCAAAGCATCGCTCCGGTAAAATTGTGAAGTCGGTAATCAGCAAGATTTTCTTTAAGGTGGTTTAGCCTTTCGGCGAAAACAGGCTGCCAGAAATCGGCTTGAAAACGGGTGTTGATGATTTCTACCCCATTATTTTGAGCTTCTTGCCAACTTTCAGAATTAGAATATAAATCTATCGCTGCCTGAGCAAAAGCTTCAGGTGTATCAGCAATGCTTCCGTTAAAAGGCAATTTGCCATGCATACCTTCCGCTCCTACTGAAGTGGTTACTGCCGGAGTACCGCATTGCATCGCATCCAGTAATTTCCCTTTTAGTCCAGCCCCTGTGAGTAAGGGCGCCAATAATACTCTTGAATCTTCAATCACTTCGTGCGCGCTTTCGGCTCTGCCCAAAACTTGAAATTTTTCTCTGGGATTATGAAGTTGGGAATGTTTTTCTGCAGGGTACGAACCGTAAACATGCATTTCGGCATCAGGAAGTTGTTTGCGGATATGCGGCCAGATTTCGGTTTTTAAATACCGTACCGAAAGCCAATTGGGCTCGTGCCGAAAATTTCCTATCGTCACAAAATGCTTTCGGTCCTTCAACGATTTCCAACGTTTAACCTCATCTTTGGTAATAGCTTCGACCATAAACGGAAGGTAGAGCAATTGACTGGCGGGAACCTTAAAAAAATCCTGAAGCAATGCCATCTCAAATTCCGAAATAACCAGAGTAAGGTCACACCGGTAGATGCTGGCGATCTCGCGTTTGGCAAAATCATTATGCAGGTATTTTTTAGAAAAATCTGCACCTTCTTTTAAAGCTGCTTCCCGACCCTTTCGCAAACCGTGCAGGTCTATTGTCTCAAGTACACGAAGCGCATCAGGACAATGTTCTTTTACACGCCAACCGAATTGCTCTTCGATCACAAACTTGTCAAAAAGCACCAAATCAGGCTGCAGATTCTTAATGTAAGCGTCAAACGAAGCATCGTTGAGTTTGATTTCCTGACTGCACACCTCAAGTGCTTCTAAATTTTCGGCATAAGGTGTTTTGCCGGCTGCGCATGCAAAATGCACCTTACATCCTACTTGTTGCAACGCATCGAGCAGTTGCATAATACGCGTTCCCGCTGCTGAAGAAACCGGTTCAGGCCAGACATTACCTATAATTAATGCTTTCATAGCGCAAATATAAGTTTCCGTTTTGAAAATAAACTTTCACATATTACTGAAACTTTAAAATAGTTTACTATCTTTGAAGTATGGAATTTAAAGAAGCCAAAGAACAATTTCTACAAACCTGGGGAGCACTGGGTTCACAGTGGGGTATCAATAAGACGATGGCGCAGATTCACGCCTTGCTTATGATTTCTCCGGACTCACTTTCTATGGAAGAAATTATGGAAGAGCTTCAAATTTCAAGAGGTAATGCCAGTATGAACCTGCGCGGACTCATAGATTGGGGCATTGTTTACAAGGAATATAAACCAGGAGAACGTCGCGAGTATTTTAAAGCCGATCAGGATGTGGACTCGCTGGCACGAAAAATTGCTGTTGAACGCAGTAAGCGGGAAATTCAACCTACCCTGCGTGTTCTAGAAGACGTACGCAATTTTGATGAAAACGACAGCAATGAAGCTCGAAAGTTTAAGCAAAAAACACAGGAGCTCTATGACTTTGTAAGCCGAGCCGATACTATGCTTGAAAAAATTACCAATCAAAAGGAAAACTGGGTAACCAAAACGATCATGAAATTAATGACCTAATATTTTTTTATTACTTAATTTCAATATTTTCTGAAAGTTTAAAATTTTAAGTATTATTATGAACCTTATCACCTACATCTTATATGTATTTTTTACATCAAGTGTAATCATTTGGGTAGGAAAAACTTGTTCCGCCAAAGGAGAAGTCTTTATCCTGCAAGCATTGAATGATGCTTCTCTTACAGCACGGGTAAATCGCTCGCTTCTCATAGGTTATTATTTGGTCAATCTTGGTTATGTTTTAATATCTATCCAAACCTGGCCAGGTCTAAATTCTTTGGAAGAAGTACTCCTCGAATTGAGTCAAAGAACAGGACTTTTAATATTTCTATTAGGAGGTCTGCATTATTTCAACATCTACTTCATCACTGTGCATCTCAAGAAAATTTCTAATCCTTAATACTTTAAACTATGGAAACCTCAAAAATTCTAATCGGATACTTCATTTATTTACCCATTACCATTTTGCTAACTCTCTATGTTTCCCGAATACTTTTTAAAAACGGCAAACTCTTTATGATTGATATTTTTAAGGGCAAAGAAGAAATCGCTTTGGCTACCAATCAATTATTCAAAGTAGGTTTTTATTTACTCAACATTGGCTTTGCCCTGATGATTATGGAAATACATTCATACGGATTTAACGACACCTATCAAAGTTTAGTTGAAATACTGAGTTCTAAAATAGGAGGTTTCACCATCTATCTGGGCATTATGTTGTTTTTTAATTTGTTTTTGTTCTTCAGAGGAAGAAAGAAATCAAGACAAAGCCGAAATGCCCAGTTATCATGAAAGTTGATAAAAAAGCAATAAATGGAGGCATTCTGCTTGCAACATTCGGACTGGTATCATTCTTAGCAATAATTCACTTTGTATTTGACGGACTTGAAGTTCCCTTCCAAAAAGATTTAATTCCATTTTTTCTAATGGCCTGTATGATAAATTATAGTGTAAGTATTCTTGTAAGTCAATTCTGTTTAAAAGCAATTCAGTTTGGCAATAATCCTAAATTGATGGGGTTGGCCTACACATTACTTTCGTTGCTAGTGATTTCAATTTTGTACAATATGCCATATATAATTTATCGGGCTTTTTTGGATGATACAGTACAGATAAAGGATTTATTATCTTTTTTACTGATTTCTGCTTTATACTTTTTCGTTTTGGGATTTATACCTGCAATTGCAATAGGTATTCCCTATGGACTTTATCTGAATGATGATTATCTTTAATACAAAACCCCGCAAATTGCGGGGTTTTTATTTTGACTGACCAGTTGGTCTTACATATACTCCTCAATTGGGGCACAGGTACAAATCAGGTTACGATCCCCAAACGCATCGTCTACGCGGCGAACGCTTGGCCAGAATTTATTATCTGAAACATACTCCAACGGGTAAGCCGCCTGCTCACGCGTATAGGGTAGATCCCAGGTATCAGCGGTAAGCATACTCAGCGTATGTGGTGCATTTTTCAATACATTATTTGGTTCGTCTGCAGAAACTGCATTGATCTCCTTACGGATGTTGATCATCGCATCACAAAAACGATCCAATTCGGCTTTGCTTTCACTTTCTGTAGGTTCAATCATCATGGTACCCGCAACCGGGAAAGAAACCGTTGGCGCGTGGAAACCGTAATCGATCAAACGCTTGGCGATATCCACCACTTCGATTCCGTTTTCTTTAAAAGGTCTGCAATCAATAATCATCTCATGCGCTGCACGACCCATTTCACCAGAATACAGAACTTCAAACGATCCTTTAAGTCGTTCTTTAATGTAGTTGGCGTTCAAAATAGCTGCTTCGGTAGATTCTTTTAAGCCGGTGGCACCCAGCATTTTGATATATGCATAACTGATCAAACACACCAACGACGAACCCCAGGGCGCGGCAGAAATAGCGGTAATAGCCTCCTCACCTCCGGTCTTGATCACCGGGTTTCCGGGTAAGAAAGGCACCAGTTGCTCTGCAACACAAATAGGTCCTACACCCGGTCCGCCACCACCGTGTGGGATGGCAAAAGTCTTATGTAAGTTTAGATGACATACGTCTGCGCCAATTTTTCCGGGATTGGTCAATCCCACCTGCGCGTTCATGTTGGCACCATCCATATAAACCTGACCGCCATACTCGTGAATGATACTAGTGATTTCCTGAATAGCACTTTCGTATACTCCGTGAGTTGAAGGATAGGTAACCATCAACGCGGCTAAATTATCTTTATACTGTTCTGCTTTTTCACGTAAATCATCAACATCTATATTTCCGGCATCGGTAGCTTTGGTAACTACCACTTGCATCCCGGCCATAACGGCACTTGCCGGGTTGGTACCATGAGCTGAAGAAGGAATCAAACAAATATTTCGGTGAGATTCACCACGACTTTCGTGATAGGCTCTGATTACCATAAGACCGGCATACTCACCCTGAGCTCCGGAGTTAGGCTGTAAAGAGGTCGCTGCAAAACCGGTAATTTCGGTAAGTTGTTCTTCCAGTTTTTTTAATACAAACTGATAGCCTTCCGCCTGATTAACGGGCACAAAAGGATGTATTCCGCCCCAACGCGCATCACTAAGGGGTAGCATTTCTGCTGCTGCATTCAGTTTCATCGTACAAGAACCCAACGAAATCATACTGTGATTAAGAGACAAATCTTTTCGCTCCAGCTTTTTGATATAACGCATCAACTCGGTCTCAGAATGATAGCTGTTAAACACTTCATTCGTCATAAACTCTGTCTCTCTTTGCAATAAATCAGGAACTGCATTGAGTTCTTTTAAACCATCAAGATGCGTAAATTCTTTACCTAAAGCTTCAGCAAAAACTGAAATTATTTTATTAAGATCTGCCAGACTCGTAGCTTCATTAACTGCGACTGAAACGGTTTCCTCATCCGGATAGTAAAAGTTGATTTCGCTTGCTTCGGCATAGTTACGAACCGTTTTAGCATCGGTCTTCACTCGAATCGTATCAAAATAACCGGAATTTAACTGGTACAAACCTAAGTTTTCTAAAGCATCAGTAAGGGTAGCCGCCGTACGGTGAATTTTAGTCGCGATATACTGCAAACCTTTTGGCCCGTGATAAACCCCGTACATCCCTGCCATAACAGCAAGAAGAACCTGTGCGGTACAAATGTTTGAAGTAGCTTTATCGCGCTTGATGTGCTGCTCACGGGTTTGAAGCGCCATACGCAGTGCGCGGTCACCGTTCATATCTTTACTTACCCCAATAATACGCCCGGGGATGTTACGCTTATATTCTTCACGGGTAGCGAAATAGGCCGCGTGCGGTCCTCCATAACCCAGCGGAATCCCAAAACGTTGCGTGGTCCCTACCACTACATCTGCGCCAAGTTTACCGGGAGCTTCAAGCAACACCAGACTCATCAAATCTGCTGCGACAGCAACTTTGATGTCCAGATCGTGCGCTTTTTTTATAAAGCCGGTATAATCGTGCACCTCACCGGTAGCTGACGGATACTGAATTAAAGCACCGAAAAACTCATCGCTAAAATCAAATTCCTGCGCGTGACCTATAACAAGCTCAACGCCTACTGGAATTGCCCGCGTTTGCAATACGGAAAGGGTCTGTGGGAAAATATCTTTATCTACAAAAAACTTGGAGGTTCTGTTTTTCTTTTGATCACGGGTACGAACGCCGGCAAGTAAGGTCATCGCTTCGGCAGCTGCTGTAGCTTCATCAAGAAGTGAAGCGTTGGCTAGTTCCATCCCGGTAAGATCTGCCACCATCGTCTGAAAATTAAGCAAAGCTTCTAATCGCCCCTGAGCGATTTCGGCCTGATAAGGCGTATACGCCGTGTACCAACCCGGATTTTCAAGAATATTGCGCTGAATAACTGCAGGAGTTTTTGACTCGTGATACCCCAGACCTATGTAAGTCTTAAACAATTTGTTTTTGTTTGCAAGCGCGTTAATATGCGTAGCATATTCATACTCGCTCAGAGCAGGTTCCAGATTAAGGGGCTTCTGAAGCTTTATACCATCGGGCAGCGTCTCATAAATTAACTGATCAATACTATCTGCACCAATTGCTTCAAGCATTTGCTCCTTTTCCTCTGGTCGTGGCCCAATATGCCGCAAAGCAAAAACATCTGTTCTCATATACAATTTTGTGTTTTTTTAATGCGGCAAAATTACAATTTCACATTCGATTATTTGAATAAGCAGATATTAGTTTTTAACCACCAGAATCAGTTATCAACACATGATTTAACTTTAGCCCGTGAAGCACCTTAAAGCCCTTTTTAATTTCTACATCAACAGCAGTTTGCATGTGGCTCTGGCCGTACTGTGTTTGGTATGGATTACTGAGATACAACTGGCATTAGCCCCACAACCATTGCTGTATGGGTTTGTATTTTTTGGTAGTGTTACCGGGTATAATTTTGTGAAATATGCCGCCCTTACAGGTTTACACCACAGACAACTCACTCAGAGTCTAAGGACCATCCAGAACTTGTCGCTACTTTGCTTTTTTGCGTTTTGTTATTTTGCTTTTCAGTTTGACTGGGTTTTCTGGCTGTACTGTTTGCCATTGGGCCTTTTAACCCTGTTATACGCCATCCCATTATTTCCGCAGCGCAAAAATTTACGACACATCCCAAGTCTAAAGGTCTTTATCATCGCGGTAGTTTGGGCAGGAGTTACAGCTTATTTGCCAGCTTTATGCGCTGTAAGATTTGATATGGCAACCGTGCTCGTAATTCTGCAACGCGTACTGCTTATTCTCGCTTTGATGATTCCATTTGAAATAAGAGATCTCAAGTACGATGCTTTAACACTGAATACACTGCCTCAGGTTTTAGGCATAAAAAAAACCAAACTTCTGGGTTTGGCATTGCTAATGGGCTTTGTTGTTCTGGAGCTTTTTCTACCTGAAAATGAAAATGGAGCAATTTTAATAAGTTGTTTTCTGGCACTTATTACCGCTTTCTCAATCTTAAAAGCATCTACCCGACAATCGAAGTATTACGCGTCTTTTTTTGTAGAAGGTATTCCGGTCTTGTGGTGGTTACTGTTGCTCACCTTTAGCCAACTCGCGCTCTAATTCCTCGCGTATACGCTTTTTACAATCCTCAGGCATTTGCTTGCACTTGGGATCTTTCATCAGCCTGGTAAGTTTTGCATTGCGCTCTGAATAATCTGCACAGTGTTTACAAACCAAATTGTGAAAGCGCACTTTCAACTTATCAAAAAAGGAGGCATCATCATACTGCCCTTTATCACAAAGGTGCCCGGCTTTTTTACAATCTACAAATAGTTTCATCGTTTATAACCAGTTTTCTTCTAAGCAACTTGCCAGTGCTGTACGGGCTCGGTGAATGATTACCCACAGATTAGACGGCGTGATATTAAATTCTTTACAAATAGTTTCGGTATCCTGACCTTCTATGGTTTTTTTCTTGAAAATTGCAGCCTGCTTTTCGGGCAATTTGTCAATACACGCATAGATCGCCACACCCAGTTCAGTGTTTTCTAAATCATCTTCTGCGGTACGATCAAAAGGATCTGCGACACGCTCTTCAAGCCAGTCTCCAGAATCCTCATCACTATTGTAATTAACCCGTACTTCAGCCTTTCCTTTTTTAGAGTTGATTTTACGGTAGTAATCTATAATTTTTCGCTTTAAAATCGAAATCAGCCAGGTACGCTCACTGGCCTCCCCTTTAAAGTTCTTCATCGACTTTAAGCCCGCCAGAAAGGTTTCTGAAATGATATCTTCAGCCACCTCTTTATCGTTTACCTTCACAATCGTGTAGTTGTAGAGGTAATCTGAATATTTATCCACCCATTTTGTGGGATCGAGTTGGTGGTCTGCCATAATAGAATAATAGATCGTGCTATCGCGATGCAAATTTAAACAAATAAGATCGAGTTAAACCTCATAACCCGTATTTTCAAAAACCAAAAATATAGCCCTACCATTGGGGTACAACTCTTACTTTTGCCATTACAAATTTGTAACCTGCATACTGTGTACGAAAAAACCTTTCCTAGTAAACGCTTTGCCATCACGGCAGCTTTTTTAAAAGAAGTGCTACCATCCGGCAGCACCGTATTGGACCTCGGGGTTGAAAATCCATTTTCTGAAATCATGAAAAAAGAAGGTTATCAGGTGACTAACACAAGCGGTGAAGACCTTGATCTGAATACAGATGCTGTACAGAATACCAATGCCGATGCAGTTACCGCTTTTGAAATTTTCGAACATTTACTCGCTCCACTTAATGTGCTGAAGGATATTAAAACCGATAAACTCGTGGCCAGTATTCCGCTTAAACTGTGGTTTGCTCCCGCCTATCGCAGCAAAACCGATAAATGGGACCGGCATTATCACGAGTTTGAAGATTGGCAGTTTGACTGGCTGTTGGAAAAATCTGGCTGGGAAATAAAAAGACGCAAACAATTTACCCATCCTGTGAAGAAATTGGGTTTTCGCCCACTTTTGCGACTGTTTACACCGCGCTACTATTTAATTTACGCAGAGCGGAAATGAAAATAGCAATCATCATACCGGCGTATAACGAGGCCGATTTAATACATAAAACACTCGACTCCCTTTTGGCTCAAACGTTCAAAGCCGAAAAAATTATTGTGGTTGATGATGGAAGCACTGATGAAACTCCTCAAATCATAGCTTCATATGCTGAAAAGCATCCCGAAGTAGAATTGGTCGAAAAGAATTCTGAAGCTGCTCACCTTCCCGGAAGCAAAGTCGTGCAGGCATTTAACTACGGTCTTAACCAACTAAATACTGACTATGATCTACTGTGTAAATTTGACGCAGATCTTATTTTTCCTGAAAATTATTTGGAAACCATCAAAGACGCTTTTTCCCAAAATCCCAAACTTGGAATGTACGGCGGCTTCTGCTATGTAGAACGCAACGGAAATTGGGAATTAGAAAACCTCACCAATAAAGATCATATACGCGGTGCTCTCAAATGCTATCGTAAAGCCTGTTTTGAAGCCATTGGCGGACTCAAAACGGCTATGGGCTGGGATACCTTAGACGAATTGCTAGCGCAATACCACGGTTGGGAAGTGGGCACAAATCCCGATTTACAGGTAAAACACCTCAAACCTACCGGGCATACCTATTCGACTAAAGCTAAATACAAACAAGGCGAGGCATTTTACGGAATGCGTTACGGCTTTTTGCTTACACTTATCGCTTCGGCAAAACTGGCGTTGCGCAAAAAGAGCCCCAAGCTTTTTAAAAATTATCTAAGTGGTTACTTGAGAGCCAAACAAAAACACCTTCCTTTTCTGGTTAATGAAAAAGAAGGTGCCTTTATACGTAAACTCCGGTGGAATAAGATCCGGGAGAAATTATTCTAAAACTTCAGTAATTATAGTACCTGTGGTTCCGTTTGGGAATTCAATACCTAACAAAGCTGCAATGGTCGGCGCGATATCCGGGATTTCGGTGAGCTTATAAGTTTTGCCTTTTTTAATTCCTGCTCCGTAAAACAAGAGCGGCGCGTGTGTATCGTAAGAAAATGCCGAGCCGTGCGTAGAGCCGGTACGCGAATAACTGATAACTCCGGGGTCAAGCACTAAAAATACATCGCCACTACGCTTTTGATTAAAGCCTTTTTGAATTAAAGCTGCTACACCGCTTGTATAATTTGCCTGATTGAGTTCGGCGCGTGTGTACACCTTGTCCATTAGATCGTATTGCAAGGCAAAATGTGCAATTTTCTTTTGTAGTTCTTCCGGATTTACACCCGCTTCCTGCAGATTTTCATAATTAAAAAACACCTGATAATTTGAAATATCTTCAATCAAATCTTCTTTTCCATACTCAGAAACTATAAACTCATTGAGCGCAGTTGCAAAGGCGCGGTTATCAAAATAGCCTGACGGAATCCTGTTTGCACTTAAATACGCCGGTACATTTACTGCCCCATGGTCTGCGGTAAGAAATACGGTATAATTGCCCTCGCCCACTTTTTTATCTAAGGCATCAAGCAAACGTTCCAGATCAAGATCGAGTCGTACGTACATATCCTCAACCTCCTTAGAGTTAACACCAAAATTGTGACCCACATAATCGGTCGCACTATAGCTCACCACCAGAAAATCAGTATCTGAGTCCTGTCCTAACGCTTCAGCATCCAAGGCTTCAAGCGCAAAATCGGTAGTCAAATTATTTCCGTAGGGTGTTGATTTTAAAAGGGTGTAACCTCCATTTTCTGGAGCTAATTTCTCCAAATCATAAGGAAAAACAGCATCTTCCTTACCTCTGAATCCACCTTCATAAGTATTAAGATCTGCCCCGCTTTCTACGTAAGTTTCAATTGGCTTGAGGGTATTCCATTCTTTCAGGTAATTTTTCGCTTTCGCGGAAGCGTTAAACTCCTGCACCCATTTTGGCAATTGATCCATATAAAAAGTACTGGTAATCCACTTGCCTTCATCTCCACCTTCAAACCAATACGCCGCATTGGCGGTATGCCCCGCCGGAAGAATTGCACCACGATCTTTTAATGAAACACCAATGGTTTTACCACGCATTTGGGTATGCAAACGGTTTTGATCTGTAATCGTTGTTGTGAGCATACGATGCGGAGACATCTGCCCTGCCGGGCCGTCTACACCTACCGAAGCTACTGTGGTGTCGCCCGCGCAATACACTTGCTGCTTTTCAAATTTATTATACCAATTGTTTGAAATAATACCATGATTGGCCGGAGTTGTACCGGTATAAATAGAAGCGTGACCGGGCCCGGTGTAGGTAGGCACGTAGTTAAAATGATTGTTGCGACACTCAAACCCGTCTGACATCAAACGTTTAAAACCCCTGTCACCGAATTGCGCTTCAAAACGGGTGAGGTAATCGAATCGCATCTGATCAACAACAATACCCACAACTAGTTTAGGCTTCTGGGAAGCTGTCTGTGCATCTGCAGGCTTAAAGCTAAGTGCAGCAAGACCAAAAAGAAGCATTTTAATACTCGTAAATTTCATAATCTGCAGTTTTACCCTGCAAAACTAAGGCTTTATACCAATAATAAGATTAAGTTAATCTTAAATAGCCTTCCCGTCTATTTTTGCTATTTTTAAACCTGAAAAATACACTATGGGATACCTGAAAGAGATCGGTGCTTATTTTATGATGATTAAGGGTGTTTTTATAAAACCTACCAAAACCTCTGTACTTAGAAATCTTATTTTAAAAGAAATTGACGATCTGATCATCGGCTCGCTAGGAATTGTTTGCTTTATCTCATTTTTTGTGGGTGGTGTAGTTGCGATTCAAACCGCGTTGAATATGGACAATCCTATTCTACCAAAATCACTCATTGGTTTTGCGTCAAGACAATCGATTATACTCGAGTTTGCTCCTACTTTTATCTCGATTATTATGGCCGGAAAGGTGGGGTCTTTCATTACCTCAAGCATCGGCACTATGCGGGTTACTGAGCAGATAGACGCACTGGAGGTAATGGGCATCAACTCGCTAAACTATTTGGTTTTTCCTAAGATTATTGCGATGCTCTTCTACCCTTTTGTCATAGCTATAGCCATGTTTCTGGGTATTGTGGGTGGTTATGCAGCCTCGGTTTTAGGAGGGTTTGCTACAGGAGATCAATTTATTCAAGGGCTTCAGGAAGATTTTGTTCCTTTCCAACTGGTTTATGCATTTATAAAGACCTTTATTTTTGCCTTATTACTGGCGACCATTCCGTCCTATTTTGGATACTATATGAAGGGCGGAGCACTTGAGGTTGGTAAAGCCAGTACGACTTCGTTTGTATGGACGAGTGTATTTATCATTCTCTCAAACTATCTAATCACCCAATTACTTTTAAGCTAATGATTGAAGTTAAGGATTTAAAAAAAGGATTTGGTGGCGATGAACTCGTTCTAAAGGGAATTTCGACCAAATTTGAAAAAGGAAAAACCAATTTGATCATTGGCCAGTCTGGCTCGGGCAAAACCGTGTTTTTAAAATGCTTACTAGGCCTTTTTAGACCTACGGAGGGCAGAATTGTTTACGACGGGGAAGCGTACTCCGATTTATCTTCTGAGAAGCAGCGTACCCTGCGTGAACAGATGGGAATGGTATTTCAAGGCAGTGCTCTTTTTGACTCCATGACAGTAGAAGAAAATATTATGTTCCCACTTAAAATGTTTACTAAACAACGCAAAGCAGAACGTCGCGAGCGCGCTAATGAGGTAATCAAACGGGTAAACCTCATCAATGCTAATAATAAATTACCTTCTGAAATCTCTGGCGGTATGCAGAAACGGGTTGCAATCGCACGTGCCATTGTAAATAACCCAAAGTACTTATTTTGCGATGAGCCTAACTCAGGCCTTGATCCGCGTACAGCAACCCTGATTGATAATTTGGTGCAGGAAATCACCCACGAGTATGATATCACCACGATTATCAACACGCACGATATGAACTCAGTTATGGAGATTGGTGAAAAAATAGTCTTTCTTCAAAAAGGGCATTTAGCCTGGGAAGGTTCTAAAGACACCATTTTCAGAACCGATAACGAGGATGTTACCAACTTTGTGTATTCTTCAGATCTATTCAAAAAAGTACGGGAGGCCGTTATTAAAGAGCATCAATAACGAGAGATTGCAAGTGTATCTAATTTATATTTTAGCTTCAACCAGGCTTTTAATTTCTGTTCTTCTTTTCGCTTTTGAACTTCAGACAAAGATGGCTTCCACTCAATCATAAAAGTGGGGATCGTATCGGCTTTTTCAAAATTGGTATTAATGGTATTTGAAAATCCAAAGCGCTCAATATCTTCATAGTTTACGTGCACTTCTTCACTTAGGCTCTGAAAAGGTAAAGCAGCCGACTTGAGCCGGTTTAACTCATTTTCCAAAAGTAAAATCTGTTGATTTTTATCTGCAATAGCCTGCTGGTTATTGGCGTACAAATCTTCTAAGATTCCGGTTTTAACCTGATTGCTTAACTCCTCTGCCATGGCTGTGCTTTGGTCAGCCCCCTGGTTGATGCGAAGCTCGGCAACAGCAAGTTTCGGATTTTCAGAAAATTCTTTTTCCCATTTGGCGATTGTACTTTTAGACACCAGATTACCAATAAGAAACAATTCTACCTTCTTATCCTTGTAGTCGATATTAGGGCTTAGAATCGAAGTCCCATCGTGCTGTATGTTTTCTTCAACAAAGTTTGTAGCTTCGTTTTTAAACACCTGTTCCTTATACAGGTTGTAGAACAGAAACATACTGGGCACCATTACAATAATTCCGATAGCAGAAGCCATTTGACTGATGAAGCGTCTTCTTCGCGAGTTGGCATATTTCACCATTGGGAAGCCCAATAGCTTGGAAACAACAAAAGTAGAGAGCGCTATAAAAACCGCATTGATTGAAAATAGATACAAGGCTCCTGTAGCATAGGCACCATTACCAATAGCCAATCCATATCCTACAGTACACAATGGTGGCATCAAAGCCGTAGCAATGGCCACCCCAAAAATCACGCTGGCAATAGTCCCTTTTTTAGTTTTAGCCACAATAAGCGCCAGACCACCAAAAATCGCTACCAGAACATCAAGAATGGTAGGATAGGTTCTTCCTAAAAGTTCTGAATTGTCTGCTTTAAGCGGAATGAGTAAAAAGTAAATAAACGCCGTAAGCACACTCAAAGAAACCATCACCGCAAGGTTGATCATAGATCTCCGCAGCATTTCGACATCATTAATCGCCAGCGATAGTCCGGCACCCACAATTGGCCCCATAAGTGGTGAGATTAACATCGCACCGATGATAACTGCTGTACTGCCCACATTAAGACCAATACTAGCTACAAAAATGGCAAAAATGAGAATCCAGGCATTATGTCCTTTAAACGAGATATCTTTTTTAACCGCTTCAATGGTAGAATCGCGGTCGGTATCCTGACGTATGTCTAAAAGTTCTGACAAAAAAACACGGCTATTTTGCCACAAACTTTTAGCATCACGCTTTACAGCCTCATTGGAAACTGTCTCAGAATCTGTTGAATTTGAGTTTTCCCGTTTTGATTGATCTTCCATGAATTGATTTAAACTAAATCTTCACCAAATTTTTCAGCCACAGCGGCACGCATCAATTTTACGTCCTGCTCTTTGGATTTAGGCATGATAACCAAAACATCTTTACTGTCAACGATGATATAATCCTCAAGACCCTCGACAACCACAACCTTTCCTTTATCAGAACGAATGAGGTTACCGCGAACATCTTTTTTAATGCATCGGGCATTGACCACTACATTTTCAGATTCATCTTTTTCCAGATTGTCGTAAAGGGCACCCCAGGCACCCAGATCACTCCAGTCAAAAGTCGCCGGAATTACCCCAACATTTTTACTTTTTTCGAGGATCCCGTAGTCAATGCTGATGTTTTCAGCCTTTCCATAGTTTTCAGCAATAAATGCCGCCTCAGCATCCGTATTCAAAGCGTCATAACCTGAATTGAAAAGGGCATACATCTCAGGAAGGTATTTTTCAAATGCTTCAATAATCGCTCTGGCACTCCAAATAAAAATACCTGCATTCCAGGAATAATTACCTTCGGCCAGAAACTGCTTGGCAGTCTCATAATCGGGTTTCTCTTTAAACGCCTTAACCTGTTTTACTGCAGAATCGCCAGCGGTGTATTGAATATAACCGTAACCCGTATGTGGAAATGTAGGTTCAATACCTAAAGTCACCAGTAATTTTTCTTCGGAAACATCCTGTTCACAAGCTTTAAATCCGGTTTCCAAATCATTGAGAAAGGATTTTTCATCCTCGATCCAGTGGTCACTTGGAGCAACGATCATTACTGCATCCGGATTATTTTTATAAATCTTAAGCGCAGCAAGTAATATACACGGTGCAGTGTTGCGCATTGCGGGCTCCAAAACGATATTTTGATCCTTAACCTTAGGTAATTGCTCGTTAACAAGGGCTTTATACTTCTCATTGGTAAGCACCAAAACATTGTCTGCAGGTACGGTTTGTGATAATCTGCCAAACGTACGCTCAATGAGAGTTTCGCCTGCGCCTAAAATATCATGAAATTGCTTGGGATAATTGGCCTTACTTAAAGGCCAAAATCGGGAACCAACTCCCCCGGCCATAATTATTGCGTAATAATTGTCGTTTTTAGTCATGTGCTTATTTTAAAAGTTCGACCTCTGCATTAGGCTGAAATAAGTAGATTTTTCCGGTTGTAGTCTCTTTGCATTCATAGCGTTTTACAACCCTATTTCCCTTTTCAAAAACCTTTCCGTTGTAAATTTTAAACAGACTGCCTTTTGGTAGTTCAAATATATAGTTTTTATCACTAGGCGGATCAAATTCTTTAAGTGCCAAAGACAAACGGGCGTCTGTATCGCTGCTTGCTTTCGGGTTTTTAAAGTGATTGGCAATAAGTGGCAAAAGCTGTTTGGGAAAGATTTCAGGTCGTATAAACGGAAGCATTAATTGCTGAAAGCTGTATTTCCATTCGGTGCCATGTGGCTTGATGCAACTCCCAAATTTTTTAAACGCTACCAAATGTGCAATTTCATGAATGAGCGTTATGAGAAATCGATACTTATTGAGATTGGCATTAACAGTAATCTGATGCCCACCATCGGGCATTTTACGGTAATCCCCGTGACGGGTAACTCGTTCATTTACAATTTTAAGATGTACCCCAAAGCTTTTGATCAGTTCAAAAACCGGATCAACTGCCTGTTCAGGTATGTATCGAGTCAAAATTGTTTTCATCAGGGTGTGGAGGCTGAAACCTGTAAAACCTTGCCGTTATAGAATTTGTGTGCCGTTAGGGCAAAATTTGCAATATACGCCGCCATCTCATCAGGCTGAAGTGGCGCCTGATAACCAGGAAATGCTTCTTCAAGCATTTCGGTTTGTACAGCCCCAAGTGCTAATACATTAAAAGCTATACCCTGTTCTTTATATTCTTCAGCCAGTAATTCACTTAGTGTAATTACCGCCCCTTTGCTAGAACTGTAAGCTGCCAGCCCGGGAAACTTGGCACTACCCTGTACACCGCCCATACTGCTTATAGTTAACACATGTGAACCGGCATGCATATACGGTAAAACCGCCTGAGTTAAATGAGCTACGCCAAACACATTAACCTCATATACCTTTTGAAAATCTGTCGCAGTGAGCTCATTAAAAGGCTTATTTACTAAAGCGCCGGCATTGTGAATGAGAACATCTACAGTTTTCCATTCCGTTTTCACCCAATCCTGAACCTTTTTCAAATCAGTCTCAGAAGCAATATCAAAAGAAAAAGCGGTCACCTGCTCCAAACCAAGTTCCGTACAGGGTTTTTCATTTCGCGAAAGCGCTAAAACCTGATGCCCCTGCTCTACAAGTTGCTTCACTAACTCGAGGCCAATGCCCCGGCTGGTTCCTGTAACTATAATTTTTTTACTCATTCCAGCTTATTTCTTCGGTGGGTGTTGTTAAAATTCCCTCGAGACCGGGAATTAATTGATTGGCAACATTGGCCATATGCTGATAATCCATTAAAGAAGCTTCATCCCCCACTTTGTGATAGTGATCAAAATTGGTGAAGTCAAAAGTTGAAACTGTTTGTGCAGGGATTTTAAAAGCCTGGTAAAAAGCATAGTTATCGCTACGCTTAAATAAATTGTATTGTTTAGCCTGCGGCAAAAAGCCTAAAACATTTGCACCTGCGTAGCTATTGAATTTTTTAGCCAGGTTACTGTTCTCATATCCGGTAAGATACAGCGTATAGTCTTTATCTTTCATCGGCAAGCCTACCATTTCAATATTAAACATCACATAGGGTGTAATTGAAGTACTTTTCAAACGCTCTGCAAGATGAGCTGAACCCAGTAGACCCATTTCTTCAGCAGAAAAGAGCGTAAATAAAATACTGCGCTTGTTTGTTTTCGCCTTGGCGAAATAATGAGCTAAAGCCATCACCGTTGCAGTACCTGAAGCATTATCATTGGCACCGTTGGCGATAACATCTCCATTTTCAGCCTCAGCAGTACCAATGTGATCGTAATGTGCTCCAATAATTACGTACTCATCCTTAAGCTCCGGATCTGTACCCTCTAAAACACCTACCACATTGTAGCCTGCTTTTCCTTTGGCATCAAACTTATCACGGTATGAAGTAAAATAGGGTTGAATCCCTGCATCCTGAAATGCCTTTATGATATATGTGGCTGCCTCGTCGATTTCCGTAGTTCCGGTTTCACGACCCTTTAAGGCATCAGAAGCTAAAAACTCAACATCTTTACGCAAAGCATCAGCATTCACATACTGCTTAAAATCTTTAGATGTTGGTAATTTTTCGGTTGGTTTAAAAAGGACTTCCTCAGTTCCGTTGTTAGTCGGAACTTTATACCCATTTGAGGCATTCTGAGCTGCACCATCATCAACGGGCTTTACCGGACTTGTGCTCCCGCAGGCAATTAAAAGAGCGCCACAAGCGCTTAAAACTAATTTTCTCATAAGTTTCAATATAAAAAATCCCGCCATAATAGACAGGATTTTAAAGTTATAATTATTCCAGATTTGAATTAAGTTAACATCAAAACAGGATTCTCTATGTAGGTTTTCAACGTTTGTAAAAACTGTGCTCCCGTCGCACCATCAACCGTACGGTGATCACAAGCCATAGACAACGTCATCGTATTGCCCACCACAATCTGGCCGTTTTTAACCACAGGCTTTTCAATAATCGCACCTACAGACAAGATCGCTGAGTTAGGTTGGTTGATAATTGAAGTAAAGTTTGTGATTCCAAACATACCCAGGTTAGAAATGGTAAAGGTACTACCTTGCATTTCTTCAGGCTTAAGTTTTTTGTTACGGGCTTTACCTGCAAGCTCTTTAACCTCAGCATTGATTTGCTGTAATGATTTTTCATTTGCAAACTCTACCACAGGCACTACAAGTCCATCAGGTACAGCTACAGCAACACCAATGTGTACGTGGTGATTCAGACGCATTTTATCATCAAACCACTGTGAGTTTACCTGTGGATGCTGTTTTAAAGAAATCGCTACTGCCTTGATGATCATATCATTATAGGAAACCTTCGTGTCAGGAAGTTGATTGAATTGGCTACGGAACGCAATCATATTTTCCATATCAAACTCGACGTTCAGGTAATAATGCGGAGCGGTAAACTTAGATTTACCTAAAGACTTCGCAATCGCCTTACGCATTTGTGAGTTGTTCACGTCTTCGTAGCTCTCCTCACCGGTAGCAACAAATTGTTGTACACCACCGCCTGAAGCTGCAGGAGTATAGTTTTCTATATCCTTACGAACCACACGGCCGTTCTCACCACTACCCGAAACTTTACCAAGGTCAATGCCTTTTTCCTCGGCTAATTTCTTAGCTAATGGCGAAGCAAAAATACGCCCGTCACTTGAAGATGTATTTTTAGAAGCAGATTTTGATTCCTCTTTCTTAGGTGCCTCTTTTTGCTTAGGCTCCTCTTTCTTAGCTTCTTGTTTTTTGGGCTCCTCTTTTTGTTTCGGCTTTTCTTCTTTTTTAGAAGACTCCTTTTTAGAGCTACCAGATTTGGCTCCACTGATTACACCGGAAACATCTGTTCCCTCAGGACCAATGATAGCTAAAAGCGAATCTACTTTTGCAGTTTCCCCTTCCTGAATACCGATATGAAGCAAAGTTCCTTTATAGAAAGATTCAAACTCCATAGTCGCCTTATCGGTTTCTATTTCTGCAAGAATATCACCTTCCTCGACTTTATCTCCTTCTTTTTTCAACCAGGATGCAACAGTACCTTCTTCCATAGTATCGCTCAAACGTGGCATCGTTACCACCTCAACACCTTCAGGCACTTCTGAGCTACTGCTGTCTTCATCTGCAGAGTCGTCATCTGAATCTTCCGAAGCTTCATCAGATTCTTCTTCGTTCTCATCAGCATCTTCAGAATCTTCCGTGTCTTCTGATTTTTCATCATCAGAACCTGAGTCTGAACTTCCGTCTAATAATCCGGAAATATCTTCTCCTTCCTCACCAATAATAGCGAGCAAAGCATCAACCTTTGCAGTCTCTCCTTCCTGTATACCTATATGTAAAAGTGTTCCTTCGTAGAAAGACTCAAATTCCATCGTGGCTTTGTCCGTCTCAATCTCAGCAAGGATATCACCTTCTTCTACTTTATCTCCCTTTTTCTTAAGCCATGATGCAACGGTTCCTTCTTCCATTGTATCACTAAGGCGGGGCATATTAATTACTTCTGCCATGATTTATTCAGGTTTATGTGCTAAAAATGGATAGTCTTCCTGCTCGTAAACTACATCATACATAATGTTAGTTTCGGGGAATTCGCTCTCATCAGCAAATTTTTCACACTCGGCAACGCGCTTTTTAACACGCTTGTCAATTGTTTTTAATTCTTCTTCGGTAGCATATTTTTTCTCTAACAAAATATCTTTAACCTGAGTAATCGGGTCAATTTTCTGATATTCTGCCACCTCATCTTTCGTTCTGTATTTTTGAGCATCACTCATCGAGTGACCTCTGTATCGATAGGTTTTCAATTCTAAGAATGTAGGACCATCACCTCGACGTGCACGCGCTATAGCTTCGTCAAAAGCTTCAGCCACAGCAACCGGATTCATCGCATCAACAGGACCGCAAGGCATCTCGTAACCTAAGCCCAGTTTCCAAATATCTTCATGGTTTGCAGTTCGTTTTACGGAAGTTCCCATCGCATACCCGTTATTTTCAACACAGAAAACCACAGGTAATTTCCAGTTCATCGCCATATTAAAGGTCTCGTGAAGCGAACCCTGACGAGCAGCGCCATCACCAAAAAAGGTAAGGGTTACCGCATCTCTCTTGAAATATTTATCTCCGAATGCAAGACCGGCACCCAGTGGAATCTGACCTCCCACGATACCATGACCTCCATAGAAACGGTGTTCTTTAGAAAATATGTGCATAGAACCACCCAATCCCATTGAAGTTCCGGTTTTTTTACCATAGAGCTCAGCCATTACACGCTTGGGATCTTCTCCCATCCCTATAGGTTGCACGTGATTACGGTAAGCTGTGATCATTTTATCTTTGGTAAGGTCCATCGCGTGCAGTGCTCCTGCTAGTATTGCTTCCTGCCCGTTATACAGGTGCAGGAATCCGCGAACTTTCTGCTGAATATAAACTTGTGCTAACTTATCTTCAAACTTGCGCCAGAAGGACATCTCCTCATACCAGTTCAGGTATACTTCTTTTGTGATTTCTTTCATTAATAATGGGTTTATCTATACCACTGCTGTTTAAAACAACGAACCACAAAAATAGTATTTTCAAAAGGAAGTGAGAAAGGCTTTGGGCGAAAAAATAACCTAAACTAATGCCCGGCAGGACATTGAAACAAATCAAGCTAAAGCAGAATTTTATTGTGAAATTAGAGGAATTTCTGCGTAAATAATAAAGGAAGTAAATTTTCCACCGAAGAACTCTTTAAAATAGGTCCGCTGCCACCTCTGAAATAAACTTCAATAGGCTTAGCCTGCTTCACTTCATACTCAGCAAGCGCCTGTCTGCAGGCTCCGCATGGCGGAATTGGAACATCAGTTTCTTTATCTTTAGCTTTCGCTGAAATAGCCATCATTACAATCTCCACCTCGGGATAGTTTGCACCGGCGTAATAAACCGCAGTACGCTCGGCACACAAACCTGAAGGGTAAGCTGCATTCTCCTGATTATTCCCTTTGATGATTTCACCATTAGCAAGCAAAAGCGCAGCACCTACGTGAAAATTAGAATACGGTGCATAGGCAGCTTCACGGGCTTCGACAGCAACGCGAAATAAATCCCGCACCTGGTCAGGAAGCTCTTCAAGTTGCTCAAAGCGCTCCAGATTAAGTTCTATTTTTAATGATTTCCCCAACTATTAATATTCAGAATATTCATCTCCAAAACTGAACGTCAAACCAATTCGCAACGTATTTTCCAAAGGATTACGTACTTGAGAAGTTGAGAACAAATAGGATACGTCAACATCTATGGATGTATATTTAAACCCAAGACCTAATGTTCCGAATTTGCGAGCACCTTTCAAATCGCTTTCGTTAAAATAACCCATTCGAAAAGCAAAAACATCTGCATACTTGTATTCTGCTCCCAGCGACCAGGTTACTTCTTTTAATTCTTCGCTAAATCCATTTGGCGCATCACCAAAGGATTGAAACATTCCCTCCAGAAAACCAATAGATTGATATTCTTCCGCATCTGTACCATCAATGACTCCATCGTTATTAAAGTCCTGCGGAGAAGGCACCAGTAACTTATTAAACTCAAGACCAACCCCAATCACGTTATAGGGATCCAGAATAAAATCAAAACCTCCTCCCAGCCTGAGATTTGTAGGCAAAAAGTTTTCCTGACCTGCTTCGTCATACTTTATTTTTGGACCAATGTTTGAAATATTAAATCCTCCGCGCCAGCGCCCGTCAAAGTCATTATAGGTAATCTCTTCAGATTGGTAAAATCCGGCAATATCTACACCTATCGAACCCGCAGCACTCGCATCTTCATCACTTACCTGAAGTTTTAAATCGCTACGTAAATACCGGCCAGTAACAGACATAGCAAAACGATCGCCTAACCGCAAAGCATAAGATACATCCAAAGTAAATTCATTAGGACTTAACAATAGAGGGTTTTCTAGCTCTTCCTGTGATGGATTACTATTCTGAATAGACTCAATATCACCCAACCCAAAATATCTAAAACTACCCGCAAATGCACTGCGATCATTAATACGATTGTAATAGGTTATTTGCCCTAAAAAAATGTCGTCTACAATTTGATTTAGATAAGGCGTATAACTAAATCCCACCCCCTGTTGCTGTTCTATAAAAGCATACTTAGCCGGATTCCATTGTTGTGAATAGGCATCAGCTTTTGTTGCGACACCCTGATCACCCAGACCTGCGGCACGAGCATCTGCTGCAATAGCCAAAAACGGAACACCCGTAGTAATGGGTCTACCTTCTACCTCCTGAGCAAATACTGATACCTGTAGTGTTGAAAAAAAACCTAGCGCGAGTAAAAATTTATTCATTAAATAAGGCGTATGTTGACAAATATATATTTTAAAGCTTACAGAACAACTAACTTCTCAAACTTTTCAACTTTCTTATTCGTTAACGTAGATTTAACGGTAATCTTATATACGTAGACGCCTTTTCCTATTTTTTGCCCAAAATCATCCAGGCCGTCCCAGGTTATTTCCCGCGATAAAAAGCCGGTCGTCGTTACCATTTGATTAATGGTTTTCACCACCTTACCCGTAACCGTAAAGATTTGCACCTGCACATCAAGCGGCTCAAAGGGGCGGTTATGATTAAACCAAAACTCGGTATAATTCACAAAAGGGTTGGGGTAATTTAATACATTTTCAAGCTTCAATTCTGTATCACCCGCAACTACAAACTGAAGGTCAGCGGTTGACGAATTATTATATGTATCCCAGGCGATCACCGTCACTATATGCAAACCCGGCTCTAAATCACGCAGCGTGCGCAGCGCTTTACCAATATTAAAGTTATCGGTGTCACTTTCGTAGAAATCATTGAGAATGATCGGGTTTTCCTCATCACCATCAAGTATCGCAACCAGGTCGTGACCTATGCCTCCGGCCGTATTTATTCCATTTTCATCTTCAAGCTTTACCAAAAGGGTAGGTGATGAATTGGTAATCCCTCCATTTACAAAACTCTCATCATTCATGTAGAGTTCAATTAGCGGACCCTGATTGTCTTCAGGAGCATTTTCATTTAAACCACCAACCAAAATACGCTCATTTGCCCCTGCCTGATCTTCAAAAATACCATCACGCTTACTGTAAAAATTAACCCTTCCATTGCCTAGCGGAATTGCGGCATCCTTAGGCACCACAAACTCGAGATCAAAATTACCATCTGAAACCCTGGCCTGACCTCGGTATAAAATAGGGCCAAGCTCTTTAAAATCGAGAATTAACAATTCTCCATTTGCACCCTGCGTACCATCATTGCCAAGGGTCTGGCGATCAACATACTTATCATAAACCGTAGCCGAAAGATCCCCTTCATAACCCGCAATGCGTTGCCCCGAAGCATCTACAACTTCTCCACTCAACTTGATTCGGCTAAGTGCTTTTAGGGTATCAACAGGTTGACTCAGCGGGACATCATTAATTGCAGTAAGTCTTACACTGGGTTTTGCAAAGCCCAGTTTCATAGCCGGGTCGCCGATAAAGAAAATCACCCGACGGTTGTCATCATTGATTTGATTTTTAGTCTCTCGTAGATTTTCAGCCACACTTTTAACGGTGTTTGTACCAAAAGAAAATAAATTGGACGCCAGTTTTTCATTGAAGGTAACCCCCAGCCTAACCGAAATTTCACGTGTAGTCGCCACCAAACCCACAGCTCCACCTTCGGGATTCCAGAATAGTGCCTCTCCCGCGGCTTCCCGATTGGGATTATCAAAACGTGTAAACTCACAGGTTACCGTCACTATTACCGGTAAACGCTCCCGGTTCTTTAAGTTTTCGGCATTTTGCCGGGTAAAAATAAATTCGGAGGCCAGTGTATTTTCGCCACCGTGGCCCAAATATGTCATCACCAAAGCTCCCACTTCAAGCGCATCGGCTATGGCTTTATTAACCTCCGGATAACGGTCACCCCCGGCAGAAGCTTCCTGTCTGAAACTGTCGCTGTGTATTTTCTTTACGTTTATAAAAGGCTTCTCCTGCTGAATCTGGTCTCCCAAAGCATCAATTGTAGATTCAAGCTCCCGGAATTCCCAAGCTAAATCCACATCATCGGAGATAAGCACAAAATTATTTCGCCACCTCCCTAATGACGAAGGCTGGTCATAGCTAATTATTTTATCAACTACCTCATTTGCAAGTTGCGGGGAGTCTGCCAAAATACGCCCTACAGCCAGGTCGAGTCTATCAAAACCTCCGTTACCGGCAGGACTATTATCTTCTATCACACCTTCATCAGGGTCTAAAGAGCCGTAAAAATCATCACTCATATAGGATTGCGCCGGAGAAAAACTTTGATAGGTATTAAAAGTGGGTACGATATTATTGTTGTTTGCAATTCGATCTTTATAATCAAATGAAGTGTCACCAAACAGGCAAAGATACTGCAGCCGGTTTTCACCAGCGTTTTGGTTTTCATAGACATAGCGCGCCAGATTACGTATTGCGCCAATGTCTTGTTTACCGGAGCTGAATTCGTTGTATATTTCATCCAGAGTTGCCACTGCCACATTTAAGCTTCTGAAATTTCGGTTGTGTGCAGCGAGTTTTTCGGCCTGTGGGCGTAAAGCTTCAGAAGTAATCATTAGATATTCTACTCCTCCATTGGCCAAAATGGTTCCTTTTAAATTTTGATTTGAAATCAGCGCATTGCCGTTTTCGCGAAGCGGGACAAAAAAATCATTTTCATAAACCGCCAGATAGTTTCGTTCCTGACCTAACTCGGCTTTAAAAGAAAATTGATTTGAGTTTTCGGCATTTGAAACCGAGGTAATCGCTCTGCGATCTGTAACATCCCAAATTTCAGTATATCCCGAAGCATTACTCAGGGTATAAAGACCTACACCCTGCGAAAGCTGGGCATCTTTGCTGCTGAATTTAAACTGCCCACGGGTGCCCTCAAGGCGCCGGGTTGCCTCAACGGCAATAAAATCAAGATAGCCTTCACTAGAAGGGTTTCCATTATTGGAATAAGTTAATTGCACGTTAAGTTCATCTCCAATTGCTGTCAAAGCCGGATTTGACGAACTCAAGAAACTATCATAGTCAGCCCCTCGGGCTAATTGCGATTCGTTAATCGGCAAAAGATTGAGCGTTCGCACCGGATTACCGTTCAAATTGACCGAAAATGAAGTTTGTGATTCGGATATCGCGACTACATAAACGCGAAGTTCGACCGGCTCGGTCACTACTCTATTAGGAAAAGAAAATGAAAATGCCTGCTCAGCTTCAATATCGAAACGTTCTCCAAACCAGCGTCGCCCTAGATTCAGGAGATTTTCTAAGTCACGCTCATGGAATTGATAATCCTGAAACGTGTTTATCGTCACATCTGGAGTAGCTTCCGGCTGCGGCATGCTACCAATTCGACTGCCGGGACCTCCTTCAGCCGTAATGAAATAATACGATTTATCGTCGTAAAGATTAATATGCGTAAGACTTTCAGCATTAAACTGCCGCGTGCTTTCGCCATAAAACAACAAATAATCTTCAGCATCAAAGCTTCCATCTTCTTCGCCCACCACTTTAATGGCGTTTTCCACAGGATCAAAAATGGTGTTATCACGATTACGAAGCGGCAACATAGCACCCCCGTTACCATAAATTTTTAAGTTTCTGGGATTAATGTTGTTGACATCCATACCCAAATCCCTTAGAAAATCACGTGTTATCTTAAAGACACCTGTAGTATCTACATAAAACTTGTAAAAGTTCCCGGAAGCCAAAACAGAATTCTCAATTCGTGAGGTTTTGATAGAACCTCGATTTGCGGGAGCCTCAGAAAAAGTCAGTTCAAAAGAACGTACACGTTTAAGAACTCCATTTTGATTTACAATTGTTGAAAGACTGAATTCTAAACTATTCTTACCTCGAATAACTGAGTTTTGGTAATAAAAATCAGGCTCAGATTTTAACGCACTCATATCAAGATCGAATACTTGAGAACGGCTTATTACTTCATACGTTACGTCCTTCAACCGAAGGCTCGTTGTCGAATTACGCGTAGTTAACCTGCGTTTGTACTGTATACCAGAAACCGGATTATAATTAAAATAGGCGGCTTCAAAACCCGGCACACGCACAGACTGTGAAGCGCTACCTACCTGCACAGGCTCACTCCAATTGATTACGTAGCGGTCTTGTTGAGCCAGAAGCCATTGACCGAGTAGTAAAAGAAAAAGCGAAATTTTTATTTTCAAATTCTCAAAGGATTTTAGGATTGCAAATCTAATACAACCTATATGAACGCCTTTTATACTAAACCGTATTAAACTGCGTTTTAGTATCCTAACTAAAAGTAACACATCACATTGTTATGCGTTGCATAAGTGATTATTTTATTGCAATTTGGGCCCTTTAATAGTATATTGCAGTCCCAAATTTTCTTAAAGGTTTTAGAATATGAACAGAAATCTTGCGTTTAGAACGATAGTTTTAAGCTTTTCAACCCTACTTCTGATTGGCTGTAGCAACAATGGCAGGAACTACAAGAATAGTTCTCGAGCCACTGGCTGGAGCATCAATGACAAAAACGGTGGCTTTCAGGCCAATACCGATTACAAAGAACAGGAAGCTGCTCCCGGTTTGATTTTTATCGAAGGAGGTACGTTTACCATGGGACGTGTACAGGACGATGTGATGCACGATTGGAACAATACTCCAACTCAGCAACACGTACAATCGTTTTATATGGATGAAACCGAGGTAACCAATCTTATGTATTTGGAGTACCTCGATTACCTAAAAAAGGTTTTCCCTCCTGAGCAGGCCAACTACCGCAACATTTATTACGGTGCTTTGCCAGACACTCTAGTTTGGAGAAACAGACTTGGTTTTAACGAAACTATGACTGAAAACTACCTGCGTCACCCAGCCTATGCCCGCTATCCGGTTGTAGGTGTGAGTTGGATTCAGGCTGTTGAATTTGGAAACTGGAGAACAAACCGTTATAACGAATATGTTCTTGAACAAGAGGGGTATACCCAAAAAGGCGCAAAATACAATGTTGATGCAGAATCTACATTTGATACTTATACGTATTTACAAGCACCTAGTTTAACTTATGGTGGCCAGGATGACGTAATACGTGGAGGTAAAGCTTCTGAGCGTCGCGAAAAAGCGAATACTCCAAAAGCTTCTGCAGATAACCCTGGTGGCTCTGAAGCTAAAGATATCTATGTTCAAATGAAAGATGGTATCATTTCGACCACAAAATATCGTCTTCCTACCGAAGCAGAATGGGAATATGCTGCATTGGGTCTCGTAGGCCTTAGAGAATACAATGTATACCGGGGTAGAAAGAAATATCCTTGGGATGGTGCGTATACCCGATCAGGCAATCGTAAAACCCGTGGTGATCAATTAGCAAACTTCAAACAAGGTGATGGTGATTACGGTGGTATTGCAGGCTGGTCTGACGACAACGCAGATATTACCGCAGAAATTAAATCATACGAGCCTAACGATTATGGTCTTTATGATATGGCCGGAAACGTTTCTGAATGGGTTGCTGACGTATATAGACCTATCGTAGACGATGAGTTTAACGACTTCAACTATTTCAGGGGTAACGTGTATACCAAAAACGCCATCAATGACGACGGCACGGTTAAGGTACTTACCACCGAAGATATTGTTTATGACACCCTTGAAAACGGAAAAATAGTAGCACGTAACCTTCCGGGCGAAATCCTTCAGGTTCCTGTTGATGATAATGAAACCTATTTAAGAACCCAATTCTCCGAAAGTGACAACCGCAACTTTAGAGATGGTGATAAACAATCAACTCGTTACTACCAGAGTTTTTCAGATTCTGATAGCCCTAACGATCGTATGTATGATTCTCCTATCAATAAAATCTCTGCAGGTGAAGATGGCTTAACTAAAGAGTATGATAAGGCCAACGACCGTACCACGCTCATAGATGACGAAGTACGGGTTTATAAAGGAGGTTCCTGGAGAGATCGTGAGTACTGGCTAGACCCTGCTCAACGTAGATATTTGCCTCAGACCATGGCTACTGATGACATTGGATTTAGAAACGCTATGTCACGTGTAGGTTCAAAATCTACTAGTAATAAAACTCCACGTAACTAAATTTGATTCAAGTATTAATTCAACGCCCTCTGCCTTCTAAGCATAGGGCGTTTTTTATGCATAGCTATGAACATTCAGCAAATTCATAATCATTTTATACAAAGCAGCGGCGTAAGCACAGATACCCGAAAAATCAAAAAAAAATCTCTGTTTTTTGCACTTAAAGGTGAAAACTTCAACGGTAACAGCTTTGCTCAGGAAGCCCTAAATAAAGGTGCTAAACTGGCTATTGTAGACGAAAGTGAATATGCCGTAACAGACCAAATCATTTTGGTTGAAGATGTACTTAAAACACTTCAGGAACTCGCTCACACGCATAGAAAACATCTGGATATTCCCATTGTAGCCCTTACCGGAAGCAATGGAAAAACCACTACTAAAGAACTTATAAACGCTGTACTTTCTAAGAAATTTAAAACGGTAGCCACCCAGGGTAACCTCAACAATCATATAGGTGTACCCCTTACCCTGTTGTCCATGTCATCAGACACCGAATTGGGAATTGTTGAGATGGGTGCCAATCATCAGGGGGAAATACAAAATTTATGCGAAATTGCTGATCCTGATTATGGATATATCACCAATTTTGGCAAGGCACATCTGGAAGGCTTTGGCGGAGTGGAAGGTGTTATAAAGGGAAAAAGCGAATTATATCTGCATCTTATAGGTCATAAAGGTTCGCTTATTTTAAACCTCGACGATCCTATTCAGCAAAAAAAAGTGGGCAGCACACATACCTATACTTTTGGCAAGACTACCGAAGCAAATCTTGAAATAACTTACGCTCTGGCAGAACCCTTTGCACATATCAAATTTGGCGATACTACAGTAGAAAGTAATCTTATAGGCCAGTATAACGAAGTTAACCTTGCAGCTGCGGCGGCTTTTGGCAATTTATTTAAAATTGAAGCTTCTGCCATAAAAGAAGCACTCGAAAGCTACATTCCTTCAAACAATCGCTCTCAACTTATAAATGAAAAGCAACAGACGATTATCCTGGATGCCTACAATGCCAATCCCAGCAGTATGGAAGCTGCCCTACGAAATCTTGCCACAACACATGCAGACTATAAACTGGCCATTTTAGGTGATATGTTTGAATTAGGGGATGCAGCGGCTATTGAACATCAGTATATTGCAGACCTCGCAAAGCAATTCAATATTAATCAGGTTGTTTTGGTTGGAGCTAATTTTAGCCAAACCGAAAATGAAGCATTATCCTTTATCTCTACAGAAGAACTGTTGGAACAAGGACTGCCCGAAGTTATACAGTCAAAGCTTGGTAATGCCACTATATTAGTTAAAGGCTCACGCGGAATGGCTCTTGAGCGCATACTGAATCTACTGCAAATAAAATGAGCCTATAAGGCCCCTATTCCCTATAGACTCATTGTAAACAGTCAAATAATACTATTTGACCATATCGTCATTATTTCACCCATGACTTTGTTCACTGGTGTAAATGTACAAGCAAAATCCACTGATGTAAATACCCGATGTCGGGTATTTTGGGTGTAAAAATCGTTAATTCCTTGTTAATACGCTTAAAATCAAAAAGCGGCACTGAATTTCAGTACCGCTTTTTTGGTGGGACATATTGGATTCGAACCAATGACTTCCACGTTGTCGACGTGACACTCTGAACCAACTGAGTTAATGTCCCAAGGTGGGCAAAGCTAATCAAGTCTGACATTATTCTCAAACTTTTTAAAGCAGAAAAATCGTAAATAATCAGTTGACTAAATTCAGATTCCTGCAAAGAGGCTTTAATATAATTGACTATTTTTAAAGTCTTACTAAAATTTATTTCAAATGAACAACCCTATAAACTTAAACGCTCGTCAGTTTATGCTGACATTAATTCTAACCGCTCTTTTTTTAGTCTCCTGCGGTGAAAAGAAAAAAGACCATCAGACTGACGAAGCTGTCGCGGCTGATACGCTCAAAACAACAAACACGCAATTTGGTGGTCTCGCGCTTTACACGGTACGTGACGCTATGGGTGAAAACTCTAAAGAAACTCTTAAAACAGTCGCCGAAGACGGCTATCTTAACATTGAGGCCGCCGGTTACAACGAAGGTACATTTTACGGGATGAGTCCGGCTGATTTCGCCTCGTATCTCAAAGAAGTAAATTTAAAACCCGTTAGCACCCACCAGGGAAGCGTTACGCTTGATAATGCAGACCAAATGATCGCCGATGTAAAAGCGGCCAACTTTACCTATTTTGTCGTACCCGTACCTCCTATGGGTATGTTTACTTTTGATACAGAAACCCAGACTATGGGAATGAGCGGTACCGTTGAAGAATTAACCTCAATTTTAAATACCCTTGGCGAAAAATGTGAGGCCGCAGGTTTACAATTGCTTTACCACAACCACGACTTTGAATACAAGCCCAATGCAGATGGGATAATACCTATTGAGTATATGCTCGAAAATACCGATCCCAAGTTTGTGAATTTCCAAATGGATTTGTTTTGGGTAACCAAAGCAGGAGCGGATCCGGTTGCCTATTTTGAGAAGTATCCCGGAAGGTTTAAGCTTTGGCACGTAAAAGATATGGATGCTGAAGGTCGCTTTGCCCCGGTAGGAGAAGGTAATATAGACTTTGCTCGTATTCTAGCCGAAAAAGAAGAGTCTGGAATGCAATACTACTTTGTAGAGCAGGATATGACCTTTAACCACACCCCGCTTGAGGCTATTAAAATTAGTCACAAAGCGCTCGAGGAAATAGGATTTAACTAATTACATCAACCCCCGTTCTCAGTTTACGGGGGTTTTTATTTTAAGACATTCTCAAATATGCCCGAATTACCTGAAGTACACGGTTACAAAATATACCTAGACAGCACCAGCCTGCACAAAAAGATTACCGCAATGGAATGTCGTGATAAGCGCCTATTAAAAAAACCACTGGGTGATTTTGAAAAAGCACTTTTAGGTGAAAGTTTTACCGAAACTGTACGTATAGGAAAGTATTTATTTCTAAAGACCACAGGGTCTAAAACACTGTTGATGCACTTTGGTATGACCGGACGACCCAATTATTATAAAGACCGGGAAGATCGACCAAAATTCGGCCACATCGTACTCACTTTTGAGAACGCTTTTCATTTAGCTTTTGAAAACAAACGCAAATTTGGCTGGTGGCAGCTTGTTGATGACATTGAAGACTACCGGAAGCAACACAATCTGAGCAAAGATGCCCGCGAACTCAGTCTGGATGAATTCAAGGAGTCACTATCAACCCGAAAGACAGACATCAAAAAAGTGATTTTAGATCAAAGCGTGACTGCCGGAGTAGGAAACTGGATGGCTGATGAAATCCTCTATCAGGCGCAGGTACACCCGAAGCAGAAAGTAGAGCGTATGACCGAAACTCAAATGGACAAGGTCTACAAAGCCATGCAACACGTCATAGAAACAGCTATTGATTGCGATGCGCATTACGACGACTTCCCCAAAGAATTTTTAATGCATTTTAGGAAAGAAGGTGCAACGTGCTATCATACCGGGGGAGAAATCGAAAAAATAAAAGTAGGCGGCCGTTCGACTTACTTTTCCCCAAAATGGCAAAAATTATAAGGAAAAACACTTTAAATAAAAAAGGCTTCACAATTGTGAAGCCTTTTTTATTCTAGTAGCGGGAACTGGACTCGAACCAGTGACCTTCGGGTTATGAGCTTTTGATACTAATACTATATTTTAACACAATACACCTGTATTATAATGATTTACAATGCTTATAATATTATTCAATGATAAATAATATTAAACAAAATCAAAAAATGTTGTACCTATGTTGTACCTAAAATGATTATATTTATAACATAAATAATTTTAATATGGCCACGGTAAGAGCAGTAATCCGTAAAAAGAGAAATAAAGCTGGACTATTGCCCATCGCAATACGTATCACGAAAGATAGAAAAAGCACTTTTATTAGTACTGGTCAATACGTTGATGAAAAATTTTGGGATAAGAAAAATCGTTGTGTACGCAAATCTCATCCAAATTCCAAAGTGCTGAATAATTTTATTTCAACCAAGGTTGCAGAAGCCAACGATAAGGTTTTGAAATCTGAAATGAATCCAGAGTATCAAACCGTATCGGATATCAAAACTAAAATTATCGCTACAAAGGGACTTGATTTTTTTGCAGTAGCAGAAATGCACCTTGAAAACTTAAAAAACAGAAATAAACATCATCAGTACGATACTGAACTTGGGCGAATAAAAAAATTCAAGGAATTTCTTGATAAAGACATTCTTCCTTTTAATAAGCTTAATGCAACGGTTCTTAAAAAGTTTGAAACTTTCCTACTTCACAAGAAAAAACTTGCTCCCAGAACAGTCGTGAATTATTTAATCCTTATCAGAACGATATTCAATCTTGCAATTTCTGAATCAATTGCAGACAGAGGACTATACCCATTTGGAAAAGGTAAAATGACAATCAAAATTCCAGAGGCTCAAAAAATAGGATTTAGCGCTGATGAAATACAAAAGTTAGAGAATGCAGAAGGTTTAACTGAAGCCCAACAGAAAGCCGTTCACGTATGGCTTGTCAGTTTTTACTTTGCTGGAATACGCGTTGGCGATGTTTTAAAATTAAAGTGGTCAGATTTTAATGATGGGCGTCTACTCTACAGGATGAATAAAAACAGTAAACTGGTTTCTCTCAAAATTCCAGATAAAGCCATCGAAATTTTCAACTTTTACAGAGAAAAATCAAATTATAATGGGCTCGTGTTCCCTCAATTAAAAGGCGTAGATCTCAATGACACCCAAGAAGTATCTAAAAGGACACAATCTATTACTCGAAATTTGAACAGAAGATTAAAAATTGCGGCAAAGAGTCTCGGGATACAAAAAAACATAAGTATGCATATTGCTCGGCATAGCTTCGGAAATATTTCTGGGGACAAAATCCCGATCCAAATGCTACAGAAACTATATCGCCACTCTTCCGTAACTACAACCATAAGATACCAAGCAAACTTCATCCACAAAGATGCGGATGATGCTCTGGACAGTGTAGTTAATTTTTAAAATTCTATTCCTAAATTATTTCAATTATCTTTATAGATCACTAAAAGTCCTCTATTTTGATACACATACTCACAACAGGTGGCACCATCGAGGGACTAGATTATGTGGACGGACAAGGTGTAACCCAATCAAATATCACTATTCAAGGCTTTTTAGAGAAAGCTAATATTGATTTTGACTATACTATAGAAAGTGTGTTCAAAAAAGATAGCAGAGCTATAAATGAAAATGATAGAAAACTGTTGGTTTGCAAGATTAAGGAATCGACTGCGACTAAGATTTTAATAACACACGGTACTTTCACAATGGAAGATACCGCAAAATATATAGGAAGACTCAATCTAAAAAAAACCATTGTTCTGGTTGGGTCTTTCATTTTAGGCTCATCTGAGAACACAGATGCACCATTTAATTTAGGATATGCAATCAGCTCGCTACAGCTTCTAAAACCGGATGTTTATATTGCTATGAACGGACAAATTTTTCTTTGGAACAATGTTTCAAAAAATTTAGAAACCAACAAATTTGAGCGCAATGAGTAGGAATATAAATGTTTGGGACTTCAATACATTGGACAACGTTCTTCTATCTTTTAATAGATACGTTCATTGTATTGCTTACCCTTTATTTTTCAAGAAAGAAAACGCGCAGTAGTCTGAGGCGATTTCTTTATCTCGGAATTTTATTCATAGCCTATAATGCCACCGGTGGATTTCTACCCGTAGAAAACTTTCCTGGACCTTTTATCCTTCAGTATATAATCACATATGGTGTGGCCATTGCGCTTTGCGTTTACATTGTTTACTACCTTTATAAAGAGTATGACATTGTTGTATTGAAGTTCAACTCATCGATTAGAAATCTCGCTATACTGGCAAGCGTTAGTTTTGTAGTTTTATTTTTGATCCCCTATTTTCTGACAGAATCACTGAAATCGGCACGTTTCCTTTTTACTATTCCCATATCTATAATAGCCTTTATTTTTCTGTTCATTTTTTACCGTAGAATCGCAAATCCCAGCAACCCAAATACCTTTATTGTAAGGCGAAACAAGCTGTCGATGGTTAGTGTGGCAAGCATAGCCTTATTACCTATTTGTACGGTTATAGGCGACTACCAATGGATAACTTTTACCGTAATGAACTTGGCTTTTTTTGCGATAACTGCTATTGAAGCTGATAGGTATTTGTATTTTATAGAAAACAACAATCGAATGTATGAGGTATTTGCCCTAAAGAAAAAACAACGTGATGAATCTGTAGAACGCAAAATCATCTATGAGGATTTGACTCGAAGGGAAATCGAGGTAGCCTTGTCAATTCTGAGTAATTTGAGTTATAAAAATATAGCCAAAGATTTGTTCATCGCTGAAAGTACTGTATCGAAACACGCATCCAATATCTTCAAAAAGACAGGCGTAAAGAATAGGCGTGAATTTTTAAAGCGATTCAGGAAGAAAAAATAAGTAAATTCAATTCTTTACAGAACCCACTATTGGCAATGCCTCACAAGTTATCCGTAGAAAAATACGGACTATTCCGTAATTATATACGGTACGTTTTCCTTGTAAAATCACAAGGTAAAGTTACTTTAGATAGAGTTCCCTAAAATACATCAATGAATCACAAATTTTATAAAGCTTTACTTTCATTTATACCATTTTGCAGGACTATGACATCATCTAACCAACCTTATCAACTAAATCCCATTTCTATGGTTTACTATATTAAAGTTCCTGCTTATGAACTCACAATTGCTATCTCAAAAACTTTTAAAGGATCTGGATGAAATCAAAATTCAGAATGGAAACATTATAGAAAGTGCCTACCTTTCCATAAAGGCCTGTCGCAAACTACTGAGCGCCTATAAAAAAGAAATAATCAAAACGAAATTTAAGACAGTTCAAGATGAGATAAATTTCTTCAAGAACACAAAGCAGATTCCACTCATTAAACTCATCTACTTTTCTGAAATACATTCATTTGAGATTCAACTTCCCAAAGGCGATAAGGATGCTCAACTAAAATCGATAAAGAAAAAAATCAATAAAATAAATCGGTTTTTCCTTTACAATATTGATTTTGGTCGATACGTCAATTCTGGGGCTACCCATTTTGACAAGGAATATTACACACGAGATTATCTCGAAACCTTTCATATCACAACATCCAAATTCTACTTCCAAGACCCTGAATTTTGCACACCGAGAGATATGCTTTTGGGCAAATACAAGGCGTATGATTATTTAGTGACCTATTTTGATGAAAAGAAAGATAGGGTTCGTAACGGATTAAACGGAAAACACAAGAGCATCAAATCAATGGAAAAAATTGACTGGCCATTTTCAAATACAGATTACGTAGAATTGCTCTATGCATTGTGTTCAAAGGGATTGGGAAAACAAAATAATCAAGGGATTATGCAAGTTTCAAAAAAGTTGGAACAACTTTTTAACATTGAACCAAAGGACATCTACAAAACCTTTCAGGACATTAAAAACAGGAAAAACAGCAGAACACTTTTTCTCGACGAACTTTCTACATCACTACTCATTGAAATGGATAAAAGCGAGGAATAACAAGCAAATTTTTCTCTTAATAAAAGACCGTAGTACGGTTGACCTACGGTAATCGAGTTCCGCATCAATTTACCATAAATTTTAGAGTGATTTGATAGCATCATTTCATAAAAATTATCTCAAAACAGTATAAAACATAACAAATTTCAAGATGTTAAATTTTGACCGTAGTACGGTCGTACTGGGGAATAAAATCCA
>CEVM01120437.1_pt1 | contig 59406 bp, 48 predicted proteins | sample 531481 | NCBI WGS metagenome assembly CEVM01 (sample SAMEA2623649, study PRJEB7988) | marine metagenome | biome: marine biome (ENVO:00000447); feature: mesopelagic zone (ENVO:00000213) & marine oxygen minimum zone (ENVO:01000065); material: "saline water (ENVO:00002010), including plankton...
AAAAGAAATGCGGGCCATTACCCCTGCCAATTACACGGGGATTTAATTTCGAAGTCTTCGGTATAAAACAGAAAAAAGCCCTGTATGTACAGGGCTTTTGTTATTTATGACTTCGGAAGGATTAGAAGTCTTTAAAAATTTCTCCTACCCCCGAAAGGCTTGAAAGGTTCAAATCACCTTGATCTACCGAACGCATCAGTTTGATCATTTGATCGGGACGCATGTCGTCCCCAAGTACACGAAACACGGCAAAGCCACGATCGCTGTCGCTTGCAAAGATGATCAATTCATCGATGGCATCTTCATCTCCGGTATATTTCAACGTAGCTCCTCTGCTGTTGGAGCCCATCTTCATAAGCGTCTTATACTGCTCTTGATTAATGATGGTCGCCAATTCATCCTTCTCAGATTCGTAATCAACGGTATCATTATTTTTGATCGGATAAGCAACCACATTTACCTTTTTAATGGTGTTTAGGATCTCTTGTTGCTCTGCCGTAAAGTTGGCTGCATCTGATTGTAATAGGCTGGTAGCCAAATCTACTTTCAAGAACTTATCATCCTCTTGCTTGTCTACTAAATACTGTTGTAAGGACTTCTCGTTACTGCAACTTAGCATGCTAAGCGCCACGAGCGTAATCCCTACGATATAACGTACTATGGTCATGTTATTTGTTTTTATTGAGATCGTCTAGGTTCTCACCACCGGGAACATTGAGATCTTTGGTTAGTTTTGAAATTTGTTTCAGGTCGATATTCCCGGTAATGCTCATGATCACGGACATGTTCTTTCCTTCCACATTCCCTTGCAGGTGCATTAACAGTTCGCTGACGAAATTCTCATTCTTTCCTTCTTTGGAATAGAACTTAATATCTTTTCCGTCTTCCTTCACACGCATCAACTCTTCCAAGCCGCGTCCTCCAGAAAGGTAGGTGCCTACGGCAGAATTCATACGTCCGGCAACTTCTGGGTTGTCTGTGGTGAAGATCTTAATGTTCTCTAGATTGTCGATCATCTTTAGATATTCTTTTACTTCAGCATCATCCGACTCTAAGTCCATTTTGCTCAACAACTTGAACATATTTTTGGTAACCACAACAGAAGTTACGTCTTTTTCATTTTCAAAGGCATCGAAGGCACTTTGAGCAGAACCTATAAACGGTGCTGCAATTAGGGCAATAATAATCAGTACTTGTTTCATGATTGTTTTGAATTAATTTATTTTAAGATTTTATTTTTTGCTTGTGTAAATTCACCGATCAACACAAGGTCTTCGGCTCCTTTATTAAAATTTTCGCTGAGCAATAACATCGCTTCTTTACTTTTTTCAAAAGCAGCCAAGGCTTCTTGCTCTTGCGAAGTTAACTGTGGTTGCGACCATTGGTATCCGGCAACACCAATACCAATAAGCACCGCGGCAGCCACGCCATACCACCAAGGCGATTTCGAGGCAGCTGGTTTCGAAAGAGAAACGGGCTGTTTGCTGGTTTCGGCTTTTGCCATATCCAACTCATCAAATAAGGCTTTATAGGCTTGTAAGTGAGTCGGAATGTTTCCTTCGGAAAAATAACGACGCAATTGCTGTTCTTCCGTCAAGGAAGTTTCCGCATCAAAATAGCGTTCTAACAATGCTTCTACCTTAGCTAACTCCATAGTTGTATTGTTTTAATAATTGTTCTCGTACCGCTTTTCGCGCTCTTGATAAAGAAACACGTACCGCGGTTTCGTTACTTTCTAGAATTTCAGCGATCTCTTTAAATTCAAATTGTTCGACATCGCGCAATTGTAATACTAGTTTTTGTTGTTCCGGTAGGGTTTCCATAATCTTAAACACCAAAGAGACACCATCATTCGCTTCTACCTGTCGCGCTACATCATCGCTGTGATGAAAATTATTATGAACGATCTTCAAATTACCGGCTTGTTTCGACTTCAAACGATCTAGACAATAATTTTTTGTCATCGTCATTGCAAAGGCTTCCGGACTTCGATAGTCTTTCATCTTGCTTTTTCCCTTCCACAATTTTAAAAGAACTTCCTGAACCGCATCTTCTGCTTCTTCACTAGACACCAACAAGCGTTTCGCCATTCGATACAACTTGTCCTTCACCGGCATCACGATCGATAAAAACTCTTTTTGGTTCATGTTGTTTGGTTAGTGAAAAACACTTTGAAGTGCTGTTCATGGTTATGACGAATCACCTCAATTTTTGTTACATTTTATTTTTGAATCACAATAATGTAAGTAATTTAGGGTTCTGTTAGACAAAGCCTAGAAAGAATTCCTATGAAAAAAGTAATATCCTTAACATTCCTCTCTCTTTCCTTGTTGTGCGTTTCTTGTTTTGATGATCTAGACGATAACATCACCCCGGCAAGTGCTTTCGAAATTCAAGATTTTATATATCGGGGCTTAAATTTTTTCTATCTCTATAAATCAGATACGCCCGAACTTGCCAATGATGCTTTTGCTACCAATGAAGAAAAAGAAAATTTTCTTGGCAGTTTTGACTCCCCCGAAGCGATCTTCGAGTATTTGAAATCTCCACAAGATCGTTTCAGTATTTTAGTGAATGATTACATTGAACTGGAAAACACGCTCAGCGGTGTCACCCTAAATAATGGCATGGAATACGGTTTGGTGCTGTATCCTGACGACAGTGGCGATGTATTTGGCTATGTGCGTTATGTACTGCCAGGAACCGATGCAGCAGTTAAAGGCGTTCAACGCGGTATGATCTTCAATACCATTGATGGTGTTCAGTTGGATCAAAACAACTTTAGTGATCTCCTTGCACCTGATGCGTACACCATAGGCCTAGCAACTTTTGATGGCTCGAATATTACGCCCACGGGCGAAACTATTAATCTCATCAAAGAGATCGTTACCGAAAACCCCATCTTTATTAACAAGACCTTTGATATTTCTGGCCAGAAAGTTGGATATCTCATGTATAATGGATTTCTGAATGAATTCGATTCGCAACTCAATAATGCCTTTGCTCAGTTTGGTTCGGAAGGCGTTACCGACCTCATCTTAGACTTGCGCTACAATAGCGGAGGATCGGTACGTACCGCAACCTATTTGGCAAGTATGATCACCGGCCAGTTTACGGGACAAACCTACTTTACGGAAGAATGGAATGCAGACCGTCAAGAGGCTTATGCCGAAGACGGATTTTTCGTAGACCGCTTTGCGGGTGATGGGGAGGCGATCAATAGTTTGAACTTAACGCGCGTGTATGTGATCACGACCGGAAGTACCGCTTCTGCGAGCGAGTTGGTGATCAACGGACTTGATCCGTACATCAATGTGATTCAAGTAGGAAGTGATACGCGTGGAAAATTTCAAGCCTCCTTTTTACTATATGATGCGCCCGCTCCAAACTTTAGTCGTAATCAGGCCAATCCGTCGCATCGATATGCGATGTTACCCTTGGTTTTTAAAACGGCGAATGCGAGTGGTTTCACCGACTATAATGAAGGCCTCACTGCAGAGATCCAACAATTTGAAGACTTTAGCAACCTAGGAACCCTTGGAGAAACAGAGGAACCGCTCCTCCAAAGAGCCCTTGCTGAGATCACGGGAATTCCGGTGCCTGGAGGACGTTTTTCCGTTCCGGAATTAGAAGTTATTTCAGAAGCTAAAGCGTCACAACCTGCGTATCAGGTGATGTATATTTCAAATGAATAGATCAGTCGAAATTCAACTGAAATCCAATGTGTACATTTCTTCCTAGGGTTTGGTATCGAAAAAGTTCTTCATATTCTTCATCCCAAATATTGGTCAGCGTCGCAAATAACGACAGTTGTTCGCTTGCGGAAAGTCGTACCGTGAAGTCCATCAAACTGAACGCATCCAGCGTAACGTTTTCGCTTTCAAAAGTTTCTGAATTGAAAAAAGAATCCGCGCGCTCATCTACCCACTGGTAGCGAAGTCCTAGCTGTAATCGCTCCCAAAGTTGGTATTGCAACTGAGCGTTTGCTTTGTGCTTCGGAATACGTAATGCAAATCGATCTGCAGCTTCCGTAAAGGTGTAATTTCCTTGCAAAGAGAGGGCTTCCCATGGTTGTATGCGTACCGAAACTTCTACCCCTTTGCTATCAAATGTTTCGGAAATATTCTGATACTGAAATAAGAAATTATCCGGATCTACCGTCACAAAATCTACAAAATTATCTACCGAACGCTGAAAGTACACAGCATTCACCCGAAATTTGCTTCCCTTGGCCCATTCCAACCCACCTTCAATAGTACTACTTTCCTCAGGGTTCAATTCCTGATTTCCGTATAGCGGATCATACAATTGAAATAAGGAAGGCGTCACGTACGCGGTTCCGTAAGAGCCTAAAACTTTTAGCGTACTTGTATCAAATTCGAAAACGTAAAACGGATTGACCTGATAGACGAGATGTGTGCCGTAATCACTATGGATGTTCACGCGTGCTCCGGCGTGAAGTTGCAATCCAAAAGGGGTTTTGTAGGTGGCGTTTACATACGGATCAATGATACTGAAGGAAGCGACCTCCTCATCAATATCCTGTGTGAAGTCGGTTTCCCCAAAAGGCACCGAAAACGAATTGAATTTGCTAAAGTTTCCGTTGAGTCCGATGACCACAGCGAGATCCTCTGAAAAATTATGACGTAAATAATTATCAAAGGTATACGCATCTGAATCATATTTTGCCGGGAAGGATGATGAGATTTCGCGCTCTAACCAAGTGTAATTATCGTTAAAAACATAGATTCCATTCTTGTATTTCCATTGAAAATGACCGCCGGTTCGCAGTTGGTCTGAAATACTTTGATATTCTGCATCAAATAGCCCGGCATCATCAAAATCGGATTTGAACTTGTCGAAGCTTAAAAACTGACTAAAACGTACCTTTTCAGATAGGTGCACACCCAATCGAATCGTTCCGTTATAACGATTAAACACATCACTTTCAAAAGCAGGAGCATCTTCAGGAGCTGCAATCGCAGAAATTCCATCAGTATATTGATTTCCGAAGCTTGCATTATAAAAGAAAGCACCTAATGTACCACTAACACTTGCATGGTTAGTATACGAATCCCAGTCGGTTTCACTGAAATCTCCTTCCGCAGACCGATTTGTGGCCAACACCGATCGAAATTGTGCCGTGATCGGTTTGTCTTCCGCCTGTTTCGTTGTAATACTAATTACCGCTGTTGCAGCGCCACTTCCGTAAAGCACACTAGAAGCGCCTCGAAGCACTTCAATCCGCGAAACTGCGGATGCAGGCAACAAACGAAGGTCAAAATCATTAGCAATCTGAGAGGGATCGTTAAGCTGAACGCCATCTACCATGATTACCACCTGCCGATTGCTTCCCCCACGAACGGCATACCGCAGGTTTTGCCCGGCATTACTTCGAGATCCGTTGATCTCAATACCGGCGAGTTCATTGATAAGGGTCGCTACGGAAGCCTCCGGTCGTTGTTCGAGTTGGGCTTGGCTAATTACCGTGATTAGTTTACCGCTTTCTAGTGTTGGTGTTGGGGTTTTACTGGCCAAATACACCGTGTCAATGGTTTCTAGACGTTGTTCTTGAGCCATCATGGTCACACTGAGACCGCAAAGGATCAAAATACTTGTAATTTTTTTCATGTTGTAAATAATGTACGGAAGAAAAGTGGGAGAATTCCCGCTCCTAAGGGCCATCGCTTGTAGGAACACTGCCAGCAAGCAATGCCTCACTTTTATCCCGAAAGTTAGACAAATATGTGTTTTGGCAGGTCTCCTGGCTTGCTCGAGGCATCTCCTTCCCATCCGCCGAAGGCGGACAGTGGTACTCGATACGTCTTAACGACAGCTTACAGTTGCGGGAACAGCTTCAGCATTGCACTGAATTCCCTTTTAAGGCTACCTCAAAAGAGATAGACACCAAAACTGCTGCGAAAATACGTTTTTTATACCGTTGCGCAAGCCCATGAAAAAGCCTTATTTTTGAACATGCAGAAAACCTTAGCCATACTTATCTCGATCATGGTGGTGCTCTCCTGTAAGCATTCTCAAGAGAAGCCAACTTCACACCGTTCAGAAACAAAATCTATTTCGTTACAATATGCGAATGGGTTTGAAATTACTTCTGAGGATGCCTATCAACAAGTAACGATCACTCGCCCATGGCCGGGCGCTAGCAAAACTTTTACCTATGCATTGGTGCCAAAAGGAAATCCTCATCCCGAGGGGCAATTTGACGCCGTCGTAGAAGTGCCTATTGAAACGATCGTGGTAACGTCAACTACCCATATCCCGTCTTTGGAAATGTTAGGAGAAACCAATCGCTTAGTTGGCTTTCCTAATTTAGCTTATATTTCTTCGGAAAAAACCCGTAAACGCATTGACGCCGGCAAGATCACTGAATTAGGAAAAAATGAATCTCTCAATACAGAACTGCTCATTGATCTTTCACCTAAAGCCGTTGTTACGTTTGCGGTAGAAGGAGATAATAAAACGGTAAAAACGTTAGAAAAGACCAGAATTCCCGTAATTTATAATGCCGATTGGACCGAAACCCACCCCTTAGGCAAAGCGGAATGGATCAAGTTTTTTGGAATTCTCTTCGGAAAAGAACAACAAGCGGATAGTATTTTTTCTTCCATTGAAAAAAACTACCAAGATGCTAAGAAACTCGCGGCAACGGCTACGGAAAAACCCACCGTGCTCAGCGGCGCCATGTATAAAGATGTATGGTATTTACCGCAAGGCGACAGTTGGGCAGCACAGTTTATTGCCGATGCGAAAGGTGACTATTTGTGGGCGGATACAGAAGGCACCGGAAGTGCTTCCCTCAATATTGAATCGGTGTTGGAAAAGGGACGTACGGCAGAGGTTTGGATTGGTCCTTCACAATTTACTAGCTTTCAGCAAATGCAAGAGGCACACGCTGTTTATGAACAATTTGAGGCGTTTAGAAATAAAGAGGTCTATAGCTTTACGAACAAGAAAGGGGCGACAGGCGGCGTGCTATACTATGAAGTAGCCCCAAACAGACCTGATTGGGTGCTAAAAGACATTATCAAGATCTTACACCCCGAATTGCTACTGGAACATACCTTCCAATTTTTCACACCCTTGGAACCATGACCCTAGCTTCCTCCTTTAGAACGCATTTTATCCTCTTAGGAATATTGACCCTAGCAGCCTTGTTCTTAAATATTTCTATGGGTTCCGTGGGCATTCCATTAGATGCTATTGTGGACGTACTCTTGGGAGGTGACACTACCAAAGAGAGTTGGCAATTTATCGTTATGCAATACCGACTTCCAAAAGCCATCACAGCGATTCTCTGCGGAAGTGGTTTGGCGGTCGCAGGACTGCTGATGCAAACCCTATTTAGAAATCCGTTGGCCGGTCCGTTTGTACTCGGACTCAGCAGCGGGGCGAGTCTAGGAGTGGCCTTATTAATTTTAGGCGCCGGAATTGCCGGTGGGTTTTTAGGAACAGCCCTAGTAAACCCTTGGAGTTTGGTGGGCGCTTCGGCATTAGGCAGTTTCTTAGTGTTGCTCGCCATTGTGGTGGTGACGCTTCGTGTCAAAGATACTATGGCGATCTTGATCATCGGACTCATGTTTGGGAGTGTGACCAGTGCCGTGGTGGCGGTGTTGAGCTATTTTAGTAATGCTGAACTGTTACAAAAGTATATTTTTTGGAGCTTCGGAAGTTTGGGCAATGTCTCTTGGCAAGGAATCGGAATCTTAGCCGCTTGTTGTCTCACCGGAATGCTGTGGGCGATCGGAAGAAGTAAATCATTAAATGCATTACTTTTAGGTGAAAATTATGCGAAAAGCATGGGCGTTCATCTTAAAAAGAATTTGTTGATCCTAGTTGTAATTACAAGTTTATTGGCCGGAAGTATTACCGCGTTCGCAGGCCCCATTGCCTTTGTTGGGTTGGCGGTTCCACATCTTACCAGACAGTTCTTTAAAACTTCCAATCATCTTGTTTTGTTGCCGGCCGTAATGCTCTGTGGAAGTATTTTGATGCTACTTTGCGATACCGTTGCACAATGGCCATACAGCGAATGGACGCTTCCCATCAATGCGATCACCTCGCTATTGGGTGCACCGGTGGTTATTTGGTTGTTAGTTCGAAAAAAACGATTGTTGTTCTAATGAAGACCCAAACAAAACTACGTACACTTACCATCGAAGACCTTTCCATTGGATATGCGCACCGAAAACAGCAGAAGGTCATTGCTGAACAGCTTACCTTTTCGTGCCATCAAGGGGAGTTAATTGCTATAGTAGGGGCCAACGGCATCGGCAAATCTACTTTGCTCAGAACCCTCTCAGGCATGCAAGATGCCTTAGACGGGAATATTTCCATTCTAGAAACTCCAATGAAACAATTGAATGCGCTAGAAATTGCTTCCCATATCAGTGTGGTACTTACCGAACCACCCGCCTCCAAAAATTTGTATGTTTCAGAATTAATAACACTGGGACGACAACCGTATACCAATTGGATGGGGCGCTTAAGTGAAAAAGATCATCAAGCCGTGGAGCTTGCCATGACACAAACGGAAACAATCGATCTGGCACAACAAAAATGTTATGAGCTTAGCGACGGACAGCTACAACGGGTTTTCTTAGCACGCGCACTCGCGCAGGACACGCCAATCATTATTTTAGACGAACCTACAACACACTTGGACATCTACCATCAAGCTTACGTTTTTAAGTTATTGAAAAGGCTCGCTTCGGAAATGGGTAAAACGATCGTTTTCGCCACCCACGATATCAATTTAGCCATTCAATTGTGTGATAAGATGTTGGTGTTAACTCCTGAAACCCATCATTTCGACACGCCCTGCCGGTTGATCGAGCAACATTGTTTTGACTCATTATTTCCCGAAGACACCATTCAATTTGACACAAAGACGGGCCGTTTTAACATGAAGAATTGATTATCTTTGAAAGGATGCAACTTCCCTGAAATTAAACGTATCTATGAGTGAGCCCATTCTTTTTATCATTATTGGTGTTTTATGTGTCTTGGCCGGTGCTTTTGTTGGAAACCTGTTGGCTCGGGTGAAGGTTAAAGAGCAAACCGGAAAGCTACAAGAGCGTATCGATCAATTTCGGCATCAGGAAGAACGCCTGCACGAACGTTTGGAAACGATTCATCAGGAACGGGAAGAGATGAGGAAGGAAAAGGATTTTCTAAACAGTGAATTGATACGACGGAATTCCGACTTTGAAAATCTTCAACAGAAAAACAAAGAGCAGAAGGAAGAGGTGGAAAAACTGCAAGAGAAATTCAGTAAGGAATTTGAAAACCTCGCCAATAAGATCCTCGATGAAAAATCACATAAGTTCACCAAGCAGAACAAAGAAAGTCTGGAAATTCTGTTAAATCCCTTGCAGGAAAAGATCAAGACCTTTGAAAAGCGCGTCGAGGAAACCAACAAAGAAAGTTTAGGCCGTCACAGCGAATTGCGACAACAGATTAAAACCTTGGCAGAGCTCAACCAACAAATGAGCAAGGATGCCGACAATCTAACCAAGGCGCTCAAGGGCGACAGCAAAATGCAAGGAAATTGGGGAGAGTTGATCTTAACCCGAATCCTTGAAAAGTCCGGACTGGAAAAGGACCGTGAGTATACGCTTCAAGACAGTCATAATAATCCTGATGGCAAACGCTTGCAAACAGATGTGTTGATCCATTTGCCTGATGGTAAGAAAATGATCGTCGACAGTAAAGTTTCCTTGGTAGATTTTGAACGGTATGTGGCTTCGGAAGATCCAGATGATAAGCAACGATACCTCAAACAACACATTGCATCCATAAAGCGCCACGTAGACCAGTTAAGCACAAAAAACTATCACTATCTGATCGATGAGAGCCCGGATACCGTTTTTATGTTCATTCCTATAGAACCGGCTTTTGCTGTGGCTTCGGCCCATGAGCCCAATTTGTATGAGATCGCTTTTGGAAAACAAGTCATTATCGTAACCCCTTCTACCCTACTGGCAGCACTTCGTTTGGTGGACAATCTTTGGCAAAACGATCGACAAAAACAGAACGCCATGGAAATTGCAACCCAAGCCGGCGCTTTGTATGATAGTTTTACAAATTTGACCGATGAATTGATCAAGATCGGGAAACAAATAGGTACCGTTCAAAATAGCTACGAAGGAGCCATGAAAAAACTCACAGGCCGTGGAAATTTGATACGACGCGTAGAAAAATTGAAAAAATTAGGAGCCAAAGCTAGCAAGGCCATCGACGATAAATTATTAAAACGCGCTGAAGAAGACGAGTAATCAACCCATAAACGCATTCGCATGAAAAAAGTTCTTTTTATCATTTTAGGAAGTCTGCTCGCCATCTATCTCATCTATTTTGCGATCGTAGCGACCATTCCATACAGCGAAGGAACGCGTGCCGGTGAATTGATCAAATTCAGTCACAAGGGAGTGCTTGTCAAAACTTGGGAAGGTGAGATTAGTCAGGGAATCAGCGGCGCACAGATCTTCTCTTTTTCGGTACTGAAGAACAAAGAGGAGGTCATTCAAAAACTTCAGGAGTATCAAGGGCATTATGTAAAACTTACCTACGTAGAACGTTTTGACACCTTCTTTTTCTGGGGCGATACCAAGTATTTCATCACAGACGTTTCCAAAGAACAGTCGCCACACTTCAATAGAGAATAAAAAAATCCCCGAAAGCAAGCTCCGGAGATTTTTAAATATTCTTCTAACTATTTTGCTATTTGCTCAAATACATTCTACGTCGTGAATATAGTTCGTAGAATTCGTCATCTTTTAAGCTCTCGATAAACAAAATACTCTCTCCGGTACTCTTCATTTCAGGTCCCAATTGTCTGTTGACGTTCGGAAACTTATTAAAACTGAAAACCGGTTGCTTGATCGCGTACCCGTCTAGATGTGGCTCGAAGGTGAAGTCTTTGATCTTCTTTTCTCCCAACATGATCTTCGTAGCGTAATTTACATACGGTTCGCCATAGGCTTTAGCGATAAAAGGAACGGTTCGTGACGCACGCGGATTCGCTTCAATGATGTATACATGGTCATCTTTAATGGCAAACTGAATATTAATCAAGCCAACCGTATTGAGTGCCAGCGCGATCTTTCTCGTGTGATCTTTAATCTGCTGAAGCACTAGATCTCCAAGGTTGAACGGAGGTAATAACGCATTCGAATCACCCGAATGCACGCCACAAGGCTCAATATGCTCCATGATCCCGATGATGTAAACATCTTCTCCATCACAGATCGCATCTGCTTCCGCTTCAATCGCACCGTCCAAATAATGGTCTAATAGCAATTTGTTATTCGGAATTTTCCGCAGTAAATCAACCACATGCGCTTCCAATTCTTGCTTGTTGATCACAATCTTCATTCCTTGCCCCCCCAATACATAAGAAGGACGAATTAAAAGTGGAAAATCCAACGTATCCGCCAGTGCTAGGGCTTCGTCAGTGGTTTCTGCTGTTCCGAAACGAGGATAGGGAATATTATTATCTTTCAGCAGGGTTGAGAAACTTCCGCGATCTTCTGCCAAATCTAGGGCTTGGTAGCTGGTTCCCATGATCTTGATTCCGTAGCGATCTAACTTCTCGGCTAATTTCAGTGCGGTTTGCCCCCCCAACTGAACAATGACTCCCACCGGGTTTTCATGACGAATGATGTCATAAATATGTTCCCAGAAGACCGGTTCGAAATAAAGCTTGTCAGCCACATCAAAGTCGGTTGAAACCGTTTCGGGATTACAATTGATCATAATGGTTTCGTACCCGCATTCGGCGGCAGCCAACACGCCATGAACGCAGCAGTAATCAAATTCTATTCCTTGTCCGATACGATTTGGTCCTGAGCCCAAGACAATGATCTTTTTCTTATCAGTCACCGGACTATCATTTGCAACCAACCGCTGACCATCGGCCGTTTCCATTTCATTTTCGAAAGTGGAATAATAGTATGGGGTTTGCGCGACAAATTCGGCTGCACAGGTATCTACCAGTTTATAAACACGTTGAATATTGAGCTCTTCCCGCTTTTTATAAACCTCACTTTCCAAACAAGACAACATATGTGCTATCTGGCGATCCCCGTAGCCTTTTTGCTTGGATTCAAGCAATAATTCACGCGGTAAGGTATCTAAGGTATATTGTGAAATTTCTTTTTCGAGCAAGTACAGTTCTTCATATTGCTTTAAGAACCACATATCGATCTTCGTGATCTCATGAATTCTGCTCAGCGGAATTCCCAACTGAATCGCGTCATAGATTACAAACACCCGATCCCAACTGGCGTTTCTAAGCTTGTCGAGAATTTGTTCGTAATTGGTATAGCTTTTTCCATCGGCGCCGAGACCATTTCGTTTGATCTCTAATGATTGTGTTGCTTTGTGAAGCGCTTCTTGGAAAGAACGACCGATCCCCATAACTTCCCCTACTGATTTCATTTGCGGACCTAAGATTCGGTTCGATCCCTCAAACTTGTCGAAGTTCCAACGCGGAATCTTCACGATCACATAGTCTAAGGTAGGTTCAAATAAAGCGGAAGTCGTTTTTGTAATTTGGTTATCAAGTTCATCTAAGGTATACCCCAATGCCAATTTAGCGGCGATCTTAGCGATGGGATATCCTGTAGCTTTTGATGCTAGTGCCGAAGAACGCGATACACGAGGATTGATCTCAATAGCAATGATGTCTTCTTTTTCATCGGGGCTTACGGCAAATTGTACGTTACATCCCCCTGCAAAGTCACCAATATTTCGCATCATTTTGATCGCCATGTCGCGCATGCGTTGAAAAGCCGAATCGCTTAAAGTCATGGCCGGCGCTACTGTGATAGAGTCTCCGGTATGGATTCCCATAGGGTCCATATTCTCTACCGTACAAATGATCACTACGTTATTGTTCTTATCGCGCAACAACTCTAACTCGTATTCTTTCCAACCCTGTAAGGCTTTATCAATAAGCACTTCGTGAATCGGCGACACTTCTAGTCCGTGTGACAATGCGGCCTCAAATTCATCTTCTGTTTCTACCAGTGCGGCTCCGGCCCCTCCTAAGGTAAAGGAAGCACGAATTAATAGTGGAAGTCCGAATTCCTGAGCGATCTCCTTTCCTTGTAACAGAGATTTTGCTGTTTTTGCAGGAGCTACCGGCACACCGATCTCCCGCATCAATTCTTTGAATTGATCGCGATCTTCGGTGATATTGATCGCGCTGATATCCACCCCAATTAATTTCACATCAAAATCTTTCCAAATCCCTTTCTCGTCGGCCTCGATACATAAGTTCAAAGCGGTCTGTCCTCCCATCGTAGGAAGCACCGCATCGATTTGAGGATGTTCTTTTAGGATCTTTACCAACGACTTCGTGGTGAGTGGCAACAAATAGACATGATCGGCCATGGAGGGATCGGTCATGATAGTTGCAGGGTTGGAATTGATAAGAATCGTTTCAATACCGTCTTCTCTCAGGGAACGAAGCGATTGCGATCCGGAGTAGTCGAATTCACAAGCTTGTCCGATCACAATAGGACCGGATCCGATGATTAAAACCGATTTGATGGACTTATTTTTTGGCATTGTACTAAGGTATTTTCGAAGTGGTAAAATTACAACCCATAAGGGTATAAAAAAAAGGTGTTGCTTGTAAACAACACCTTTTTTATTTATGATTTATCAACATTATTTTTTGTGACGTGTTTCAGAAGAGACACTCAATTTCTTTCTCCCCTTCTTGCGACGGGCAGCCAATACTTTTCGTCCGTTAACGGAAGCCATACGCTCTCTAAAACCGTGTTTGTTTCTTCTCTTTCTCTTAGATGGCTGAAATGTTCTTTTCATCGTATCTTATATTTTCTTCTGAAAAATTCTATTGTTTAGACCTTTCGTAAAAGTCGGGTGCAAATATACAATCATTTTTTACTTTCCCAAACGCAAAAGACAAAAAAATCTTGATAGATTTTCATACCTTTGCTCCCCTTAAATAAAGCGACATCATGTTTCATAAAAACATCAAATTATTCTTTGCAGCATTGACAATCGGACTCGCAGTATGGCAGTTCATCGAAGGGAATATCGGCAACGGTATTATGTTCGTTTTGCTGGCGGGAATATTTATCTTTCTATACTTCAAGAACGAAATTATTTTGCTTGCCTTTCTACGTCTTCGGAAGCAAGACTTTCCCGGCGCCAAAAAGTGGCTCGATAAGATCAAAAATCCGGAAGCATCCCTGGTAAGGAAGCAGCAGGGATATTACAACTATCTCAACGGACTCATGGTAGCGCAAACCAATATGAATGAAGCCGAAAAATACTTTAAAAAGGCGGTGAGTTTAGGGTTGAATATGGATACCGACTTAGCCATGGCGAAATTGAATCTTGCCGGAATTGCCATGACCAAAAATCGTAAACGCGAAGCAGAAATGCTTTTGGCAGACGCGAAGAAATTAGATAAACACAACATGCTGGACGATCAAATTAAAATGATGAAACAGCAAATGAAGCGCGCCGGTGTGCCTCGTCAACAATTTGGTGGCGGTCGCGGCGGACGGCGCGGGCGACGTTAATTATTGTCCCGTACTTGTCTTGTAATACCCTTTCTCAGGAATTTCAATTAAATATTCTTTTCCGGAAGCATTCTTTAAATAGGTTTCGCGAAGCCAAGGATTGTGGATCTTTAAGATCTTGTAATTAATCTCAAAGCGTTTGGCGAATTCTGCAAAGTCGGTTACCGGCGTATCTACTTTTACATTGTAGGTAGGCACCGCAGTATATAAATCTTTCTCTCTAAAATTGAACCCGTACTTCTGAGGATTGCTTAAGATCTCTTTAAAAGCAAGAATTCGGAAGACATACCGACTTGTTTCACTGTTCAATAAGAGGTCGTAGTAGTTATTTTGAGCCTTTTGACGATCGATTTGTTTTGAAACACCATAATTTCCAGCATTATATGCAGCGGCAGCCAGCGTCCAGCTTCCGAAGCGTTCTTTCGACTTTTTCAAGTATTCCGCAGCTACTTGAGTTGCTTTCTCTAAGTTATATCGTTCGTCTACATAGTCGTTGATCTCCAAACCGTATTCGCGCCCCGTTCCTTTCAGAAAATGCCAAAAACCGGCAGCTCCCGCAGGAGAACTATTATTCTCTAAAGCACTTTCGGCGACAGCCAAATATTTAAAATCATCAGGAAGTCCGTATTTCTCCAATAAAGGCTCAATGATCGGGAAGTATTTATGAGCACGCTTCATGATTAATAGCCCGTTAGACTGCCAATACGTATTCACTAACAACTCTCGATCGAGTCGTTCGCGCACATCCGGATCGTTTAAAGGCACCGGCTCACCGGCAAAATCCATGCTTTCCGGAAGTGGTAAAGCATACACATTGTAATCGTTTACCATGCGTTTGTTCAAACTTTCATCTGTAGTTGGAGACTCTTGAACCGCATTCACACAAAGTCCACTTACCCCAATCACGGCGATTAACAATCCTATTTTCGAGACTAAACCTGTCATAAGCATAAATTTTTGACTAAAGATAGCGAAACTGAAAGCTTCTTTCAAGTATTTAACAGCGATTTAAGCCCCGATAATCTGTCGAAGGGTCTTAGTGACCTCTGCCCCTTTGTTGAGTAACATAATGTGAGTTCCTCCCTCTAGAACAAAGCAATCCTCTTTGTTGAGAATATTTTTGAACGGGAAAATCAGATCTTCGTCACCGTGAATATGTACCACTTCTTCATCGATTTCGGTACGTTTCCAATTCACCATATGGGCGATGGCCCAATCAAGGTATTGTTTATTTCGCACATGCAGAAACTGTTGGTAGAGCGCCAACCGTTTCTTTGAACGCGGTCCTACTGCAAATCTCGTGAGATCATCGGCATTCAACATCCAACCTGTAGGCAATAATTTATATGCTTTCGTCTTGCGCGCAAACTTCAATCGGCTAGGCAATTCGGTTTCAGATTTAACGCTTGAGATAATAATTACCTTCCGAAGCGATAAAAAAGCCGCCATTTCTTGCACCACAACCCCACCAAAAGAAACCCCTACTAAAATTGCATTTGGTTTGCTCACATGCGACGCCATGCGCTTTGCATAGGCTGCCATTGACTCCCCTTTTTCGGGAATTAACCACTCGATCACCTCCATTTCATAGCGATCTTCCGGAAGTTTAATATTTTTAAAAATCTCCCTTCCGGCGGCCAGTCCGGGAACAAAATAGACAGGAATTTTAGAAGAGTTCATAGGGCTTTAACAAAGGTGTGGCATAAGAGCCGTCAGAATTTTCGTAAATTTGTAACAAAGGTAACAAGACTACCTTTTTTTGGGGCTATCATGAAAAAGATTTTACATACTGCTAACACGAGAGGTTCGGCCGACTACGGCTGGCTTCAGGCGAATTATTCTTTTAGTTTTGCTAACTACTTTGATCCCAAGAGATTGCAATTCGGACTCCTACGCGTTATGAACGACGATACCGTGGCACCGGGTATGGGCTTCGGAAAACATCCTCATGAAAATATGGAGATCGTTACCATTCCACAGACGGGAGCGTTAAAGCATCGCGATTCTATGGGAAATGAAGGAGTTGTTAAAGCCGGAGACATACAGGTAATGAGTGCCGGAAGCGGCGTGGAGCACAGCGAGATCAATGCGAGCAGTCAGGAACCAGTGACATTATTTCAAATATGGGTATTCCCGGAAACTGAAAATGTGTCGCCGCGATATGATCAGAAAAAGATTTCTAGTTTATTGAAACCAAATAGCTTGACAACAGTGGTAGCACCTAAGGACAAAGCCAAAGGAGATCAATTGTGGGTGCATCAGCAAGCGTATTTTAACATCGGTGATTTTTCTGAAAAGACGACCACCACCTACGAACTTCACAACAAAACACATGGCGCATACGTTTTTATCATTGAAGGATCAGCGCAAGTTGCCGAAGAACACTTAGGAAAACGCGATGCGGTAGGAGTTTGGGATACTGATTCGGTGGAGATTGAAGCAGCACCCCGTAGTCGCATTTTAGTAATAGAAATACCGATGAATTAACGATAAAATAACTTCCCATGATTGAAGATGTAGAAATTACGGATAATGAGTTCCTACGCCAGTTTGAACTGGAAGTGGGAGACAATATGGCGCGTATAGAATACGCGTTGCAAGATCGAAAGATATTTCTAACGAAATATGAAATGCCGGAAATACTGGAAGAACAAGGGTTTCGCGATATTTTTATCAAAGCCGTGTTTGAAGAAGTAAAAGATCGCGGCATTAATTTAGTTCCTACAAGTCCCGAAGTGGCCGGCTTTATGCGTAAGAATCGCAGAAAATATAAGAGCCTTCTTCCTGTGGGTATCAGTATTTAGATTTTGGGGGTTCCGTCGTGCTACGACGTCGGGCCTGCCTATCGGCAGACAGGCTTTTCGCACTACGCGGTAGTTCGCTACAATCCCTAACCCGAAACGGGTGCTTCCACAAAAGAACAGCGTACCATTCCTTCCTCATCAATGCGGTCTAAGGTAACTTGATGTAAAGTGTTTACCAAAGCAGGATCCCAAGGGGCCTTGATCTTCACGTAATTTTCAGTAAACCCGTGAATGTATCCAAATTTATTTTCTCCCTCAAAAAGCGCTGTAGCTTCACTTCCCAGCCGACTTTCATAAAAGGCACGTCGCTTTTTAGCTGAGAGTCCGCGTAACATCTTGCTCCGCTTACTACGAACCTTTTTCGGAACGACCCCGTCCATAGTAGCAGCCGGTGTATTATCACGTTCCGAATACGTAAACACATGCAGATACGAAATGTCCAATTCTTGTAAGAACGTATAGGTTTCCAAAAAGTCGGCATCCGTTTCACCCGGAAATCCTACAATTACATCCACTCCGATACACGCCTGAGGCATCACTTCTTTGATACGCTGTACCCGATCTACGTACAACTCACGCATATAGCGACGACGCATCAATTTTAGCAATTTATTGCTTCCGCTCTGCAATGGAATGTGAAAATGTGGCACAAAGGTGCGCGAAGCAGCTACAAAATCAATCGTTTCGTTTTTGAGAAGGTTGGGTTCTATTGATGAAATTCGAAGGCGCTCTATGCCCTCTACCGTATCTAACGCCTGACAAAGTTCAAAAAAGGTATGCTCATGCTTTTTATTACCGAACTCCCCTTTTCCGTAGTCACCAATATTAACCCCGGTCAAAACGATTTCTTTGATGCCTTGCGCACTAATTTCCGCGGCATTGTTCAAGACGTTCTCTAACGTATCACTTCGGGAAATTCCTCTTGCCAAAGGAATGGTGCAATAGGTACATTTATAATCGCAGCCATCTTGTACTTTGAGGAAAGCACGCGTGCGATCTCCTATGGAATAAGACCCTACGTAGAAGTCAGCTTCATTAATATCACAAGAATGGATCTGTGCGGTGCCGTTGGCAAACGACTCAGGATGCGCTAGTAAATCGTTAATGTAGCCGGTAAGTTTGAATTTTTCCGTTGCGCCCAGCACCAAATCCACTCCATCTACATCAGCCAATTCTTGTGGTTTCAATTGGGCATAACAACCAATGGCTGCAATAAAGGCTTCGGGATTTGCTTTTTTTGCTTGTTTTACAATACTTTTAAAACGCTTGTCGGCATTTTCAGTAACGCTGCAGGTGTTGATCACATAAATAGCCGCTTTTTCAGAAAAATCTACACGCATAAACCCTTCGTCTTTAAAGGATCGGGCGATGGTGGACGTTTCACTGAAATTCAGCTTACAACCTAAGGTGTAAAAGGCGACTTTTTTGTGAGCGTTCATTCTTGTATTTTAGCAAATGAAGGCGCAAAGTTACAAACTAAAATCGGTTCTCGAAAGCCTATGATTCACCCATCTCGAACGTTATATCTCCTAGTATCAATCATTTGCACCCTTGTAGCGCTATCATGTACTTCTTCCGAAGAAAACAACAAAGAACATCTTGTCTTTCGCTACAACGAACACAGTAACATTCCTACGCTCGATCCGGCTTTTGCACGGAATCCGCAAATCATTTGGCCAACGAATCAGTTGTACAACGGACTCGTACAATTGGATGATTCGTTGAACATTCAACCCGATATTGCCAAACGTTGGGAAGTAAACGACAGTACGCAAACCTATACCTTCTATTTAAGAGATGATGTGTATTATCACAACAATAAAGCATTTGCACCCGACAGTACCCGCAAAGTGGTCGCTTCAGACTTTGCCTATAGTTTTGATCGACTTACCGACCCCAAAGTGGCGTCTCCGGGCAGCTGGGTAATGAACAACGTAGCTTCTTACAATGCTCCGAATGACAGCACTTTTATCATTCAATTAAAACAACCGTTTCCGGCATTTTTAGGCTTATTATCAATGCGGTATTGTTCCGTGGTTCCGAAGGAAGCCGTAGAAGAATACGGTAGTGAATTCCGAAGAAATCCCGTAGGAACGGGGCCTTTTCAGTTTAAATTGTGGGAAGAAAACATCAAATTGGTCTTCCGAAGAAATCCTCATTATTTTGAAACAGATGCGGAAGGAAACGCTTTGCCCTACCTCGAAGCCGTTGCGATCACCTTCTTACCCGATAAACAAAGTGAGTTCTTGCAATTTGCACAGGGAAATATCGATTTGGTTTCCAGTTTAGACAATTCTTATAAAGACGAGATCATCACAACCACAGGGCAATTGCAACCCAAGTATGAAGAGGCGGTAAAACTCATTACGTCCCCTTATCTCAATACCGAATACTTAGGGTTCTTCTTGGGAGGCGACACGCCGGAAATCCAATCGAAAGCATTACGGCAAGCTGTAAATTACGGTTTCGACCGGGAGAAGATGATCACCTATTTACGCAACGGGATGGGAATCCCGGCAGTGAATGGGGTCATTCCGAAAGGCTTGCCAGGCTTTGCTGATATTGATGGCTACGATTATCAACCGGAAAAAGCACGACAACTCATCGAACAATACAAAACAGAGACCGGTGATACCAATCCCGAAATTGTGATCGGCACCAACAGTCAGTATCTCGATATTTGCGAATACGTGCAGCGAGAACTGGAAAAGCTAGGCTTGAACGTGACCATTGATGTGGTGCCCCCCTCTACCCTGCGACAAATGAAAAGCACCGGGGAGTTGGATGTGTTCCGCGCCAGTTGGATCGCTGATTATCCCGATGCCGAAAATTATTTATCGCTATTCTACAGCGAAAACTTTACGCCCAATGGACCCAATTATACCCATTACAAGAATAATACGTTTGACAGTCTTTACATAGCGGCCCGAAGCATTTCTTCCTTAGATCTACGTAAAGAACTCTATCAAAAAATGGATTCGATCGTTATTGCGGATGCACCAATTGTGCCTTTGTTCTACGATAAAGCCATCCGGTTTGTGCGAAAAGAGGTAAGCGGACTCGGCATCAATCCTCAAAATTTCCTAGTCCTCAAACATGTTAAGAAGACGCCATCTATGTAACTTTTTGATAGTAGTTCCGACTTATATAGAAATTTTTGATCATGGGAATACGGGGAATGACAGATAGCATTAAGTTTAACGATTGGCAGAAAAGCAAGCGAAAAACCCTCTATGATCAATCGAACCCGAAACGCTCCGGCACCTATCAGATACTGGAAGATCATCGCCGGATGAACATTCATGAATACGCTAGCTTTCAAAAAGAACAGTTCCGAAAGCGAAGAAAAACAAAGAGACAACTTCGAGTGCGCTATTTGATCGTGCTCATAGTAACGCTACTTATCGTTCTAGGGCTTTTATATATGTATGGCGTCATTGATTGGGTGGACTATCTATCCCCTACGTTTTCTAATCGCGTCTAAACTTCGCGGTATCGTTGAAAACTTGCTGTAAAATATCAGCTTCCGTTTTGTCGAATTGCTTATTTCGGCGTTGCATGACTTGCTCGGCTACCTCAAAGGCTTTATCGGTTTTGTAAGTAGTCACTCCCTTACTTCCGCCCCAACTATAGCTGGGAATAAAATTCCGTGGAAAACCACTTCCGAAGATATTCGCACTTACACCTACAACCGTTCCGGTGTTAAACATCGTATTAATGCCACACTTGCTATGATCGCCCATCATGAGTCCGCAAAACTGCAGCCCGGTTTTTGCAAACCGCTCTTGTTCATAGCTCCAAAGGCGCACCTCGCTGTAATTGTTTTTTAGGTTGGATGTATTCGTATCGGCGCCTAGATTGCACCATTCCCCCAACACTGAGTTTCCCAGAAATCCATCGTGGCCTTTATTAGAGTACCCAAAGATCACCGAATTATTGACCTCGCCCCCAACCTTACTGTACGGGCCTATGGTGGTTCCCGTGTAGATCTTGGCGCCCATTTTTACGGTGGCTCCTTCACACAAGGCAAACGGTCCACGGATGAGGCTCCCCTCCATAATCTCACTGTTCTTTCCGATGTAAATAGGTCCGTCGCTCGCATTTAACGAACAATACGGTAGTGTTGCTCCCGGTTCAATAAAGATTCTTTCGGGATGTAGCGCTACGACCTGTTCTGGGATTGCTTCGGAAGTTCTACCACGGGTGAGCGCTTCAAAATCGCGCGTGATGGCCTCATGATTTTTTGAAAAGATATCCCAGGTATGCACCACATGAAGCAAATCGTCGTGGCTATATTGAATAACATCGAACGAAGACTCGTTCAAGCCTTTTCCTCTTTCGGTAACATAGGCGATCGGCTGGTTCTCAAAGTATAAAGCCTGCCCAGTTTTCAGCCCCTTAACAATTTTGGTGATGTTCTGCGTGGGAAGAAAAGCGGGATTGATCCACGTGTTCATTTCAGCTTCTTGCAAGGGCCATTTTTTAGAGAGATACGCTTCCGTTTGGGTACTTGTTTCTGCTTCCAAAAAATGCTCCCATTTCTCACGTAGGGTCATAATTCCTATACGGATATCAGCCACCGGTCTGGTAAACGTAAACGGCAATAACGAGGCACGTTCAGGTCCGTCAAAAAGAATGTAGTTCATAATCGTAAAGATACTAACTTCGTTAAGAATCAATCTGGTGTAAAAACAAAAAAACCTTCGAAAATCGAAGGTTTTGTATGGGAAAAGGAAAAATGCTTATTCGCTGTCCTTTGCTTCTTCTTGTTTTGCCGGTTTCTTGAACTTGGCATATTTGTTCTTGAACTTGTCGATACGTCCTGCGGTATCCACCAATTTATGCTTACCGGTGTAATACGGGTGAGAGGTACGAGAGATTTCCAACTTCACTAAGGGATACTCCGTCCCATCCACATCGATCGTTTCTTTGGTTTCTGCTGTAGACTTGGTAATAAACACATCGTTGTTAGACATGTCTTTAAAAGCAACAAGTCTGTAATTTTCAGGATGGATTCCTTTTTTCATCGTCTTTATCTTTAAGTGCTTCTCTTTTTTTGAGTGTGCAAATTTAAGGATTAATTATAAATGCACAATAAATAAAATCGAAATTTTAAATTAAAAGTTTCAGCACGTAACAATTTACTACATTTGTTAACTAACTGGTGCAACCAAAAAAACTTCAAAAAAATGGAACAAACAAAAGGATCTGTAAAAAAAGTAGCCCTGAGCTACGGACTCATTTTAGCCTTGCTGTCTATTGTGCTATCAGTGATCGCCTATGTACTGGGCGTACACATTGAACGCCCTTGGTGGGTCTCGGTATTAGGCATCGGTATCATGATCTTGATCATCATCTATGGCCTTAAAACCTTCAAAAAAGATAACGGTGGTTTCTTATCGTTAGGAGAAGCGCTAAAAGTAGGGTTAGCCATTTCACTGGTGTCAGCCCTTATAGTGGTGGTTTATAATTACATCTTTATGACCTTTATTGAGCCAGATCTCATTGCCCAAACCATGGATTACACCAAAGAACAAATGATTGAGCAAAATCCAGAAATGACGCAAGAACAGATGGATATGGCACTGGGCTTTACTGAAAAAATGATGAGCCCAGTAATTATGAGTGCCATCGGAATTATTTTCAGCTTATTTTTAGGATTTATTATTTCACTGATCGGAGGATTGGTAATGAAACAGAACAGGCCTGAACACGCCTAACCTATGAATATATCCATTGTCATTCCACTTCTTAACGAAGAAGAATCACTCCATGAATTACACCATTGGATTGCGTCTGTAATGCAATCCAATGGTTTTTTATACGAGGTCATCTTTATTGACGATGGTAGTACCGATCAATCCTGGAAACTGATTAAATCCTTAGCTTCAGAGCATCCTGAAGTTCGCGGCATTCGGTTTCTGAAAAACTTCGGAAAATCACAAGCACTACATGCCGGATTTAAGCTAGCGCAAGGAGATGTAGTCATTACGATGGACGCCGACTTGCAAGACAATCCGGAAGAAATTCCGGAGCTCTATAACATGATCGTTTCTGAAGGGTACGATCTTGTTTCCGGTTGGAAAAAAAAGCGCTACGATCCGCTCTTAGGAAAAAATCTACCTTCAAAACTCTTCAATTTCGCAGCACGACGCACTTCCAAAGTGAAACTACATGATTTTAATTGCGGCCTCAAAGCATATCGTAACGAAGTGGTTAAGAACATTGAAGTAACCGGCGAGATGCATCGCTATATTCCTGTACTGGCGAAGAATGCGGGATATTCGAAAATCGGAGAAAAGGTGGTACAGCACCAAGCCCGCAAATATGGAGCAACAAAGTTTGGCGCAGAACGTTTTGTAAGAGGTTTTTTAGACCTGATCACGATCTCATTCTTATCACGCTTCGGAAAACGCCCAATGCATCTTTTTGGTGCCTGGGGCGCCATCATGTTATTCGTAGGTTTTTGCTTTGCGCTGTATTTAGGAATCGATAAACTCTTCATCAATCCAACAGGCCGCCTGATCACAGAACGTCCGCAATTTTATTTGGCCCTTACTGCCATGATCTTAGGAAGTCAGTTTTTCGTAGCCGGTTTTCTTGGAGAATTGCTGCTGAAATCACAACGCGACACCAAACGGTATACTATTAAAGAAAGAATTAATATTCTGAAATAATTTTTTTCTCTTCAGAATCAACATTCTGCTTAAAAGTGATTAAAAATATAAGCCTAAATCCAATGTTTTTTATGCGTTTGGGTTTCCGTACCTTTGTCCTTTACTTCGGTGCCTTATGAGATATATAGATCCAAAACTCTTAGAACGTGTCAATAGATGGCTCACGCCCTTCTTTGATGACCAAACCCAACATGAAATTAAAGAAATGATCGCTCATGACCCCGACGGACTGGAAGATTCATTTTATAAGAACTTGGCCTTCGGAACCGGAGGAATGCGCGGCATTATGGGCGTTGGTGACAACCGAATCAATAAATACACCTTAGGAAAAAACACCCAAGGACTTTCACAATACCTAAAAGAACAATTCCCAGACGAGCTTATTAAAGTTGCAATTGCATACGATTGTAGACATAATAGCAAGCGCTTGGCACAAACCGTTGCAGAAGTATTTTCAGCCAACGAAATTCAAGTTTTTCTGTTTTCAGAACTTCGCCCCACTCCGGAACTATCCTTTGCCGTTCGCCATTTAGGTTGCCAATGTGGAATTGTTTTGACGGCTTCTCATAACCCACCGGAATACAATGGCTACAAGGTATATTGGAAAGACGGTGGACAATTGGTACCGCCTCAAGACAAAGAGATCATTCAAGTGATCAATTCGCTCTCGTATACCGATATTCAATTTACCCCTAAGGAGTCGCTGATTTCGCTGATCGATACCGAAGTGGATGACGCTTTCGCGGAAGCTTCCGTTGAGCACGGCTCGTTTGGAACTACTTCCGAAGCAAAAGATCAATTGAAGATCGTTTTTACTTCCTTGCACGGCACCTCGATTACCATGGTTCCGAAAGTACTCAAGCAAGCCGGCTATCCCAACGTAGATGTCGTGGAAGAACAAGCGCTTCCTAATGGAGATTTTCCTACGGTAGATTCTCCAAATCCTGAAGAACCCGAAGCACTTTCCATGGCCTTGGAGATTGCAAAGCGCACCGAAGCCGATATCGTGATTGGAACCGACCCGGATTGTGATCGCCTCGGAATTGCAGTTCGAAATACAGCTGGAAACTTGGAGCTTCTGAACGGAAATCAAGCCATGGTCGTAAAGACTCATTTCTTACTTGAGCAATGGAAAAAGGCCGGAAAACTCAATGGAAAACAATTTATCGCCTCTACGATTGTCTCAACACCTATGATGCGAAAGCTTGCCGAAAGCTTTGATGTAACGTATATGGAAGGGCTTACCGGATTCAAATGGATCGCAAAAATGGTGAAAGACCACCCCGAACTTGAATTTATTGGAGGCGGCGAAGAGAGTTTTGGCTTTATGGTGGGTGATTTTGTACGCGATAAAGATGCGGTAACCGCTACCTTACTGGCCTGTGAGATCGCAGCGCAAAAAAAAGCAGAAGGCAGTAGTTTGTATGAATATCTGGAAACCATCTACAAAACCTACGGCCTCTATCAAGAACATTTGGTGTCACTAGTGAAAAAAGGAAAAAAAGGCAGTGAAGAAATTGCCCAAATGATGAAGCAGCTTCGTAAAAATCCGTTTACTGAAATCGCCGGAAGTCAAGTTATTTATGTTGAAGATTACCAAACCGGGGAAGTAAAGAACCTAAAGAATGGAACTTCTGAAAAACTGGATATTCCAAGTTCTAATGTGCTAATTTATATCACAGAAGACGGGAGTAAGATCGCTGCACGCCCCAGCGGAACAGAGCCTAAGATAAAATTTTATATGAGCGTTAATTCCGGGAACGAACCCGCCACGCCATCACTCCTTCAAGATAAAATTGCGCGTATCAAAAAACACCTTGACCTTTCGTGAAATATTTTAAAAAGATCATACGGTTCGCCAAACCGTACAGCGTATATGCATGGTTAAATATCATCTCTAATATTTTCTATGCCCTGTTTGGAACCTTGGCCATGATTTCACTGTTTCCAATGCTAACGGTGTTGTTCGACAAGACAAAACGTTTGGAAACAGAACCGCAATGGACTGGCATTACCGACTTAAAAGATTACACAGAGGATTATCTGAACTATTACGTCACCCAAATGGCCAATCAAGGGACTGACGATGTGCTCATTTTCATGATCTTATTGGTGATCACTATGTTCTTTCTGAAAAATGTCTTCGGGTATTTAGCTATGTTTTTTATTACCTTTCTTCGGAATGGCGTATTGAAAGACCTTCGGGATGAACTCTATAAGAAAACCGTAGATCTTCCGGTGTCGTACTATTCAGAAAAGAGAAAAGGAGATACCATCGCCAGAATTACCAACGATGTCCTAGAAATTCAACATTCTTTCCTCTCTATTCTAGAATTGATCGTGCGCGATCCGTTGACGATCCTCTTTGCCATCGTGGCAATGCTGTTTATTAGCGCAAAACTCACCTTATTCGTTTTTATCTTTATTCCTATTTCCGGATTTATCATTTCGGCCATTGGAAAGAGCCTAAAGAGCAAATCAGATCGTGTGCAAAGCGAACAAGGCTATTTTCTTTCGTTGTTGGAAGAAACTTTGGGCGGACTCAAAATTATTAAGGGCTTTAATGCAGAAGGATTGTTCTATAAAAAGTTTCAATCCTCAACCGATCGATTATTCAAATTTGCGAACACCTTACTAAATCGCCAAAACCTCGCCTCTCCTACCAGTGAGTTCTTAGGGATCATTACCATTGCCGTACTGTTATGGTATGGCGGACGTATGGTTTTGGTAGACGAAACTTTGAACGCCGAATTGTTTTTGGTATACATGGCCCTCGCGTACCAAATTCTAACCCCGGCCAAGTCGATCAGCAAGGCAAGCTACAGCATTAAAAAAGGAAATGCAGCCGCAGAGCGGATTCTAAGTATTCTTGAAACCGAATCGAAAATTCAAGACGCACCGGAAGCCATTGATAAATCGGGCTTTACCGAAGCGATTGCCATCAATAATATTCACTTTAAATACGATAAAGAATGGGTGCTGAAAGATTTTTCACTCCAAGTACCCAAAGGAAGTACCGTAGCCCTAGTTGGACAAAGCGGTAGCGGAAAAAGTACGCTGGCCAATCTCATCACGCGTTTTTATGATGTTGACAAAGGCAGCATTACCATTGATGGTGTTGCGATCACAGCCATGACACAAGCTTCGCTTCGTAATTTGCTGGGCTTGGTTACACAAGACTCAATTTTATTCAATGATACGGTCGCCGGAAACCTTCGAGTGGCGAAGACTGATGCTTCCGAAGAAGACATTATTGATGCGCTAAAAGTGGCCAATGCGTGGGAATTTGTTTCAGAACTTCCTGAAGGAATTCATACGAACATAGGCGATAGTGGAAACAAATTAAGCGGTGGTCAGAAACAGCGTTTGAGCATCGCACGGGCTGTATTGAAAAATCCGCCGATCATGATCTTGGATGAAGCCACTTCTGCCTTAGATACCGAAAGTGAGCGTTTGGTACAAGATGCGTTAGAAAAAATGATGAAAAACCGTACTTCTGTGGTTATTGCACACCGACTCTCTACCATTCAAAATGCTGATAATATCGTGGTACTCTCTCGCGGAGAGATCGTAGAACAGGGCAAACATCAAGAACTTCTTGACAAAAAAGGAGTGTACTACAGCTTGGTTGAAATGCAATCGCTAGCATAAAAAAAAGAGCGGTTGGGGCTCCGCTCTCTTAGTCTTTGGACATTCGATTTGGGGCTCGACATGACCTTTAATTCACATAAGTATACTACAAATATAAAGGCTTTTTTTAAAAATCAAAATTTTTTATGCCTTTTATCTGTTTTTTGTGCATTTCATCGATATTTTTATTGACGATTCCTACAGAAATGCTTCGTTTCAGACAAGAAAAAATGACAAAAGAAAAACGGGCTCGCCCCCGCGAAAGCCCGTTTTTAAAGCGTTCCTATTACAGTTGGGGCTATAAATGGAACATATACATAAGAAGTATACTCCCAAAAGTAGTAAATATTTTCCTACAAAAATAACAATATTGTCTTTTTATCGATTTATTTTGCTTTTTGTCGATAATAATGAATTTGTTCGAATTCTTTTTTTGGAGGGATTAAACCCTTTCCGCAGAATGGAGTCTTATCTTTATACAAACCATAGTACGTGCTGGTAGAAAAAGAATTTATTCATGCGCTTCAGTCCAACGCAACCAAAGAGGAAGCGTTTCGGGAGTTGGTAAGCATGTATTCAAAACGGCTTTATTGGCACATACGTGGAATTGTTTTGAATCACGATGACGCAGATGATGTATTGCAAAATACCTTCATTAAGGTCTTTAAAAATATTGATGCTTTTAAGGGTGACAGTAAGCTATATACATGGATGTATCGAATTGCTACCAACGAATCGCTTACCTTTTTAAAGAAAAAAGCACGTAAGCAACAGGTTTCTGTTGAAGAAGTACAACAACAAGCAATTTCGAACCTAGAGAGCGATGTGTATTTTGAAGGTGATGCTGCGCAGTTATTGTTGCAAAAAGCAATTGCTACCCTACCTGAGAAACAACAACTCATCTTTAAAATGAAATACTTTGGAGAACAGACCTATGAAGAACTCTCTGAAATATTGGAGACTTCGGTAGGCGGACTCAAAAGTAGTTATCACCTTGCCGCAAAGAAAATTGAGGCCTTTGTAAAAGACCATGAAACCTTCTATTGAATTGATAGTCTAACTCGTATGAAAGAGCAATTTAAACATAGAAAATCTGGATTTAGTGTTCCTGATATGTATTTCGATACTTTGGAAGAACGATTACAGGGGGTAGCTTCGGAAGAAGTTTTTTCAAAAGAAAAGGGATTTAAAACTCCTGAGGGGTATTTCAACACCTTGGAAGAACGTATCATTGCTCGATCTATTCCTTCAGAAAAAGACACCCCGGTACGGGTTCTCAACCGAAGCTCATGGTGGCGATATGCAGCCGCAGCAGCCGTTGTAGCGTTTATTGTCGCTATCTGGACGCAAAATAACACCTCCGAAACCTCGGTAGACACCATAGAATTTACCAGTATCGAAAATTATTTGGAAGAAGGTTATATTTCTTGGGACACCGAAGATATTACCTCCATGGCAACTAGTGATAGTTGGGACGATATCGAATGGGATGCTTCTCATGTTTCTGAAGAACAAATTGAGACTTATTTATTAGACCATATAGAACCTAACACGCTTATAATAGAATAGTTATGAAACCAATTTTTTACATCTTTCTGTTCCTAACCGTTTCGCTTTCGGCGCAAGAGCGCGGTCGTGAAAAAATTAAGGCCCTAAAAACGGCGATGATAACGAATCAGTTGGATCTTACCTCTCAAGAAGCCGAAAAATTTTGGCCTATTTATAATGCGTATGATCAAAAAATGGACGCTGTGCGTAAAAAAGAACGCACTGAAATCTTTCATAAACTACGCTCCGGAATTGATAATTTGAGCGATCAAGAAGCAGATGTCTTGATCTCAAAGAGCATGGAGTTAAAATCACAAGAACTTACCTATCGGAAAGCGCTCATTAAAGAATTACGAGAAGTCATTTCTTCAAAAAAGATCATTAAACTGACAAAAGCAGAAGAAGATTTTAAACGGAAGTTGTTGGAAGAATTTAGAAAGCGGAAACGCAAACAATTGCCTTAGAAAAACAGAACGACTATTTATTTCTTGAACACGAGTCGTGAAATACGCTGTGCCCCGGATGCAAAAGCGATACTATCATTGACAAATTGGATCGAATAAAACGACTCTTTCGAAAGTTCGCTCCAAGAGTTTCCGCCGTCCTTACTGTAAGAAATTCCGGGAGTACCTACGGCCACAATACCTTTCCCTTCCGTTCCGGGAACGTATTGAACACAACTTCGGTATCCGGGCCCTTCACCGTTGCTGATTAAACGCCACGTTTTTCCACCATCTTTGGTTATTGCCTTATTTCCTTCATTAAAGGTTTTATTACCCCAATCGCCTCCCATGATGATTCCATTGTTTTCATCCCAAAAGTCAATGCTATAAATTCCTGTCATCGCTCCGCCCTGCACTATAGGAGTATTGTAAACAGACCAATCTTTTCCTTTATTCGGACTATAAAAAACGCGTGCTTTCGCCCCTCCCGTAGCGATCCAAGTGTGATCGCTAACCACCGAAATATTAGTATTACTGGCAGCAAAAGCTGCTTCTCCCGGCTGGGTGGGCGGTAACGCTTCGCAAGCCATTTTTTCCCAATGGGAGCCCCCATCTCGAGTAATTAAAATAGAAAGGCAGCCCTCTGTAGGGTCGCCCATAGCAATTCCTTCTTGATCGTTCCAAAAGGTCATGGCATCATAAAATACCTTGGGCCCCTCTTCTTCGTAGACGGATGTAATATTAGTGGCTTCAGTTCCGTCAAAATCAATTTTATAAAGAACGGCCGGGGTTTCAATGCTCAATACAAAAACATGCTTTGAGGTGACAGCGATGGAACGAAATGCTAATAGGGAATCCTGATACTTGATCGTAGCCAATTTGGGAGTAGCATTATCAATGAGCCCTACGCGCCCTTTGTTGGCAGCAAACCAAACGCGATTGGCATCTAATGGCGCAATCGCCCGTACGCTCACACTATCTTCGTACACGGGAGTAATCTCGATTTTTGTGTAGTCGGGTCCGTTATTTCCACAAGAAATAAAAACGGTCGTTAAAAGGGCTAATAGAAGTAGACGCATCACTTTTTTTGCCAAAAGTAAGTAAAACAAATCATTGAGAAGTGATACCTTTGCGACCTGATAAAAATGGAATGAGATTACACCGTAATTTGGTATTTGCAACCGTTGATTCTCTACACTTGATTTTCAACAAAGAAAAACAAGCCGATAAAGTATTGCGTAATACGTTGAAGCGAGATAAACGTTGGGGTGCCAGAGATCGAAGTTTTATTGCTGAAACTACTTATGACATTGTTCGTTGGAAGCGATTGTATGCCGAAATTGCTGAGGTAAAAGAACCATTTGATCGAGAGAACTTATTTCGACTTTTTACTGTTTGGGCTACGCTGAATGGTATAAAACTTCCGGATTGGCCTCAATTTGAAGGTACACCAACGCGACGAATCAAAGGGAGGTTCGATAGCTATAAGGACATCCGAAAGATTAGAGAATCCATACCTGACTGGTTGGACGAAGTGGGACTTGCAGAATTAGGTGCCCAATGGGAAAAGGAACTCGCTGCCCTGAATCAATTAGCCGATGTTGTGCTTCGAGTAAATCCGCTACTCACAAATAAAGAAACGCTACAGCGATCGTTGGCAGAAGAAGGGATAGAAACACTCTCCATCAAAGGACTTCCCCACGCACTACGCCTCAAAGAGCGCGGCAATGTTTTTATTACAGAAGCCTTTAAAAAAGGATGGTTTGAAGTACAAGATGCCTCCTCACAAAAGGTCGCACTGCTACTAGATCCCAAACCCGGAATGCGCATTATAGATGCTTGTGCCGGCGCAGGAGGGAAAAGCTTACACATTGCTTCCTTGATGGAAAATAAAGGGCAGGTCATTGCACTAGATATCTATGATCATAAACTGAAAGAGCTGAAAAGGCGCGCAAAACGGAATGGTGTTCATAACATCGAAACACGTCATATCGATTCGACGAAAGTCACCAAAAAATTAAAAGAAAGTGCTGATAAAGTCCTTATTGACGCACCGTGCTCTGGTCTGGGAGTTCTGAAACGAAACCCGGATACTAAGTGGAAACTACAACCCGAATTCTTAGAATCAATCCGAAAAACGCAAGCAGAATTACTGGATTCGTATTCAAAAATGGTTAAGAAAGGTGGGCAATTGTTGTACGCTACGTGCTCGATCCTACCATCAGAAAACCAAGATCAAGTAGCCGCTTTTCTCCAGCGAGAAGAAGGGGCCTCATTTGCTAAAATTAAAGAAGAAATTATATTGCCAAGTATATCCGGATACGACGGATTCTATATGGCATTACTCCAAAAAGAAAACTGATGAAATATTTCTCACTATTACCCTTATTTTTTTGTGCTATCGCCTGGGCACAACAACCTTATTACGATGATGTAGACCTTACGTTAACGGGACAAGATCTGTATTTCGAACTACAACAAAAGATTGACGACGCCAGTAGTTCATTTACCTACGGGGATATTCGTGATACCGTGAAGGAAACCGATGAAGATCCCAGCAATAGCAATAATGTTTTACTTGTGTTTGGGTACAATGATAGCGACGGAAATTGCACCACCGATCGCAGTCGGGATAAAGATGATTTTGGCGGACTCCCTTGTGAATATAACCGAGAACACGTGTTTGCCCGAGGGAATGCGAACCCGGATATGGGTTCTGTAAATAACGGTACGACAGGCATCGGTGCCGATCCACATAACTTACGTCCTTCAGATCAACAAATGAACAACAACAAAGGAAATCGGAAATTGGCTAGTGGATCCGGAAACGCCGGTGTAGTCAGCGGTGGAAATTGGTATCCCGGGGATGAATGGAAGGGTGATGTGGCGCGTATGATGATGTATATGTATACACGCTACGGCGATCGTTGCTTACCCTCTCTTAATGGTGTAGGAGCCACACAAGGAGGTACAGATATGCTTCAAATTTATTTACAGTGGAATGTGGATGATCCTGTGAGTGATTTTGAAGATCAACGGAATCCATATTTAGAAACCGTATACGGAAATAGAAATCCATTTATCGATAATCCATATCTGGCAACCATCATTTGGGGAGGACCTACGGCAGAAGATCGCTGGGATTTATTTGATACTCCAACACAGGAATGGAATTCCACGGTAACATTGTATCCTAATCCAGCCAACGATGCGTTTTGGGTAACCAGTATTTCGGAAGCCGTCCAGATGACACTTTATGATATGCAAGGTCGTGTAGTTTTAAAAGCGCACACCTCACCCAATGAACCCGTATCTACCGCTCATATGTCTCCCGGAATGTATTTAGTACAATTGACTTCAGAAGAGGGTCAAACCACACGGCGAATCATTATAGAATAAAAAAAGCCCGCTGAAAAGCGGGCTTTTTTAATGAAATTTGATTCTGTCAAGTTATTGAATAATCACTTTCTTACTAAGCTCAAAATTTCCATTGCTAACGCGTACGATATAAACGCCGGCAGCTAATTTTTCGCTATTGAAAGTTCCCGTAAATCCGGTATCTGAAGAAGATAATAATCCGTTGGAAACTCGTTTTGCTTGAATATCTAATACCTCGAAATTCATTTCAGAGAATGCAGTGGTTGTTACCAATGAGATCTCATGAGTTCCGGTTACCCCAGGAAAGACTTCCAGTGTGCCGATAGTGTTGTTGGTAATATCATCTACACCAAAATCGTCATCAACTTGGAAGGAAGCGATCTTTGTTCTCCAGTTATTATTATTTCGGAAATATTCGGCGGTATGCCAAAAAGTTCTTCCGTCAGGATCCATCGTAAGCTGTGCATAGTCACCAAATCGATTACTCACCGTTTGAACTCCTTGTCCATCTTGGATCGTGGTTTCGGTAACTGTCATTTGCCCTAGCGGATCAGTTGCAACACGTCCGGTAAACCGAATTCCAACTTCGGTATTTTCACTTCCCACGTTAAATGCCAGACCAATATCACCATCTACATCCATGGCCATACTTCCCATAAATCTATTTTCACCGTCAGCGAGATCATAAGTTCCTTCTTGGAAGACCGTAAATGGTCCATTTCCTACATTACGAAGTTCTACCCAACGAATTCCGGAAACATTAGCACCTAGGTCAACATTGAAGTTGAATAGAAAGGAGTTATGCGTAGGAAAGCTGCGATAGTTAGCCATATATGAGATCACCCCACCAATATTATCAATTCGTTGAGAAGTACCGGGCTGTCGAACATCACCGCTACCAAAAGGGAAGAATACACTTTCAAAAGCTGTCAGTGCTATCTGCTCTGGTGCTGAGATGGTGGAGTTCGCAGGAGTGTCAAAGTCAACATCTACTTCCCAAATCTTTACGTGGTCAAAAGTAATCGCTCCAGACCAGCTGTCGTCCTGAAGATAAATGATATATCCTGGCACATCTGTTGGAAAATCGGTTCCTAGCAAGTTCGCAGGCTCCGGACTAAATACGGTATTCGGGTTTCGAATAACACCGGGAAGGTTAAATCCAATAATCGTTGGAGAAGCATCACCGTCGATCATGGCTTGACGATCTAATGCATACATCACATTTCCTGAAAACTTATTTGCTGTCAGATAATAAGCATCTGGCCATACAGAATAGTGGGGATAATCAGGAAAAGCATCTAACGGAAATTGATACATATTAAAAGTGTCTGTAGGATCGGGTGTCGTAGAAACCGCTACAATAAGCGCATCATCACTTAGGCGAAACTGACTCACAAACCAGCGGTCCGCTAATTGATCATACATCATAATAGGATCTCCGTTGTTCACACCACCACCGATAAACGCCGAAAGCGGTACGGGACCTACCAAACTGGTACCTGACTTGTCATATACCTCTACTGCTAGGTTTACTCCGTGAACGTAATGGTTTGGACCTACAGCTCCTGATGGATCTGGCGGTCTTGCTTGCCCTTGAGCAATGTCAATCCCATCAAAGTTCTCTAAAAGCATTCCGGGACGGAATTGCGGAGAAGTTTGCTTTAAAGGATCTGGTCCGTTTGGCAATGCATCCGGATTATTGCGCGAAGCATTGCGCATATTATTCGGAATAATAGGAACGTCATCCGTATTGGCGAGTGGTGTAATGGTTTCCATGTCTCTCAATGGAATGGTCTCTCCCAAATATTCACCCTGAATGATTTCTGCAGGAGGAAATGATGATTGGGAAATCGCTACGGAGGCACTTAATAGTAAGGCCGAAGCGATAGCGTACGTTTTTTTCATAAAAAGAAATTTAAGGAATGTTTTTAATGAATTAATTTACAAATGGTTAGGCGTCACCGCAAAACATTCAGATTTACTTTAGTTTATCGAATTGCCTTCGAAGATACCTAAAAATTATGTAAATAAAAACCTAGCTTTTTAATAGGGTTTTCCCTCAACGAGCAGGGCTCCATTCTCATTCACAATATTCCATCAAAAAAAGCTACCTTTGTGCTGCTTTTAGGAGCGTAATTTTTGAGGTTACTATTCTCTATTAAACATATCACAATGATCTATTTTTTTGGGGCTGAAAAAGCCGAAGTTTTTGCGGTTCAAACATCACAAGAGCTCACTGCGGAAGATATTCAAAAATTAGAATGGCTTTTCGGAGATCAACCCTTGCTGTCACAATCCGCCCTAGCGGATTTTTTTGTAGGCCCTAGAAAAACCATGATCACCCCATGGAGCACCAATGCGGTTGAAATTACGCAGAACATGCAAATAAAAGGAATCCTTAGAATTGAAACTTTTAAGCAGGTTAACGAAGCATTTACTGACTACGACCCTATGCTCGAACAAAAATACAACCAGCTCGATCAAGATATTTTTACCATTGATATCGAACCGGCGGCAGTCCTAGAGATTGACGACATTGCTTCTTATAACCAACAAGAAGGATTGGCCCTCAGCGAAGATGAGATTCTTTATCTGGAAGCACTTTCAGAAAAATTGAACCGAAAACTTACTGATAGCGAAGTGTTTGGTTTCAGCCAAGTAAACAGTGAGCATTGTCGCCATAAAATCTTCAACGGAACTTTTGTGATCGATGGCAAAGAAATGGACGCTTCTTTATTCCAATTAATAAAGAAAACCTCTGAAGCGCATCCCAATGATATCGTTTCAGCCTATAAAGACAATGTGGCTTTCATTAAAGGTCCTAAAGCGATACAATTTGCTCCTAAACGTCCTGATCAACCGGATTTTTATCAAAACACACCCTTCGACAGCGTCATCTCACTGAAGGCTGAAACCCATAACTTTCCAACCACGGTAGAGCCATTCAACGGGGCTGCTACCGGAAGTGGTGGTGAAATTAGAGACCGTCTTGCTGGTGGAAAAGGATCGCTTCCGCTAGCAGGTACTGCCGTGTATATGACATCGTATTCACGACTAGAAGAAAATCGGCCATGGGAAAAAGCCATGCCCGAGCGCGATTGGCTTTACCAAACACCGCTTGATATTCTTATTAAGGCCAGTAATGGAGCCTCTGATTTCGGAAATAAATTTGGCCAACCATTAATTGCAGGATCGGTACTCACCTTCGAGCACGAAGAAGAGGCCCGAAGACTCGGTTTTGACAAAGTGATTATGCTTGCTGGCGGCATTGGCTACGCAAAAGCTTCTCAAGCATTGAAAGACACTCCCGAAACCGGAGATCAAGTGGTGTTGTTGGGGGGCGAAAATTATCGCATCGGAATGGGCGGAGCCGCAGTTTCAAGCGCCGACACCGGAGAATTTGAAAGTGGCATTGAACTGAATGCGATCCAGCGCTCCAACCCCGAAATGCAAAAGCGAGCGGCCAATGCTATTCGCGGAATGGTTGAAAGCGAAGAGAATCCTATTGTTTCCATCCATGATCACGGTGCCGGTGGACATCTTAATTGCTTAAGTGAACTGGTAGAGGAAACGGGTGGTCATATAAACCTTGACAAACTTCCAGTGGGAGATCCTACCCTATCAGCTAAAGAATTGATAGGGAATGAGTCGCAAGAGCGAATGGGGCTCGTCATTGGGAGAAAAGATATTGAAACGCTCAAACGCGTGGCGCAACGAGAACGTTCTCCTATGTATTCCGTTGGAGAAGTTACCGGAGATCACAGATTCTGTTTTGAAAGTGCTACTACAGGAGAAAAACCTATGGATTTCCAGCTGGCAGACATGTTCGGGAGTTCTCCAAAAACCATCATGAACGATCGATCTGTGAAAGTCGATTATAAAGCGCTTGATGTTTCATCAGAAGATCTAAAGAAGGAGGTCTATCAACTCCTACAATTAGAAGCTGTAGGTTGTAAAGACTGGTTGACCAACAAAGTGGATCGTTGTGTTACCGGACGCGTAGCAGCACAGCAATGTGTTGGTCCGCTTCAACTTCCGCTAAACAATTGTGGTGTCATGGCCTTGGATTATGAAGGAAAGAATGGCGTGGCTACTTCCATCGGGCATTCTCCTATCAGTGCCTTGGTAGATCCGGTGGCAGGATCGCGTAATTCTGTTACGGAAGCATTGACAAACTTAGTTTGGGCACCCCTAGAAAAAGGACTCCAAGGGGTATCGCTTTCTGCGAACTGGATGTGGCCTTGTAATAATGAGGGAGAAGATGCTCGTCTTTATCAGGCCGTACAGGGTATTAGCGAATTTGCCATTGAGTTGGGCATCAACATCCCCACAGGTAAAGACTCACTGTCAATGAAACAGAAATATAAAGATGGTGAGGTGATCGCTCCGGGAACCGTGATCATATCTTCTGTAGCCCATTGTAACGACGTCAATAACATAGTAGAACCCGTACTTAAAAAGCATAAAGGCAGCTTGATCTTTATCGATTGGTCACAAGAGGAACGAAAGCTGGGCGGCTCTTCTTATGGTCAAATTAAAAACCGCATTGGTAACGAGGTTCCTACAGTGAGCAGCGCTTCTTACGTAATAAAAGTGTTCAACACCATACAACAACTGATCAAGAACGAGCAGATTGCTGCGGGACATGATATTGCTTCGGGCGGACTTATTACCACCTTGCTAGAAATGTGTTTTGCCGATACTACAGTAGGAGCAACAATTAACCTATCTGCCCTCGGAAAGGATTTGCCCTCTGTTTTATTTGCTGAAAACTGTGGCGTGATCATTCAAGCCAACGATGATGACGTGGTTACGGCGCTCCTTTCGGAACAGAATATTGAACACCACATTATTGGTGCTGCGACCAATACAGGAGCATTGCAGATTAGATTTGGAGCAGAAACGCTTGATTTCAATATTGCCGAAGCACGCGATGTTTGGTATCGCACCTCCTACTTATTAGATCAGCAACAAAGCGGAAAAGAAAAAGCACTTGAGCGTTTTGAAAACTACAAACAACAGCCATTACAGTTTAACTTTCCGAAGCACTTCAACGGTGCCAAACCAACACTGCCAACAACAGAAAAACGCATAAAAGGAGCAATCCTTCGAGAAAAAGGTAGCAATAGCGAACGTGAAATGGCACAAGCCATGCATTTGGCCGGGTTTGATGTGAAAGATGTTCACATGACCGATCTGATCGAGGGACGCGAAGATTTGAAAGACATACAGTTTATCGCTGCCGTGGGTGGTTTTTCTAATAGTGATGTCTTGGGAAGCGCTAAGGGTTGGGCCGGAGCTATTAAATATAATGAACGTGCCAATAAAGCAATAAACGACTTCTTTGATCGGGAAGACACCTTGTCATTAGGGGTATGTAACGGTTGCCAATTATTTGTAGAATTGGGGTTGATCAATCCCAATCATGAAGAAAAACCAAAAATGCTTCACAATGATACTCAAAAATTCGAGTGCTCCTTTACGTCGGTGAAGATTCAGGAAAATCCTTCGGTAATGCTCGGAAATTTGGCAGGAAGTACTTTGGGAATTTGGGCCGCTCACGGGGAAGGTAAGTTTCATTTTCCCTATTCGGAAGACAACTATCAGATCGTAGGGAAATACGGTTACGACAAACTTCCGGCCAATCCTAACGGAAGTGGTTTCAATACGGCTGCCATGTGTGATGACACAGGGCGTCATTTGGTGATCATGCCACACTTGGAACGTTCTACCTTTCCTTGGAACTGGGGCTATTATCCCGAAGATCGTAAAGACGAGGTGTCTCCGTGGCTGCAGGCGTTTGTAAATGCTCGAATCTGGCTGGAAAAGAAGTAAGTCGTTTTTTATCATATTCAAAATTATGATTGGGTAAAATTTTCAAACCCGCAATTAAATAATTCCTAAAAACACTATCTTTAGGAATATGAAAATTGTTCACTTTTCTGCCGAGTGCTACCCATTTGCGAAAGCGGGAGGCTTGGGAGATGTCGTTGGAGCGCTTCCGAAATACCTAAATCAAATTGGTCATCAAACTTCCGTACTACTCCCCTACTACGCGCGTATTGAACTTTCTGAAAATGAAAGATCGCTTTGCTTCTCAACTTCCGTAACTTTAGAAAACAACGAGTTTACTGCTTCCGTCTATAAAGTGACCGATGAAGATATTGGGTTTCCCCTTTTTTTGGTTTCGGTGGAAGGACTTACCGATAGACCAAATATCTATGGGTATGAAGATGACGCAAAACGATTTGTTGCGTTTCAGCGGGTGGGACTACAATTTCTAATGGCTCAAGACGACCTGCCTGACGTCGTGCATGTACATGATCATCATACCGGACTCATTCCTTTTATGATGACGCAGTGTCCGGAATTTGAAAAATTGAAGGATATTCCCACTTTACTCTCCATCCATAATGCACAATATCAAGGTTCCTTTCCTCATGAATGGGGTGGCCTATTGCCGGAATTTCCCGAAACGCACGTCGGACTCCTAGATTGGGATGGTATGATCAATCCACTCGCAACGGCCATTAAAACAGCGTGGCGTGTCACGACCGTTTCACCTACCTATATGGAAGAATTGCAGCAACACGCCAACGGACTCGAAGGATTATTGTCGCATGAAGCACAAAAATGCACCGGAATCCTCAATGGGATCGACACGGAGACCTGGAACCCGAAAACCGACCCATTTCTTGAAGCGAATTACGGAGTTAGTACCTTCGCCAAGGCGCGAAAGATCAATAAAACAAAGCTGTGCAACGCCCATAACCTAGATCCGGAAGTACCCTTGTTTGGATTTATTGGCCGATTGGTCTGGGAAAAAGGTGCCGATGTACTGGTTCAGGCCTTAGAAGAGGCTCTCAACAAATGGGAATTCAATGTGATTCTTTTGGGATCTGGAGATCCCGCCTTGGAAGAACGTTTCAAGAACCTTAGCGAATGGTATCAAGGCAAGGTAGGTGCCTACATCGGCTACAAAGAGTCTATGAGCCACGAGGTCTATGCCGGCGCCGATTTTCTGCTAATGCCGAGTCGGGTGGAACCGTGTGGCCTCAATCAATTGTATTCGTTTCGGTATGGATGTATGCCCATTGTTCGAAAAACAGGCGGATTGAAAGATACGGTCGTGGACATTAACGATGGCGGACTCGGTGTTACGCACGAAGAAACGGAAAGCGGTCAAATAGTTAGCGCCATAGAACGGGCACTGCAATTCTTTCCGAAGCAAACAGCATTCAGAAAAAAACAAAAAGAAATGATGCAAACAGATCATAGCTGGGAACACGCGGCCAAGAAGTATGCATCCCTATATCACGAATTAATTAAACCAGAAAGCAATGAACAATAAAGCGATCTCAATTATCTTAGGAGGCGGACAAGGAAGTAGGCTATATCCCTTAACAGCAACCCGATCGAAACCGGCAGTTCCTATCGCAGGGAAATACAGATTGGTGGATATTCCGATTTCTAATTGCTTAAATTCGGATATCAAGAGAATGTTCGTGCTGACGCAGTTTAATTCTGCTTCGCTGAACAAACACATCAAACACACCTATCAATTCAGCTACTTTAGTGATGCCTTTGTAGATGTATTGGCCGCAGAGCAAACACCCGAAAACAAAGGGTGGTTTCAGGGCACCGCAGATGCGGTTCGGCAGAGCCTGCATCATTTCAAAAACTATGAATCTGAATACGTGCTGATCCTCTCGGGAGATCAGTTGTACCACATGGACTTCAATAAAATGATCGAGGCGCATGAAGCCAGTGGAGCCGAATTAAGCATCGCTACTCTTCCGGTGGATGCCAAGGCGGCTACTTCCTTCGGAATTTTAAAAGCAGATCACCAGCAATGGATCGAAAAGTTCATTGAAAAACCGGATGATTCGTTGTTACCGGATTGGACTTCCGAAGTGAGCGAAGAAATGAAACAACAAGATCGCCATTACTTGGCCTCCATGGGAATCTATTTATTCAACAAACAATTGCTTATTGATGTCTTGAATGCTTCTGATGCAGATGACTTCGGAAAAGCAATTATCCCAAAATGTGTGGAAGAAAATAAAGTGTTAAGCTACGAATACACCGGGTATTGGACAGACATCGGAAATATTGATTACTTCTTTGAAGCCAATTTAGACCTCACCCGAACGTTGCCGCAATTTAATTTGTTCGACAATAAGAATTCGGTCTTTACACGTCCGCGTGTCCTACCTCCTACCAAGGTGTCCGGAACGCAACTAGATCGGTCTCTATTAGCGGAAGGAAGTATTATTGAGGCAGAACGAATTGAAGACTCCATTATTGGGGTACGCTCCAGAATTGGTAAAAGTACGGTGATCAAAAGATCGTATGTGATGGGGAACAACCGTTTTGAGAGTCAGAAAAGTCTGGACGAATGCGAAGCCAAGAATGTTCCGAAAATGGGGGTTGGAGATCATTGCCATATTGAGAACTGCATCATTGACAAGAACGCGCGTGTAGGAAATAATGTGACGATTATTGGCACCCACGAGAAGGGAGAACAGGAAACTGCTTCTTATGTGATCAAAGAGGGAATCGTTGTCATTAAGAATGCTGCGGTCATCCCTGATGGAACCACCATCTAACTACCTTTGATTTTTGCCATTTATGTGGTACGTTTGTAATCCTTCGGAAAACACGATAGATAATCGTTCGTAACCGACATACTTTCAAATTCATTTGCTATGAAATCATTACTACTTAGTTGCTTCTTATTGGCGAGCACATTGATGCTGGGTCAAGTTCAAGAAACCTATCAACGAGCAAAAATTCATTATAATTCTGCTCAAGATCTAATTAACATGGAACGTTTGGGCGTTCCTATAGAACACGGAGTTCACAAGAAAAATCACTTCTTCATTTCTGAGTTTTCAGTGTCAGAATTAGATAAGGTTCGCCAAGCAGGATATGAGGTGGAAGTATTAATTGAAGATGCCAAAGCACATTTTCTTGCACAAAACCGCAATCCCATACCCCCTCAAAAGAATCCAACGTGTACGGGGGGCGGGACTATCGATTATACCACTCCCGTGAACTTCGAATTTGGCTCTATGGGCGGCTATCTTACCTATCAAGAATTACTGGATGAATTGGATGAAATGCATGCCCTTTATCCCGACTTGATTACGGAAAAGGCTAATATTTCTACGTTTCTTACGGAAGGACAACCGGATGCTTCGACGACTCCCCCGATTGGCGGAAATGGTATCAAGTGGGTGAAGATTAGTGATAACCCAAACAGTACTTCAGAAGGAGAACCGCAAGCCTTGTATACTGCCATTCACCATGCGAGAGAACCGGCCTCACTTTCACAACTTGTTTTCTACATGTGGTATCTCTTGGAAAATTATGATAGCGATCCCGAAATTGCCGCACTGCTTGATAATACCGAACTCTATTTCGTTCCTGTAATCAATCCGGATGGGTATCTCTACAATGAAAAAACCAATCCTTCGGGAGGTGGATTCTGGCGAAAGAACAGAAATAACGGAAACGGTGTCGACAACAATCGAAACTATGAATATTTTATTGATGGAGACCCCAGTAATGGCATGTGGGGTGGGGAAGGTTCTTCCGGGAATCCAAGTAGTGAAACCTACCGCGGAACGGCGCCATTTTCTGAAATTGAAAATCAAGCCATGAAGTGGTTTGCCGAGAACCATAATTTTGTAGTGAATCTCAATGCTCATACTTCCGGAGATCTACTGCTATATCCACATGGGTATACCAATAATCAACCCACCGTAGACGATCCCATTTTTAAAGCTATTTCTGCCGAAATGGTCTCTCAAAATGGGTTTGCCAATATTTTATCTTCTGAATTATATCCCGCCGCGGGAGATAGCGATGATTTTTTCTACGGAACCGTGGGAACACATGATAAAATCTTTGCGATGACTCCGGAAATTGGTCCTTCATTTTGGCCTCCCAGCAGTCAAATTATAGGGATCTGTAAAGGAATGATGTATATGAACCTTACCGCAGCTCGTGTTTCAGGAAACTTTGCAGAAATCACCGATACCGCTCCACAGTATACAGGAGATCAACCCACCGCGAACGCCACCTTTAATATCAAAAGATTAGGGTTGAGCGGAACCGGAAATTTCACCGTTAGCCTACAGGCGGTTTCGGGAAATATTTCGGCTGTTGGAAATCCTGTTTCTTTTACTGGAATGGAGATACTGGACGAATCGAACGGTTCTATATCGTACACGATGACTCCCGGAACTCAAAGCAATGACATTGTTAGCTATGAGTTGATCATTGACAATGGAAGCTATGAAACTTCGTACTTGATCGAGAAACGCTTTGGAGCTTTATCTGCGGTATTTGAAGATCCAGGAGATAGTGTTACCGATAATTTCGATAATAATGGATGGGGCGTTACCACAAGTGAATTCGTGTCGCCTTCTAGCAGTATTACTGATTCTCCTTCCGGAAACTATCAAAACGATGCCAATGAAACGATCGCATTAAGTGACCCTATCGATCTTACGGAAGCAATTGGCGCCAACGTAACCTTTTATGCGAAGTGGGAGATCGAAAACAACTTCGACTACGTGCAAATAGAAGTTTCCACGAATAACGGCAGTAGCTGGGTGCCACAATGTGGAAATTATACTAATCCCGGAAGTACTAATGGATCACAACCTACCGGAGAACCGCTTTATGACGGATTTCAATCAGAATGGGTTTTAGAAGAAATCGATCTAAGTGATTATCTAGGGGAAAATGTTTTAATTCGTTTCCAGTTACGGTCTGATGGTGGTGTGCGAGAAGACGGGTTCTATTTTGATGATCTCACGGTTAATATTGTAGAGGAAAGCATTTTGGACGTTTCAGATGTCACAGCAACCGCTTTCGGCATCTACCCAAACCCTGTCCAGGACCAACTGCAAATCGTGACTCCGGAAACAAACTACGGAATTCAAATTTATACGCTTCAGGGGCAATTGGTAAAGACCAAAACAGATCTTTCCGAAAGCACTACGATAGACACCAGCGCGCTGTCTCAAGGCATCTATCTTGCCGTTATCGCTTCCGAAGCTACGCGTCAATCTTTCAAGCTGGTGAAGCAATAAGAAATTGAAGTTGAACACATTGACAAAATGGAGCTGCTACAATGGCTCCATTTTGCATTATTACTGAAAAAACTAAATATTTTTCGCTATTTTGTAAAGCCGAAAAATATAACTGATGACAGACGCTAAACGACTCTTCGACTTTCCATACTACCAATTAGAAAAGTTTCCCCAAGAAGGAGCTTTGGTCACTAAAAAAAACGGGGTCTGGGAAAAAACCTCTACACAAGAATATATTGATAAAGCGAATGCGATAAGTCGCGGACTCATCCATTTAGGAGTGCAACCGAATGATAAGGTGGCTTTGATTTCCATGACCAATCGAACCGAATGGAATATTTGCGATATAGGAATTCTTCAAACCGGCGCTCAAGATGTGCCAATCTATCCAACAATATCAGAAGACGAATACGAATACGTATTAAATCATAGCGAATCGAAATTCGTTTTTGTTTCCTGTACAGAAGTGTTAGAAAAGGTCAATAAGATCAAAGCTAACGTACCTTCGTTACAGGAAGTATATTGTTTTGACGAAATTGATACTTGCAAGAATTGGGAGGAGGTCATCGCCCTTGGAGAAGAACACAAGAATCTACAAACCGAAGTTGATAAGCGAAAAGCCGCCATTGAAGAAGATGACTTGGCTACGTTGATCTATACTTCCGGTACCACCGGTCGCCCAAAAGGGGTTATGTTAAGCCATAAAAACATTGCTTCCAACGCAAAATATAGTGCAGAACGTCTTCCTATCGATCAAGGTAATACCAAAGCCTTGAGTTTCTTACCGGTGTGTCATATCTATGAGCGCATGTTATTGTACATGTATCAATACTGTGGGGTTAGTATTCACTTTGCGGAAAGCTTAGAAACCATTAGTGATAATCTAAAAGAGGTAAAACCTGAGGTAATGACAGCGGTTCCTCGACTCCTTGAAAAAGTATATGATAAGATCTACGCTAAAGGAGGAGACCTTACGGGTGTCAAGAAAAAATTATTCTTCTGGGCTATCGAACTAGGTCTGGAATACGAACCTTACGGCCAGAACGGTTGGTGGTATGAGACTAAATTGAGTTTGGCTCGAAAACTTATCTTCAGTAAATGGCAGGAAGCCTTGGGTGGAAATCTTAAAGCGATTGCTTCTGGAAGTGCGGCACTACAGCCACGATTGGCACGCGTGTTCAACGCTGCAGACATTCCTGTTATGGAAGGGTACGGACTTACAGAAACTTCTCCCGTGGTGAGTGTGAATGATATGCGCGACGGAGGTTTCAAAATTGGGACGGTTGGAAAACCTATTAAAGAAACCGAGGTAAAGATCGCTGAAGATGGAGAGATCTTGATCAAAGGACCACAGGTGATGATGGGCTATTACAAAGATCAAGAAAAAACCGATGAAGTTTTAAAGAACGGTTACTTCCACACAGGGGATATTGGAGAAGTGGATAGCGACGGTTTCCTTAAAATCACAGACAGGAAAAAAGAAATGTTTAAAACTAGTGGTGGAAAGTACGTAGCACCTCAGCTCATTGAAAACGCTATGAAACAATCGCGCTTCATTGAGCAGATCATGGTTGTGGGAGAAGGTGAGAAAATGCCGGCCGCCTTAATTCAACCGAACTTCGAGTTTATCGAAGAATGGAGTCAGCGTAAGAACAAAGGCCTCTCTAAAGATCCTAAGGAAATGGTACAAAACCAAACCTTGATCGACCGCATACAAAAAGAAATTGATCAGTACAATGAGCGCTTCGGAAAGTGGGAAAAGATCAAAAAATTTGAGCTCACTCCGGACGTATGGAGCATTGAAGAAGGCCACCTCACTCCTACTATGAAATTGAAACGTAGAATTATTAAAGAAAAATATAACGACCTCTACGAACGACTGTACGAGCGCAACTAGAAGAATCTAAATTCCTATCCCATGAAAACCCAAAAGTTACTTTCCATCACTGCCATTGCTATCGGATTGTCATTCGGTTTTTATGGATTGTACAACACATTTACCCCTTCCGTTTCAGAAGAATCCACGTCACAAGCGAATCTTTTAAAGCGATATCCGGGAGAATGGTTTTACAACGAACGGGCTTACCCAAATAACTACATTAATCGGCAAGCTATTAAAAATGCCGAAGTACAAGTCCGCTCCATCCTAACAGAACGAGACGATGCTGGTGGTGCTTGGACACTTGCAGGCCCCCTTAACACGGGGGGACGCATTACCGATGTAGCTATTTCGCCGGATAGTGATGACATTCTCTACGTAGGCGTTGCCACCGGAGGCATTTTTAAAACCATAGATGGCGGCTCTAATTGGACGCCGATCTTTGAAGACATGGCAAAATACTCTATTGGCGATTTGGCCATTGCTCCTTCCAACTCACAAATTATTTATGCAGGGACTGGAGAAGCAAATGCGAGCGCCAATTCGGGAGCCTTTTTTGGAGATGGAGTATATCGCTCAGATAATGCCGGCGACGATTGGCAATATGTAGGGCTCGATGGAACCGATCATATCGCAAGAATTGCGGTTGATCCTAATGATCCAGACCGATTGTTTGTTGCTGCTACCGGAAAGCTCTACGATTATAATAGCGAACGTGGGATTTATAGAAGTACGAACGGTGGAAATGATTGGGAACAGGTCTTATTTGTAACAGATTCTACAGCGGCAATCGATGTTGCAATGCATCCGGCAAACAATGCTATAATCTTGGCAGCCATGTGGGAACGTACTCGGAAACCATGGCAGCGTGATTATGGCGGAATTACTTCTGCTATTCATCGTTCAACAGATGGCGGTGACACGTGGACACAGCTCGGCGCTGGTAACGGACTTCCTGCGCCTAATGGGGAAACAGGACGTATAGGACTTGAGTTTTCTAAGTCGGATCCAGACATTGTGTACGCCCGGTATACGACCGATGAAATTACCAATGAATTTGATGGACTGTATAAATCTACGGACGGGGGTCAAAATTGGACCTTAGTTACCTTAAATGATCTTTTGGGAATTGATGCTAATTTTGGTTGGTACTTCGGAAATATTCGTGTGAATCCTAGCGATCCTGATGATGTTTTTATATTGGGACAATCCTTGGCGAGAACATTTAACGGGGGCGGCAGTTGGAATAGCGTAAATGGCATGCATGTAGATCATCACGCGATTGAATTCTCCCTGAATGACCCAAACTTTATCCTAGCAGGGAATGATGGCGGTGCCTACGTTTCTACCAACGGGGGAAGCACGTGGAATAAATTCCTCAACCTCCCGATAACCCAATTCTACAATATTGAAATAGATTTTCTGGAACCTGAAAACCGCTATGGCGGAACACAAGATAACAATACTATTAGAACCACCACTGGTGGTTTGAGTGATTGGAATTCGATTTGGGGAGGCGACGGTTTTCACGTGGTTGTAGACTACAGTGATAATAATTTTATTTATGTGGAATCTCAGTACGGAAACTTAGGAAAATCTTCTAATGGAGGAGCCACATTTCAAAATGCAACCAGCGGTATCAGCGGAAGCGATCGAAACAATTGGAATACTCCCATTGCGATCTCTCCGGTCAATCCCGAAACCATGTATTACGGAACCCAACGTGTCTATAGCTCTAACCGAGCGAACTTCTGGACGGCTATTAGTCCGGATCTCACCGATGGCCAACATCCTAGCGGAGCCCTTGCCTATGGAACATTAACCACCATTGCAGCCTCCTACCTCACCGAAGACGTGATCTATACCGGAAGTGACGATGGGAATGTACAAGTTACTTTTGATGGCGGTTCTAATTGGGAGAATATTAGTAACGGCCTTCCTGATTGCTATGTGACATCTATTGCGATCGCTCCTACCGATGATCAAACGGCTTATGTTACGCTTTCCGGTTATCGAGAAAATGATCAAGCCGCGCATGTTTTTAAAACCACTGACGGAGGGCAAAATTGGACAAATATTTCTGGGAATCTGCCGGCGATTCCTGTCAATGATATTGTGCTTTTTCCTGAGGATGATCTGCTTATCGTGGCGACCGATCTCAATGTGTGGGTGTCAAATAATGACGGAACGAGTTGGACCGTTCTTGGAGACAACCTTCCATTAACCCTTACAAGAGACTTGAAAATTCATGAACCTACCAACACCTTGTACGCCGGAACCTTCGGAAGGTCTATTTACAGTTACGATCTTGATGAGCTGGTTTTCAACACAGAAGATATCACAACTATTCCAGCGCTTCAACTGTATCCCAATCCAGCGCAGGATCACATCACCATCACCCATCAACTTTCTGGGGAAGCGACGGTTACGTTATTCGGACTTCAAGGACAGCGAATAAAAACGCTATACCAAGGAACATTAATTCCGGGATCGCTTGAACTTTCTTTAGGAGGCATAGCCTCCGGATTGTATTTCGTGAACTTGGAAGCTGCCGGTTCAACACGCACTCAGAAGGTGATCGTACGTTGATCGATTCCGAAGTGATTAAAAAAATACCGACCTATACGTACCATCTTAGCGCTATGAGACAATGAAACCTACCGGTAGCCCGCAACAACATAGCCTTCAAAAATTTAAATGGAAACACCTGCCGTCTCTCGCAGCAACAACCTATAGGCGATGGATGGAAAAGGACCCCTTTCAATTGAGTGCGATTGTGGCGTACTACGCCATTTTATCGCTTCCCGCCCTCATCGTTTTGATCTTGAACATTGTAGGAAGTATTTGGGGTAGAGATATTGTACAGGGAGAAATCCTTGATGAGATTACCAAGGCATTGGGGCAGCAAACGGCGGAGTCTATCCGACTCATGATGTTGGATCGAGGTGACGAAGAAACGTCCATATTTACCACTATCATTGGGATTGGCACATTACTCTACGGTGCCACAGGTGTTTTTTATCAACTACAACTGACCTTAGATAAAATTTGGAATGTAGACGAGGAGATCAAAGAAGGAATATGGACCTTTTTGAAGAATCGTGCCAAAGCCTTCGGCTTTATCTTGATCTTAGGGTTTTTGCTATTGACCAGCCTCGTCATCACAGCCGTGCTCAGTACCTTTGTGAACCGACTCACCCTTTGGTTTGGAGATTGGGTGGAAGCGATCTTTGCCGTTGATTTTATTATTTCCCTATTCTTTATTTATTTCTTATTTGCAGTCTTATTCCGGTTCTTGCCTAGCCGACGAATTGCTTGGAAAGGAGTTCGATTAGGAGCCGCGATCACCTCCCTCCTATTTCTCATAGGAAAATATCTGTTAGCCTATTATTTTAAGACCATGGAGCCCGGCTCTACTTATGGCGCTGCAGGCAGTATTATCTTGATCATGCTTTGGGTATCCTACAGCAGTTTGTTGTTATTTTTTGGCGCGCAATTCACCAAGGTGTACTCAGATAGATACTTAACAGATCCCGCGAAAGATTAAGATCTGCCTTACAAGAACCTTCAGGGACACCTACCCGGTATTTTTATTTTTATTTACTATGCATGCATAATAATTTTTTGTATATTTGAAGGACTTAAAAACAACATTTCCTTGAAAGAAAAAACCATTGATTATATGTTACGTGCCACTTGGATGGCCGTCACCAAAATGTACAATGAAGAAGCAGGAAAGAAAGACAGTACCATGGCAACCGGATTTGCCCTAATAAGCATCGATCCCGATGAAGGTACACCTTCCACGGCACTCGGCCCGAAGATGGGGATGGAAGCCACGAGTCTTTCAAGAACGTTGAAGAATATGGAAGAAAAAGGATTGATAGAACGGAAACCTAATCCGTTGGATGGACGCGGCGTGTTAATTCATTTAACACCCTTCGGAAAAGAAATGCGTGCCTTTTCAAAATCCGTCGTGCTTCGCTTCGATGAAGCTGTTTCTGAAGCCGTTTCCGAAGAAGACCTAAAAACCTTCAAACGGGTGGCACACACCATCTTAGAATTGATCAATTCAAAAAAGATTTATACCACTGAAAAAATATCATAACCTATGTCAAAAAGGAGAATAGAAAAAGTAGCCGTTATCGGTTCGGGAATCATGGGAAGCGGCATCGCTTGTCATTTTGCGAACATTGGAGCAGAAGTGTTGCTGCTTGATATCGTGCCCAGAGAACTTACTGACAAAGAGAAGGCAAAAGGTCTCTCGTTGGAAGATGCTGTTGTTCGAAATCGAATTGTGAACGACTCATTACAATCGGCGATCAAAAGCAAGCCGGCACCCCTCTACCATAAAGATTTTGCAAGTAGAATTTCCACAGGAAATCTGGAGGATGATATCGCAAAGGTCTCGGAAGCCGATTGGATCATTGAGGTAGTTGTAGAACGCCTTGACATTAAAAAACAGGTGTTCGAAAATCTCGAGAAACACAGAACGCCGGGTACCTTAATTACGTCAAACACTTCAGGAATTCCCATCCAATACATGAATGAAGGAAGAAGTGAAGATTTCCGAAAGCATTTTTGTGGAACCCACTTTTTCAATCCGCCACGCTATTTAGATCTCTTTGAGATCATTCCGGGCCCTGATACCGATCAAGATGTCTTGGATTTCTTGAATGGATATGGTGAAAAATTCCTTGGAAAAACTTCCGTGGTTGCAAAAGACACCCCTGCATTTATTGGTAATCGTATTGGTATCTTCGGAATTCAAAGCTTGTTTCACCAAGTAAAAGAAATGGGGCTCACCGTGGAAGAGGTTGATAAACTAACGGGACCGGTTATCGGTAGGCCGAAATCTGCCACCTTCCGAACCGTTGACGTGGTAGGATTAGATACCTTGGTGCACGTGGCCAATGGAATTTATGAAAATGTTCCAGAGGACGAAGAACACGATATTTTTCAATTGCCCGATTTCATCAACACCATGATGGAAAACGAGTGGTTAGGAAGCAAAAGCGGACAAGGATTCTACAAAAAAGTGAAGAACGATGACGGAAGTAGTAAGATCTTGGCCCTTGATCTCGATAGTATGGAGTATCGAGAAAGTAAGAAAGCAAACTTTGATACGCTTCAAAAAACGAAGTCGGTTGACGAAGTGCTCGATCGTTTTCCGATCTTAATTCAAGGAGAAGACAAAGCGGGCGAATTTTACCGTAAGAACTTTGGTGCGATGTTCGCCTATGTTTCAAAACGCATCCCCGAAATTACCGACGAACTCTACAAAATCGATGATGCCATGAAAGCCGGTTTCGGCTGGCAAAACGGTCCGTTTGAGATTTGGGATGCTGTGGGTGTAGAAAAAGGGATCGAGCTCATCAAAGCGCTGGACAAAGAACCAGCACCCTGGGTACAGGAGATGTTAGACAAAGGAATTTCTTCCTTCTACACAGTAAAAGACGGTGCCACCTACTTCTATGATATTCCGTCCAAAGAATTCACGAAGATTCCGGGGCAGGATGCCTTTATCATCCTCGATAATATCCGAGAATCCAAAGCGGTATTTCAAAATAGCGGTGTTGTGGTAGAAGATTTGGGAGACGGTATCCTCAATTGTGAATTCCGAAGTAAAATGAACAGTATTGGTGGCGATGTGCTGGCTGGAGTCAATAAAGCTATTGATCTGGCGGAAAAAGAGTACGACGGACTCGTAATCGGAAATCAAGGCAAGAATTTTTCGGTGGGTGCGAACGTTGGAATGATCTTTATGATGGCTGTCGAGCAAGAATATGACGAGCTGAACATGGCCGTGAAATACTTCCAAGACACCTGTATGCGATTGCGCTATTCGTCCATTCCAACAGTAGTCGCTCCTCATGGAATGTCGCTAGGAGGTGGTTGTGAAATGACCTTACACGCTGATCGTGTGGTAGCTGCCGCCGAAAGTTATATTGGTTTGGTAGAATTTGGGGTTGGCGTTATCCCCGGAGGGGGCGGTTCCAAAGAAATGGCGCTACGTGCTAGCGACACCTTTCAAAAGAACGATGTAGAGTTAAACCGACTTCGTGAATACTTCTTGGCCATTGGTATGGCAAAAGTATCTACTTCAGCCTACGAAGCCTATGACACGGGAATCCTTCAAAAAGGAAAGGATATTGTTGTCGTCAATAAAGATCGCCAAATCGCGACCGCCAAAGCCGTAGCACGAATGATGGCCGATCAAGGATATACAAAACCCGTGAAGCGAGAGGATGTAAAAGTACTTGGTAAACAAGCCTTAGGAATGTTCCTAGTGGGTACCGATTCTATGGAAGCCGGACACTACATCAGCGAACACGATAAAAAGATTGCGAACAAACTTGCTTGGGTAATGGCCGGTGGAGATCTTTCGGAACCCACAGAAGTAAGTGAACAATATTTGTTAGACCTCGAACGTGAAGCCTTCTTAAGTCTATGTGGAGAACGCAAAACCTTAGAGCGTCTGCAGCATATGATTCAGAAGAACAAACCGTTGCGGAACTAGAAATGAGTAGTGAGTTATGAGATTTGAGTGTTGAGAAAATGCATAAGGTAAGAGAATTACATATTTGGAAAAAAGCAATGAATCTTGTTTCAGATGTATATAATATGTGTGCCGACTTACCTAATGACGAAAAATATGGACTCATCTCTCAAATAAAAAGAGCAGCCGTGTCAATTCCTACAAATATTGCAGAAGGAGCAGGCAGGAATTCGAATAAAGAGTTTATTCATTTTTTATCGATAGCCAATGGTTCTTCTTACGAATTAGAAACACAATTATTGCTTTTAACGGAATTGAAATTTTTAAAAGACAAAGACATAAATAATATTTTAAATCAATTGGTTGAGATTCAAAAAATGAATTATTCATTTCAAAAATCACTGACATCTCAAAACTAATATCTCAATACAAGACTTATGAAAACAGCATATATAGTTAAAGCATATCGAACCGCAGTAGGGAAAGCACCACGCGGACTCTTCCGTTTCAAGCGACCCGATGAGCTAGCAGCAGAAACCATTCAATACATGATGGAACAACTTCCAAATCTCGATAAAAAACAAATCGACGACGTGATGGTAGGAAATGCCATGCCGGAAGCAGAACAAGGCTTGAACATGGCACGTCTTATTAGTTTAATGGGACTCAAAATTGAAGATGTACCCGGCGTTACCGTGAATCGATACTGTGCTTCAGGAATTGAAACCATCGCAATGGCGTCTGCAAAAATCCAAGCGGGAATGGCAGATTGTATTATCGCCGGCGGAGCGGAAAGTATGAGCTACATCCCCATGGGAGGCTACAAGCCGACCCCTGATTATAAATTGGCGAAAGAAGGAAAAGAAGATTATTACTGGGGTATGGGGCTCACTGCGGAAGCCGTTGCTGAAAAATACAAGGTGTCTCGTGAAGATCAGGATGAGTTCGCTTATAACTCCCATCAAAAAGCCTTGAAAGCACAGGCGGAAGATCGATTCCAAGAGCAAATTGTACCGATTGAAGTAGAACATACGTTCGTAAACAAGGGTGGTAAAAAAGAAACGACTACCTATACCGTCAACAAAGATGAAGGTCCGCGTGCCGACACATCTTTAGAGGTATTAGGAAAACTCCGACCTGTTTTTGCAGAAGGCGGAAGTGTCACCGCAGGTAATTCTTCGCAAATGAGTGACGGAGCCGCTTTCGTTATGGTAATGAGTGAAGAAATGGTGAAGCAACTAAACCTAGAGCCCATCGCGCGATTGGTCAATTTTGCGGCAGCGGGAGTAGAACCTCGTATCATGGGAATTGGTCCTGTCAAGGCCATTCCGAAAGCCTTAAAACAAGCCAACATGAAACTCGATCAAATTGAATTGATCGAATTAAATGAAGCGTTTGCATCACAATCGTTGGCGGTGATAAGAGAACTCGACCTCAATAAAGACATCGTCAATGTGAACGGAGGTGCCATTGCCTTAGGACATCCCCTAGGTTGTACCGGAGCCAAACTTTCCGTGCAGTTATTTGATGAAATGCGGAAACGTAAGATGCAGGGTAAATATGGTATGGTGACCATGTGTGTAGGAACCGGACAAGGTGCGGCAGGAATCTATGAATTTTTAAACTAACAATACTTTTTAGAATATAATATGGAAGCTACTGAAACTAAAAACGAACTGTTGCGAGGGGGACAATTTCTCGTAAAAGAAACCGCATATGAGGATGTGTTCACTCCGGAAGACTTTTCGGAAGAACAAAAAATGATGAAGGAATCGGTGATCGATTTTGTAGATCGTGAAATTTGGCCCAAAAAAGAGCGCTTTGAAGCCAAAGACTACGCCCTGACGGAAGAAGTAATGCGAAAAGCCGGTGAAATGGGATTGTTAGGAGTTGCCGTTCCCGAAGAATATGACGGACTAGGAATGGGGTTTGTAACAACCATGCTGGTTTGTGATTATATTAGTGGAGCAACCGGTTCTATTGCCACCGCTTTTGGAGCCCATACCGGAATTGGCACCATGCCCATTACATTATATGGTACTGAAGAACAGAAAAAGAAATATGTACCAAAATTGGCGACAGGCGAATGGTTTGGAGCGTATTGTTTGACCGAACCTGGCGCCGGAAGCGATGCCAACAGCGGAAAAACCAAAGCGGTATTGAGCGAAGACGGTACACATTACAAGATCAGCGGACAAAAAATGTGGATCTCGAATGCAGGTTTCTGTAATCTGTTTATCGTTTTTGCACGAATTGAAGATGACAAGAACATTACCGGATTTATTGTTGAGAATAATCCCGAAAATGGAATTTCGCTTGGAGAAGAAGAAAAGAAATTAGGAATTCACTCCTCCTCTACTCGCCAAGTGTTTTTCAACGACACCAAAGTTCCGGTTGAAAATATGCTCTCGGAACGCGGAAATGGTTTCAAGATCGCCATGAATGCTTTGAATGTAGGTCGAATTAAATTGGCAGCAGCCTGTTTGGATGCACAACGCCGTGTGATTGATGGTGCCGCCAAATACGCCAACGAGCGTGTGCAGTTTAAAACACCCATCGCAAAATTCGGAGCGATCAAGTCGAAGTTATCAGAAATGGCAACCTCCGCTTTTGCAGGAGAAAGCGCCAGCTATCGCGCCGCAAAGAATATTGAAGATCGAATTTCAATTCGAATGGAACAAGGGAATTCGCATCAGGAAGCAGAATTGAAAGGTGTAGAAGAATATGCTATTGAATGTTCTATTCTGAAAGTTGCGGTTTCCGAAGATATTCAAAACTGTTCCGACGAAGGAATCCAAATCTTTGGGGGAATGGGCTTTAGTGCCGACACGCCTATGGAAGCGGCTTGGCGAGATGCACGTATCGCACGTATCTATGAAGGAACCAACGAGATCAACCGAATGTTAGCAGTTGGGATGTTGGTGAAGAAAGCCATGAAAGGACATGTAGATCTACTGAATCCTGCACAGAAAGTGGGCGAAGAATTGATGGGAATTCCCTCATTTGAAACGCCGGATTATTCTGAAGTACTTTCCGAAGAACTCGACATGATCAAGAAATTGAAGAAAGTATTCTTGATGGTGGCCGGTTCTGCCGTTCAGAAATATGGTCCCGACCTGGAAGAGCACCAGCAATTGTTACTTGCAGCTGCCGATATTTTGATTGAAATTTATATGGCGGAAAGCACCATTCTTCGTGCTCTTAAAAACCATAAGCGTGGTCATGCAGATGCCGATTATCATGTGGCAATGGCAAAATTATACCTTTACCATGCGGTTGAAAAAGTGAACAATAAAGGAAAAGAAGGCATTATTAGTTTTGCGGAAGGTGACGAACAACGCGCCATGCTAATGGGATTAAAGCGTTGGACGAAATACACCAATTTCCCCAACATCGTAGCATTGCGTAATAAAATTGCAGAAAAGGTATCAGATGAGAATACCTATCCCTTTTAATAATTGAATTTTAGTTTTTTAGTTGACAAGAGTCGTTCAGTAAGTTAAGAACGGCTCTTTTTTTGGTCCTATCTTTGCCCTATCTTTATTCACTATGAAACGACTGCTATTATTTTTGACATTGCTAAGCGGACTTTCCGTAACCGCACAACAAGACGCTGAAGTATTTTTAATGAAGGTAGAAAACACCCAATCTGAAACTTGGGAAATTAGCGATTTCAAGAATATTTCCGGAAATGAAGGGTATGATAATCAACCCTCATTTCTCGATCCCAACAATGTTACGTATGCAGGTACTAGAAACGGGGCTACCGATATTGCCGTGTATAACATCCCATCGGGGCAACATTGGTGGCTGAATGTGCCCACTGAGGGCGGAGAATACTCTCCCCAAATAATTCCAGAAGAAAAAGCAGTCGCAGCAGTTCGGTTAGATCCCGATGGGCTGCAACGCTTGTACAAATATCCATTCGGAGAACAACCCCCAAGCCTGCTTTTCGAGGAGCTACAGGTCGCTTATTTTGCTTTCTACGATAGGCATACCTTGCTGTCTTCGGTATTAAATAATGGAGAATTGGCGCTTGTCATGGCCAATTTGAAAACCCAACAAGTAGATACTCTTTTCCAGAACTCCGGGCGATCTATACATAAAGTTCCAAAGCGCAACGCAATGACCTATACGCTGGTAAATGAAGATGGCAATCATGATATCTATTGGTATGATATGGACAAAAAAGAGAGCTTCTTTGTGTGCCAACTCCCCATTGGCATTCAAGATTATGCATGGATCGATGAAGACCGAATGATTTTAGGAAGTAACACCGCATTGTATCTATACGATACCTTGGGAGCACCTCAGTGGAAAAAAGTTGCGGAACTTAAAAATTATAAACTTGAGAATATTAGTCGGATTTCCGCCAATATAGACGGAACCATGATTGCACTGGCAGCTACTTCCAATGCCAAACCACCGATAGAGGTCATCGAAAAACAGGTAGCGTCATACAATGCAAAAGACCTCGAGTCTTTCAGTAATTGTTTTGCCGAAGATGTATTGGTGCGAATTTTTCCTGACCAAACCTTGTATGAAGGCAGACAAACGCTGAAAAGTAAGTATGCTGATTATTATAATTCCGTATCGTCTACCAGTGTAGCAGTCACCAACAGAATTGCGCTAAATGGTTATGTTGTTGATGCCGAAACCGCTACCGATAATGGTAAGAAAAAGAAACAGGTGGCCATTTATCAAGTCAACAATGGAGAAATTAAGACAATGAGTTTTATTTTCGAAAATAATAGTTCTGCTGATCCTGAAGTCATCGTAGATAAACAACTAGACGCCTACAATGCGCGCAATATTGACGCTTTTGTGAACACCTATTCCCAAGATGTACAATTGTTCAATTTTCCTCATACATCTACTGCTCAGGGGCATGAGCAATTACGAAAAAATTACGCCGACTTCTTCGCGCAGACCCCCGATCTTCATTGTGAAATAAAGAATCGCATCGTAATTGGCAACGTGGTAATCGATGAAGAATACATAACAATGAATGGCACCTACTTTAGTGCCATTGCCATCTATGAAGTAGAAAATGGGGTCATTCAACGCGTCACTTTCTTACGTTAATACGTAAATCGTAATTATTATTAACAGCTTTGCGATGCAGATTTACGGACGTTGAGTCGTGCTATGATAGTTTTGGAAAAAAATCTCATGACTCAGTTCTTCCGATTTGTACTTCTCATTTCCATCACGCTTTGTAGTTGCGAAAATGAAACACAAAACAGTACCACCGTTAGTTATACCGAAATTGGTGAAGATACTACACCAGGCTGTCCGGACAGTGAATATCCGGATTGGCGCACTTCTGATTATGTCTTACCATATCCTGTGGGAAAAGAGTACTTTATTGGGTTGAGTCATTGTACACGATCCTTTCATGCGGAAGGAGAACCGGATGAATTTGCGATTGATTTTAACATGAATGTGGGGACTACAGTAACTGCAGCCAGAGAAGGTACCGTAGTTTTTGTTGAAGAGAGCGGTAATGATGGTAATTTTCCCAATAATTTAGTCGTGGTTCGCCATGATGACGGATCTTTTGCACAATACATGCACTTAACTTCCAATGGCGCTGATGTCGAAGTAGACGATATTGTGCAAAAAGGAGACCCTATTGGAAGAAGCGGAGCCACCGGACTTGCAGGATACCCGCATTTGCATTTTGTGGTAACACGAGGAGGGTGGCAATACCCGTATCAATCCATTCCCTATAACTTCAAAAACACGGAAGAAAACCCTAAGAGTTTGCGATCCGGAAAATTATACAGAGCACTTTCATATTAGAGGAGCTTATTCGTCAAGTACATTGCTTTTAGTGTTATGATTGCCTATTTTTAGCATTCTAACACTACAAACATGAAATATAATTTCTTACTAGTACTTCTTTTTTTAGGTTTCTTCGGAACAGCACAAACAGACGCACGCCTGTATGAGATCATCTCAAACATTTCCGCAGATCGTATCGAAGCTGACATCACTACCTTAGCGAACTTCGGAACACGACATACTTTGAGCGATACCGTCTCAAACACGCGAGGCATTGGTGCCGCAAGAAGGTGGATAAAAAAAGAGTTTGAAACAATATCCAATACTTGCAATAACTGCCTAGATGTCTTCTATCAAAAGAATTTTATCGAAAAAGGTGATAACGATCGCATTGTAAAAGATGTATGGATCGTAAACGTAGCGGCCGTTCAAAAAGGAACTAAGTATCCGAATCGCTACATTATTATGAGTGGAGATATTGATAGTCGTATTAGCGACCCAACCAATTACACCGATGATTCCCCCGGTGCCAACGATAATGCAAGCGGTATGGCGGGAGCCATTGAGGCTGCCAGAGTGCTTTCTCAGTACAAATTTGAAGCAAGTATTGTCTACTTAGGGTTGAGTGGAGAAGAACAAGGCCTTTATGGCGGAAAAGGCTTCGCCGAATATGCTAAAGAACAGGGATGGGAAATTATTGGCGTGTTGAATAACGATATGATAGGAAATATCAAAGGTGTTGATGGCGTCATTAGTAATCGGGATTTCAGAATATTCTCAGAACCGGTACCTCCAACCGAAACCGAACGTGAACGGCGAGGGAGAAGATTTTACGGAGGAGAGGTAGATGGGATCTCTCGTCAGCTGGCGCGCTATGTTCATAAAACCACTAGAACGTACATGCCCGAAATGAACCCCATGCTCATTTATCGCTTAGACCGCTTTGGTCGTGGTGGGCACCATAGACCTTTTAATGATTTTGGTTTTGCAGGAATTCGTATTATGGAAGCGCACGAGAATTACACCCAGCAACATCAAGACATCCGCATGGAAGACGGCATTGAATATGGTGACAAA